>FLNY01004259.1_pt1 | contig 43179 bp, 32 predicted proteins | sample 1140381 | NCBI WGS metagenome assembly FLNY01 (sample SAMEA3878172, study PRJEB12797) | bioreactor metagenome | biome: Moose rumen | place: Sweden | collected 2011-10 | reverse complement strand
TACCCGTTGGCGGAATTAAATCAGTGCGTACTTGATTCTTCCTATTGGTTTGTTGTTAATGTAATTGATATATTGTAATACGGTCATCGCACTGACTTTACCCACTATTCGGGCAAAAAGACCGCAGGTTTCCTTGGCGTAGTTCCTGATGACGAGGAACTGGTCAGTAAGTTGTGAGAAGATCGTTTCAACCCTCTTTCTTGCCTTTGCAAAAGGAATGAAGGTCGGCTTCCAGTTCTTTTGATTGAGTCTGTAGGGACACTCAAGCCTGATGTTTGCCGTCTCGAAGAGGTCAAGCTGGATTTCCGCTCCGATATATCCCTTGTCTCCGAATATGCTACAATCGTGGTAAAGCGGCTTGATGTCATTCAGATAGTTGATGTCGTGGACACTCGCTTTAGACAGGTCGTAGGAATGTATGACACGAGACACACGACATACTTCTATCGGCTTGGAGTCTATGCAGAAGTAATCTTCTCCGCCATCTATATGATTGGCAATGCGGCTGCGTATCTGCTCACAAAGACCACTCACGACCTTGCGGCGGTCATTAAACTGACGGCGGGAGATAAGGTTGGGGATGGACGAACGGCAGTCCTTCAGCTTCGCTTCAAACAGCCAGTTCTCACTGTCTATCTCCTCAGCCTCGGCAGCCATGCTTAACGCGATGACTTCCAAATCAGAGAAACGTGGCACAGGGCCTGGACGGCGAACATTTCCTGCCTCTGTAACTAAATCTTCGGAGAATTCCTTGCATATCTCCAGAAATTTGACGAACTTTGTGTACAAGTTGCACATAACGAGATTGTATAACTTAAAGATTGAGCACTCTAAGTTACTAAAAATCTTCGGTATATGCAACTTCTTCTTATACATTTTGCCAAATGTTTAATTCCGCCAACGGGTAGTTAATTATTTTCTCTTACGATTTTGTGTAACTCGTATGTAAACAGTAAAGTTGTACAAGTTCAAAAAACTCGTCCTCTACTCCTTAACGACATAACATTCATTGGAATAATTGTCCGCCTTTTTTTTGCTACTGTTTCCAGTGGGCGAACACCCATTGCAGACGGTTATCAGTGAAGGCTGCCTGAGTGGCTTGGGAGTGGCGGAGACCTTCTAGAGCCTCAAATCGGGCTTCTCCTCCATGCTCGTTGAGCCATTCTGCGAGGGAGAGCATCGCATTGATTTTTCTGTCCCCCTCTTCCGTCCCATAGGTAGAATAAACGGGTGTATCAAGTAGTGCGTCTCTGTCGCAGCCTCGTGCACCGCCTGAGGCAGCAAGTGCCGCCGCAAAGGTGCCTGGATAATCGTTCAGCATATGCCATACGCCGGCTCCACCCATAGAAGCTCCGAGAAGATAAATTCGCGTGGTGTCAATGCCAGTTTGAGTGGTATAATGGTCAATCAGCCTCTTGACAAAGGGGGTGAAGGGCATGTCATCTGCACTCTCATTGCCTGACCATGAGCATTCAGACGGGCATTGCGGGACAATCATCAATGCATTGATATCGTTAGATACAAGGAAGTGATATATTGCACCGATGCCGTGCCCTCTCATTTGTGCCTGGTTGTCCTCGCCACGGCCGCTTCCTCCATGCAGATAGATTACCAGTGCGGCTGGATTACAACTCTCGCCTTTGATGGTGGCCATGAGGTATCTCACGACCCTCCCATCCATGTTGGGTTCCTTGCGTTCGAATGATGTCAGCGTGGTCTGTGAGCGTGAAATGCTATACGGGCAAACCAGTATGGTAAGTAATAACAAGAAGTATTTCATAAACAATCATCATTTAATATCCGACATCTGTTTATTATTAGACATGGTTTTGGAGGATAAGTTTAATATGGGGCTGCAATAACCGCACTCAAATTTTTGGTAAACAGGCTCATTTTTGGGTAAACAAATTTATGCAGAATCAGAATTAAATCTGGTCAACATTGCCTGAAAATCCGGTCAACATATCGCAAACAAAGGGGGTATTTTCCGTCGTTTGTGGCGAAACCACTTTTTTGCTTGGTCAACATGGCAAGAAAATCTGGTCAACAAATTGGGGTACTTACCCAACACGTTCTGCACGCATAACGTGCAGAATATGAACAAAAAGAAGCGAGGCAAGAACCTGTTTTCCAAGTCCTTGCCTCGTATCTCACTAATTATCAGCATCTTTCAGGTTATTCCTCTACAGCTGCCTGCGCGGCGGCGAGGCGGGCGATGGGAACTCGGAAGGGGGAGCAGCTTGCGTAGTTGAGGCCGATCTTGGCGCAGAACTTCACTGAGCTGGGTTCGCCTCCATGTTCGCCACAGATGCCGCAGCGGAGGGCGGGACGGACTTCACGTCCCTTCTCGACGGCATACTTCACGAGTTTGCCGACTCCGTTCTGGTCGAGAACCTGGAAGGGGTCGACCTTCAGAATCTTCTTCTCAAGGTATGCGGGCAAGAACGATGCGATGTCGTCGCGGCTGTAACCGAAGGTCATCTGTGTGAGGTCATTGGTACCGAAAGAGAAGTACTCGGCTTCGGTGGCGATACGGTCGGCCGTGAGGGCAGCACGAGGTATTTCAATCATCGTGCCAATCTCGAAGTCAACCTTCACACCGTACTCCTCGAATACTTCGTCTGCAACCTTCTGGATGATGGCCTTCTGCTGCTTCAGCTCGTAGAGGATGCCGATGAGGGGTACCATGATTTCGGGTTTCGGATCGAAACCTTCCTTCTTGAGTTCGCAGGCTGCGCTGAGGATGGCGCGCGTCTGCATGGCTGTGATTTCGGGGAAAGTGATGCCCAGACGGCAACCACGGTGGCCGAGCATCGGGTTGTTCTCGGCGAGGCTCTCCACGCGACGCTTGATGGTAGCGAGGTCAACGCCCATCTCCTTGGCCATCGTCTGTTGTCCAGCTTCATCGTGTGGCACGAACTCGTGCAATGGCGGGTCGAGCAGACGGATGTTCACGGGCAGTCCGTTCATTGCCTTGAGAATGCCGTAGAAGTCTGCCTTTTGGTAGGGTAGGAGCTTGGCAAGAGCCTTCTCGCGACCCTCGACGGTGTCGGCGAGAATCATCTGACGCATGGCAATGATCTTCTGGTCGTCAAAGAACATATGTTCTGTACGCGTCAGACCGATGCCCTTTGCACCGAAAGCGCGAGCCACCTCAGCATCGTGAGGCGTGTCGGCATTGGTGCGAACCTGCAACTTAGTGTACTTGTCGCAGAGGTCCATGAGTTCCTTGAAGTCGCCGCTGAGCTCAGCTGCCTTCGTAGGTACTTCTCCGGCGTAAACCTGTCCCGTCGTGCCGTTGATGGATATGTAGTCGCCTTCCTTATAAACAACGCCGTCGATTTCGACAGTCTTTGCCTTGTAGTCGACATTCAGGCTGCCAACGCCGGAAACGCAGCATTTGCCCATGCCTCGAGCCACGACTGCTGCGTGAGAGGTCATGCCGCCGCGAGCGGTGAGGATGCCTTCGGCGGCACTCATGCCAGCGAGGTCCTCGGGAGACGTCTCGATGCGGACGAGCACGACCTTATGGCCGTCGTTGTGCCAGGCCTGTGCGTCGTCGGCATGGAACACAATCTGTCCGCAGCCGGCACCGGGAGATGCGGGCAGACCCTGTGCGATGACCTTAGCGTTGGCCAATGCCTTCTTGTCGAAGATGGGGTGCAGCAGTTCGTCGAGCTTCTGCGGTTCGCAGCGGAGGATGGCAGTCCTCTCGTCGATTTTGCCTTCGTGGAGAAGGTCCATAGCAATTTTGACCATGGCAGCGCCGGTGCGTTTGCCGTTGCGTGTCTGCAGGAACCAGAGCTTGCCTTCCTGTACGGTGAACTCCATGTCCTGCATGTCGCGATAGTGCTCCTCGAGCTTGTTCTGAATCTCGTCAAGTTGCTTGTAAATCTCGGGCATAGCCTCTTCCATAGAAGGATACTTGACGGCGCGCTCGCCTTCGCTGATGCCGGCACGTTCTGCCCAGCGCTGAGATCCGACCTTAGTGATTTGCTGAGGTGTGCGGATGCCTGCTACGACGTCCTCGCCCTGAGCGTTCACGAGGTACTCGCCGTTGAAGAGGTTCTCGCCGTTAGCTGCGTCGCGGCTGAAGCATACGCCGGTGGCGGAGGTGTCGCCCATGTTGCCGAACACCATAGCCATGACACTGACGGCTGTGCCCCATTCGTCGGGTATGCCTTCCATCTTGCGGTAGAGGATGGCACGCTCGTTCATCCAGCTGCGGAAGACGGCGCAGATGGCTCCCCAAAGCTGTTCTATCGGGTCGCTCGGGAAGTCTTTTCCTGTGCGTTCCTTAATGGCTTTCTTGAAGCGAACCACCAGCTCCTTGAGTTCCTCTACGCTGAGGTCCTTGTCGAGCTTGACGCCACGGATGGCCTTCACCTGCTCGATGATTTCCTCAAACGGGTCGATGTCGGTCTTGTTGGCAGGTTTCAGCTCCAATACAACGTCGCCGTACATCTGAACAAAACGGCGGTAGCTGTCGTAGACGAAGTGTGGGTTGCCGGTCTTCTTGACCATTCCTTCAGCCACCTCATCGTTGAGGCCGAGGTTGAGGATGGTGTCCATCATGCCGGGCATTGAGGCGCGGGCACCGGAACGAACGCTGACGAGCAGCGGGTTCTGTGCGTCGCCGAACTTGGAGTTCATCAGTTTCTCGATATGGGCTACAGCAGCCATGACATCGTCGTTGAGCAACTGCATAATCTTCTCCTGTCCCACCTCGTAATACTCATTGCATACGTCGGTCGTGATGGTGAAGCCTGGAGGCACAGGAACGCCGATGAGGTTCATCTCCGCCAGGTTGGCACCCTTGCCGCCCAACTGTTCGCGCATTTGCGCATTACCTTCTGCTTGTCCGTTGCCGAAGGTGTAAACACGTTTTTGACTCATAATGTTATATCTCGTTGTTTTAAATGATTTACAATTTTGCAAAGATATTCTATTTTCTTCATTAAAGCAAAGAAAATATGGAAAATTATGAGAAAATGCTTAAATTTGCATCCGCAAACACAAGAAACTGCATTTAATATGTCGAGAAAAAAGAAAGAATTGCCCGTTTACAGGGAAGTGGAGATACAAGATGTGGCGGCCGAGGGGAAAGCCCTTGTTCGGATAGACGACTTGGTGGTTTTCGTGCCGTATGTCGTGCCTGGCGATGTGGTTGATTTGCGTGTTACGCGCAAGAAGCATCATTATGCCGAAGCTCTTTGCACAGCCATCCACAAGAAAAGCGAATGCCGTGCTGAACCTTTCTGCCCGCATTACGGAGTGTGCGGAGGATGCAAGTGGCAAATACTTCCCTACGGGGAGCAACTGCGCTACAAGCAGAAGCAAGTGATGGATAACCTGGAGCGCATCGGCAAGATTCCCTTGCCGGAATGCAGCCCTATTCTCGGTTCGGAGAAAATCCAATGCTACCGCAACAAGCTTGAGTTCGGGTTTGCCGACAAGATTTGGCTGACGGAAGAAGATATACGTTCAGGCAGGAAGTTCGAGCAGCCTGGTGCTGTCGGCTTCCACACGTCGGGAGCTTTCGACAAGATTCTGCCCATCACGGAGTGTCGCCTCATGGAGGACATCAACAACCGTCTGCGCAACGGAGCTCAGGCGTATGCCTACGAGCACGGCCTCACCTTTTTCAATGCCCGCGAGCATCGTGGACTCTTGCGAAACATGATGATACGCCTCTCCAACACCGGCGAGTTGATGGTGCTGATGCAATTCTGCTTTGCGCCCTTCGACACTCTTTCCGCCGACCAACTCAGGGAGCAGGCTCTGGAGATGCTACAGTGGATGCACGAGAGTTTCCCCGAGGTGACGAGCCTGCTTTGGGTAAACAACGAGAAGTTCAACGACACCATCGGCGACCTTGACGTGCAGCTCTTCAGCGGCACAGACCATATCTTCCTCGAGATGGAGAGCCTTCGGTTCAAGGTTGGGCCGAAGAGCTTCTACCAAACGAATACTGAGCAGGCCTATATATTATATAATGTAGTGCGAGAGATGGCTGGACTTACCGGCAAGGAACTCGTTTACGACCTCTACACGGGAACGGGCACGATTGCCAACTTCGTGGCAGGACAGGCGCACAAGGTCATCGGCATTGAGTACGTGCCCGAGGCCATCGAGGATGCCAAGGTGAATTCAGAGATAAATGACATCGTGAACACGGAGTTCTTTGCGGGCGACATGAAGGACATCCTCAATCGCGACTTCATCGAGCGTCACGGCAAGCCTGACGTCATCATCACCGACCCGCCACGTGCTGGTATGCATCAGGATGTCGTCGACGCCATTCTCTTTGCCGACCCGCAGCGCATCGTCTACGTCAGCTGCAACCCAGCCACGCAGGCTCGAGACTTGCAGCTCCTCGGCGAGCATTATGAGGTGAAACGCATCCAGCCAGTTGACATGTTCCCTCACACACAGCATGTAGAGAACGTCGTCCTGTTAGAGAAGAAACATTAAAACCATAATACCATGAAATCAATCAAGCTTCTGACATTCATTGTCTTGGTATTATTCTCTGGAAGCATTGCTGCAGGAGACTTCACCATAGGCAACAAGACTTTCCTCTTGAATGGTGAGCCCTTCATCGTGAAGGCTGCCGAGGTGCATTACCCCCGCATCCCGCGTCCCTATTGGGAGCATCGCATCCGGATGTGCAAGGCGTTAGGAATGAATACCATCTGCATCTACATCTTCTGGAACATCCATGAACAAAGGGAAGGGCAGTTCGACTTCACGGACAACAACGACGTGGCCGAGTTCTGCCGCTTGGCACAGAAGAACGACATGTACGTCATCGTACGCCCCGGCCCATATGTCTGTGCTGAATGGGAAATGGGTGGTCTGCCCTGGTGGCTCTTGAAGAAGAAGGACATCAAGCTCCGTGAACGCGACCCTTACTTCATGGAGCGCGTTAGGCTCTTCGAAGAGAAAGTGGGAGAGCAGTTGAAGCCGCTGACAATACAGAACGGCGGCCCCATCATCATGATGCAGGTGGAGAACGAATACGGCTCGTATGGCGAGGACAAACCCTACGTCAGCGAGATAAGGGATATGTTGCGCGAAATCTACAGACCCTCTCCCGACCTCTCCCTTGTAGGGAGAGGAGAAGATACCAAAGACCCTGATGTTGTAACTACTCCTCTCCCTACAAGGGAGAGGCAGGGAGAGGGTCCGGAGGGTCTGCTCTTCTTCCAATGCGACTGGGCATCGAACTTCGAGAAGAACGGATTGGACGACCTCACCTGGACGATGAACTTCGGAACGGGTGCCAACATCGACCAGCAGTTCCGCCGTCTTGGTGAGTTGCGCCCCGATGCTCCGAAGATGTGTTCCGAGTTCTGGAGCGGATGGTTCGACAAGTGGGGAGCACAGCACGAGACACGACCCGCCAAGGACATGGTGGCAGGTATGGACGAGATGCTCTCGAAGGGCATCAGCTTCTCGCTCTACATGACGCATGGCGGCACATCCTTCGGCCATTGGGCAGGAGCCAACTCTCCCGGCTTCGCACCAGACGTCACCTCATACGACTACGATGCTCCCATCAACGAATGGGGCCTTCCTACGCCCAAGTTCTGGGAACTCCGCAAGATGATGCAGAAGTATTGCAAGAAAGCTTTACCATCCGTCCCCAAGGCTCCGATGCCCATCATCCCTGTTCCTAAATTCGAACTGACCGAGTTTGCTCCGCTCTATAATGGTTTCGACTTTAGGTACTATGTTGATCATGATCAAGATCTCCGTACCGTTGGCGCACCCCTGACATTTGAAGAACTCGACATGGGATGGGGTGCTGTACTCTACAGTACCCGTCTGCCTGAGATTTCGAAGCCGGAAGAATCGGATTGGGCTGCAACGCTCACAATTGATGCTCACGACTTTGCCCAGGTCTTTATCGACGGCAAGTACATCGGAAAGGTTGACCGCGTGAAGAACGAGAAGTCGCTCTCCTTGCCACCAGTCAGTCGGGGGCAGGAACTGCAAATCCTCGTCGAAGGCATGGGGCGCATCAACTTTGGTCGTGCCATCAAGGACTTTAAAGGATTGGTCAGCAAACCTACTATCACGGTCAACGTGAAGTCACATTTCGGCATCGACGGAACGGAGATTGTATACACCCCGACGATGTGGGAGAACATGCGCATCCCTGATGACTACGAGGTAGCTGTCACGGCATTTGAGTGGCAGAAGAAGAAGCCTAACACTCGCGAGTCCATCAGCATGATGCGCCTCGGCCGCACCATGCGCTATGCCAGGGACAGCGAAGACCTCATCTTCGGCCGTGGCTACTATCGTGGTTACTTTAATCTGAAGAAGCTGGGCGACACGTTCCTCAACTTCGAGAAGTGGGGCAAGGGACAGGTCTGGGTGAACGGTCATGCCATGGGACGCATCTGGTCGATAGGTCCGCAGCAGACGCTCTATGTGCCAGGTTGCTGGCTCAAGAAGGGCAAGAACGAAGTGATTGTCCTCGACATTGTTGGCCCAAGTGAATGCATCGTATGGGGACAAACAGAGCCCGAGCTAAATAAATTGCAACTTGAAAAGACGAGCAAGCACAACAATCCAGGCGACAAACCTGACCTGAACTCCAGACAGCCTGCCTTTGAGAAAGGACTGAAGGCGGGGAATGGCTGGCAGACGCTCAAGTTTGCCTCTGGAGAGAAGGGACGCTATCTTGCTTTCGAGGTGCTGAGCACGCAGCAGAAAGGCGATGCTGCGGCCATTGCAGAGCTTTACGCCCTTGGCAGCGACGGCAAGCGCATCAGCCGCGAGCCTTGGACCGTGAAGTATGCCAATAGCGAGGAAGAGAACGGAAACCACCTTGGCGATAAGGTCTTCGACTTGCAGGAGAGCACATATTGGCAGACCGTCAAGGGCACGGATTTGCCGCATCTGTTGGTTATCGACCTCGGCTCCGAGCAGACGATAACGGGCATTGAATACCTTCCGCGGGCTGAACAGGGTGCACCTGGCGGGGCAAAAGACGTGAGAATCTATATCTTCTGAACGGTCAACCTTCCAGTACTCTCCAGAGAAAACTCCAGTACCTACACGAGAAAACTCCAGTACTCACACGAGAGTACTGGAGTTTTCTCTGGAGAGTACTGGAAGAGCGACTTGAGTTTTGAGTAAACAAAAAGGGTATGTCGATTCATTCTGACATACCCTTCTTGTGTATTTCTGTCTTGTCCTGACTTTTATTTTCTGTCGTCGATGTTGTCGCCTTTAGTTTCCTGCAGTGCTTCATCAAAGTCGGTCAAGCCGTTTTCAATGAGGATGTTATACCACTGGATGAGTTTCTTGATGTCGCTCTGGTAGATGCGGTCGCCGTCGAAATTTGGCAGGACTTCGCCCAGGAAGGCGTAGAGTTCGTCCTTCGATGCTTTGCGATAGTCGATAGAAGTGGTCTTGCCGCTTTCCTTTGTCTTGATGTTGTTCAGGACTTCGCGGAGGGGCACTTCTTTTTCATCAGTGTACATGGCGATGTCGGCCAGGGAGATGACTTTGTCTGCAGCGAAGGCTGGGAAGCGCTTCTTCTGCGCGTCGAGGGTTTCAACGATGAGGCTGCGGTTGCCTCGCGATACGAGTCGGTAGAGTCCGGGCTTGCCGGAGATTGCTAAAATTGTTTCGAGCATTGTCTTATGTAGTTAAGAGTTAAGAATTAAGAGTTAAGAGTTTTTCCAACTGGTTATGCAGTTGGCTGTCATCTGTTTGGTTGTTGTCGATGATGAAATCGGCTTGGAGGCGATGCAGTTCAGGCCTCTGCATCTTCATTCGTGCGCGGATTTGGGCTTCGGAGGCTGTGTCGCGGAGCATTGCCCTGCGGAGGCGTACATCTTCGGGAGCATCGACGAAGAGGACATAGTCTGCTGTTTCATTGAAGCCGCTCTCGAAGAGAATGGCGCTCTCGAGGCCGACCACCTGCTTGTCCTGCTGTTCTTTCTGCCATCTCCTGAAGTCCTCGAGGACGACAGGATGGATGATGGCGTTCACCTGGCTTGCATTCTCGACGTCGGCAAAGAGATAATCGGCAAGAAGTTGCTTGTTGAGAGTATCTGCATCGAACACTTCGGGGCCAACGAGAGAGATGAGTTTCTGTCGGATTCCTTCGTTTGATGCGGTCAGCCGCTTGGCTTCCTTGTCGCAATCATAGACTGGAATGCTGAACTTCTCCCGCAAGATGGCGGATATGTAGCTCTTTCCGCTGCCAATGCCTCCCGTGATGCCTATCGTCATGATGCTTCTCATCTTTGTTGTTATTCATTCGTTTCCGGGACAGCCTGTTCTATGAGATAATCAACTTCTCGAGGTGAAATCCTGACATTCGAGACTCCATCAGGCAGGTTCTTCAAGCGAAGGGTGAGCTTGCTGTTGTCTGTGTTTTGCATCAACTCCTCGTAAGTGGTGGCCAGGACAAAGTCTTCGGAGGTAATCTTGTTATAAAGCCCGGACTCAATCCTGAACGTAACATTGGCCCAGGCTGGGAAGGTGCGCAGCTTCTTCTCGGCGGGGAAGTTCAGTCCGATGATGGGCACCTTGACGGTCTTTTCCGTGTAATACCCGACTCCGACCTTGATGTTAATCACCGAAGGGTCGTATTTCAGAAGCTTCTGATGGCGAAGAGGAACTGCGTAGCTGCCGGTCTCGTGAAGTCCCTCGAGATGGAAAGGTTCGGTATAGACGGCAAGCATTGTGTCGAGCACTCCGGCCGGAGCGAACACTTTGACGGAATCGGGTTCCACGAGGATGCTCTGGATGTAGTTCTGTCCATGTGTCTTGAGGTCGCCGACAAACTTTACCGGCAGTTTTCGCGAGAGCCCGTGGTTGTAAGCGAAACGAATCGTGTCGGGTCTGATGGACTGTATCTTCATGGATGTCACAAAGATATGTCCCAGCATCCGTTGTATTTCCGAGTTTGCGATATAGACCTCAGCATCGTTCTTCCCCGTTTCGTATTTGGTGAAGTCTATCTTCAGCCGATTGGGGCGGAAGAGGGTGGAGAAGCTGTGACGGGCGAGGGCGAGGCCTCTGTTCTGCAAGGTGACGCTGAGGGCGGGGGGTATCGAGTCGATGATGACGACGTCGGATGGTACGTTTTCCAGCTCCAGTCTGACGTTCACCTCGCGCACCAACGTTTCGTTCAATGCCTGGAGAATCCAGAAGCCGAACGATACGGCAAGAAAGAAGCAGAAGACAAGCAGATCATGACTCTTGCGCCCGAACAACTTGTCCTTCCATTGCCCCAATCGGTTCCCTGCTTTCGACATCAGACATTTACCATTTAATCATTCGCCATTTACCATTTAATAGTTCTCCCCCTTTGGGGGAGTTAGAGGGGGGCTACTGTATGTTGGGCTGCGGGGAGGCAAAGACGCTGTTTCTGTCCACCTGGATGCAGACGCCACTTGCCACCTCAACCTTGAGCTTGCCAGCTGCTTCGTCGATGTCCTTCACGGTGCCGTAGATGCCGCCTGCCGTGACGACTTGCTGTCCGCGGGTGATGCTGGCACGGAAGTTCTGGATTTCTTTCTGCTTCTTCTGCTGCGGACGAATCATGAAGAACCACATGATGGCAAAGATGATGACCATCATCAGGAGGAATGACATGTTGCCGCCGCCGGCAGGTTGTGCTGCTAAAAATGTATTCATGTGGAATTTAGTTATTTGGAGTTATGAATTAGTTTGATTCTTCTTTGACGAGTTTTCCTTCTGCTATCAGTCTCTTTGCAATGGTGTCGAGCGTTGCGTTGATGTACTTGTCGCTTTTGGGTGTGCTGTACATCTTGGCGATATCGACCCATTCGTTGATGCTGACGCTCAGGGGTATATTGGGGAACGTCATTATCTCTGCGAGGCCGAGCTGCAGGATGATGCGGTCCATGATGGCGATGCGCTTGAAGTCCCACTTGCGCGTCGTGCTGGCGATGAGCTCGTTGTAGTGTTCCTGCCCCATAATGGCGCGATAGAGCAGCTTGGTGGCGAAGTCGCGTTCGGCATCGCTCTTGTATTCTGGCATCAGCGACTGCGTGGAGGTGCTGTTTTCCGTGAAGCGGTTGATGGTCTTCAGCACGAAGGTATCGACGATTGCCTTGTCGTCGTTCCAATAGACATTTATGTCTTCCAGCAGGTCAGCCAGTTCGTCGTTGCCCACGATGAGATTTCGGTAGATGAGCCGCCACACTTCTCGGTCCTCGTCGTAGCTGGAGGTCTCGCTTGCCATATAGTTTTTGTAGAAGTCGCTCTCTTCAATCTTGTTATAGAGGCCCAGCACGAAGGTCTCGTGGTCGGCCCAATTGAGTTCATGTTCCGAGCAGTAGTCGCGCAGCTGCCGATTCGATTCCAGCTGGATGATGAAACGATTGTCGACAAACTTGTGGCTCCATTTGATGCCGTCCTTAAGCTTCTTGCTTCGCTTCTCGTGCACCTCGAGCATGCGCACCGACATGCGGCTCACCTCCACCAGAAGCATGAGCAGGAGGTTGTAGAGGTCGTAGGCTTTGTCCAGGCTTAGCAGCAGTTCTTTCTCGCAGGCATCGGGATTGTGACTGCCCCTCTGCTGATAGGAGTAGAGTATCTGCACAAGCTTTATTCTTATCAATTCACGGTTTATCATAGAGCGCTTTTGTATTAAACGCTGCAAAGGTACGAAAAAAAAATGAAAGAACGATAAAATGAGGGGACGAAATACTTTATTATTCAATTTTATTTTGTACTTTTGCGGTGTGAAATGCATACGAGAGCATTATGGAAACTGAAAAGAAAATTTTTGAGGGCAAGGAAAGTGAAATCCTTTTCTCTCGAACGGTCAAGGCGGGACAGCGTATTTACTACATCGACGTGAAGCAAAACCGCAAGGGCGAAATGTACCTGAGCATCACGGAGAGCAAGAAGATGCTGAGCGGCACGCAGGACATGCCGCAGGTCAGCTTCGAGAAGCACAAGATTTTCCTCTTCAGGGAGGACTTCGGAAAGTTCGGCGCTGCCCTTCAAGAGGCGCTCGCCTTTGTGGAGAACGAGCAGGGCGAATCTCCCGAAAGAGAGGAAAGCTCCGATGCTATCAAGCTGGATTTGGAGTTCTGAAACAGGGGGGCTTCCAAAGAGGTATAGGTCTTAAGGCAAAGAGGTATAGGTCTTGGGCCAAAGAGGTATAGGTTATCGGCCAAGGAATACTAATACTTTGACCAAGGAATACTAATACTTCAGGCAAGAAACTGCAGTGTGCCCGAGCAGCGCCTTATAGGGCGATGTCAATTTTCCTGAAGGACAGAATAAAATAAGAGAACCTCATGGGCATTTCCTGCCTTTCGAGGTTCTCTTTGTTGTATGGGCTTGCGCTCTGTTTACAGCGACGCTCTTATTTTGTCATAGCCCATCCGAGCTTCAGGCCTTTGTAGCTTCCCAGGACTGAGCCGAGAGAGCTGGAGCTCTTCGAACCGACGGCTGTGGCGATGCTCAACAGCTTGTCTGCATCGAAAAGCATCAGCAGTTGGCCGTTCTGAACCGTAACCGTGCAGGGCAATTGGCCCGTGACGAACAGACCGTTCAGCGTCAGCTTGTTTGAGCTGGCATCGTAGGAATACGTTCCGGGCAATGTCTTAGAGCCGAGAGCCAGGGAGCAGTTGCCGTCCTGAGCAAAGGTAAGGGCGGACTTGCCGGTCTTGAAGCCTATCTTCTCGAGATAGGTGCCGAGCTTCTGTTCGAGGTTATTACTCAACACCTGTCCTCCAATCTGCGAGAGAACGTTCTCGCTCTCGAAGACCAACTTCGGGCCTGCATACGTCCAGGTGCCGACAAGCGACTGCTGGGAGGTGGTGCTGCCCAGGATGTTTCCGAGTATTGTGCCGAGAATGCCCGTGCCGGTTTGGGTCAGGACGTCTGTGCCAAGGATACTTCCGGTGCCGGATGTGGTGTTACCTGTTGTGCCGAGGCCGCATGAAGCGAGCGTCAGGCTTGCAGCAACAATGGCTGCGAATGAACGAATCTTTTTCATGAATTTAAAGTTTAATGTTTAATGTTTAAAGTTGGTAGGGAATGCGGCCGTCCCTGGCCGCAACAAGCCAAAAAGGTTTAAAGTTTCTTCTTTAATTTTGTTTTTTGAATTTAACTGTTTTGAAAGAGTCTCGTGAATGCCGTGGGGTGGGGCGTCTCGAACTGCATAGGCTCGCCTGTTCTTGGATGGTAGAAGCACAGGCGGAAAGCATGTAGGGCAAGACGATGGAGAGGGCCGGGGCCGTTTCCATACTTGTCGTCGCCGGCAACAGGATAGCCCAAGTCCTTCATGTGGACGCGTATCTGGTTCTTTCGTCCCGTCTCAAGCCTCATCTCGGCAAGCGTGAAGCGTCCGTTCGTAGCGATGCGGCGATAGTGGGTAATGGCTTCCTTTCCGCCATTGTCCGTGGGGCTGCTGTATGTGACGTAGGCTTTGTTGTCCTTGAGCCACGAGTGAACCGTGCCGCCTTCCTGCTTCATCTCGCCGCAAAGCACAGCCACGTACCTGCGGTCATAGACGATGCCCTTCCAGTCCTCTTCGAACATCTTCCTCATCTCCAGGCTCTTGGCATATATCATGAGTCCGCTTGTATCCCTGTCGAGGCGATGGACCACATGTGCCGTGCAGGGGAAATGGCGCTTGTGGAAGTACTCGTCGAGAATGGTCTTGACGCAATACTGGCCAGGCACAGAGGCCATGCTGAGGATACCTTCCGACTTTTCGATGACGATGAGGTCTTTGTCCTCATATATTATCTTGACGTATTTGTTCAGTAGCTCAGTGCTTCGCTTGTGGCGGCTCACGAGAACGGTCTGCCCGGGCGAGAGCAAGAAGTCGTGTCTCGTCACGAGTTTCCTGTCCACCTGTATGCCGTGACCTTGCAATAAGTCTTTGACCTTGTTGCGACTGATGCCGTTCATCTCCTTCATCAGGAACTCCATGAGCGGCATGGGCTCTGTGACAGGAAGCGTAATGTATTTGCTCCGGGCGTATTGTTCACTTGTTAGGTTTCGTGCCATTCTTTCCTTTCCTTCTGTTGTGGTAGTGTTTGTAGTTTCTTCCTCCTCTTGCTTTTCGCTCCTTGCCTCTTGCCCCGGAACGATAGACAGGCGTCTCGCCAAACTCTTCAGGCACTTGCTCCTTTTGGATTTCCTTTTCGAGGAAACGTTCTATCTGGCGGAAATAAATCATGTCTTTGTCATTAACGAGCGTCAAGGCTCTTCCGCCGCGGCCTGCACGTGCCGTACGTCCGATGCGGTGGACGTAGTCTTCTTCATCACGCGGTACGTCGAAATTGATGACGAGGGCAATGTCGTCTATATCGATGCCGCGAGCCACGATATCGGTTGCCACGAGGATGTCTATCTTTCCGCTGCGGAAGCCATACATCACTTCGTCGCGCTCGGCTTGGCTCAGGTCGCTGTGCATGGCGCGGGCATTATAGCCTGCGCGGATGATGCTGATGGCCAATTCCTTGGTTTTCTTCTTAGAGCCGACGAAGATGATGACGCGATGGGGCGACTCCTGTTCGAACATACGTTTCACGACGAGCAGCTTCTGTGGCTCATAGCAGATGCAGGCGCTCTGACGGATATTGTCGGCAGGCTTGCTGACAGCAAGCTTCACCTCAACAGGATTGCGTAAGATGCTGTGTGCCAAGCTCAAGATATCTCCAGGCATTGTGGCACTGAACATGATGGTCTGGTGCTTTTCAGGCAGGGCTTTTGCAATGAGTAGAATGTCGTCGCAGAAGCCCATGTCGAGCATGCGGTCTGCTTCATCGAGGATGAAGAAGGAGACGCGACTGAGGTCGATGCTGGCAAGGCTCAGATGACTGATGAGACGGCCTGGCGTAGCAATGACGACGTCTGCTCCGCTCTGCATGGCCCGCTTCTCTTGCTCGTATCGAATACCGTCGTTGCCTCCATAGACAGCTACGCTGCTCACGCCCGGCAGGTGATAGGCAAAGCCCTGCAAGGCGCTGTCTATCTGCTGGGCAAGTTCTCGGGTGGGGGACATGATGACGCAATTGATGGCATCATCCGGGTAGCCGCCATCGGCCAGTTTGCTCAGGACGGGAAGCAGGTAGGCTGCTGTCTTGCCTGTGCCGGTTTGTGCAACTCCCATGACGTCTCGTCCCTCCAGGATGGGCGGGATGGCATGCTCCTGGATGGGTGTCGTATCGGTGAAGTTCATGTCATCGAGCGCATCGAGGACATAATCGTTTAGGTCTAAGTCGTAGAAATCCATAAGTGTTATTGTGGCGCCTTTCTATAAAGATAGATGGCAATTAGTGTAAACAGTATGTTAGGCATCCATGCAGCCAAGGCGGGATGCATGCCTGCATTGGTGGAGAAGGTGGCGGAAACGCCTTGAAGCAGGATGTAGGTGGCACTCAGTGCAATACCAATGCCCAGCGAGAAGCCCATTCCGCCCTTTCGTTTCCTGGTGGACAGCGACATTCCGATTGTGGAGAGGATGAAAGCAGCGAATGGTGAGGCAAAGCGTTTGTGATATTCCACCTCGAAGATGCTTAGGTTGCCGCTGCCTCGGTTGCGTTGCTTCTCGATGTAATCCTTCAGTTCCGCATTGGTCATGGTCTCCTGCTGGTTGCGAATAAAGAGGAAGTCGCGCGGCTCCATCCGGATGATGGAGTCGATTTGATTATAGTTCGTTATCTTTTCCTTCATTCCTCGCAATTCGCGAATGGTCACATCGCGCAGGTGCCACTGGTAGCGAACGTCGCTCAATGTGTCATAGACTGCCGTATTTGCCGAGAGGTGGGAGACGAGTTTCTTGTTCTCGAACTTGTCGAGCGAGAAATGAATGCCGGTTTTGCTCACGCCGTCGAAGTGTTCCATATAGGCGATGACGCCCGTGTCGACCTGCAGCTGAACCTTTTCGGCATAGGTTGGGTTCTTGACGCGTTTCTTGTAGTTGTTCTCGAAAGCAAGACGTTTCACGCTGCTCCGCGGAATGACTTCCGAGCCAAGATAGAACGTCATGACGGCAATGATAGCAGCGCTTATCATATATGGCACCATCAATCGGGCTCGACTGATGCCGGCACTGATCATTGCAATGATTTCGCTGCGGTCGGCCAGTTTCGTGGTGAAGAAGATGACGCTGATGAAGACGAAGAGAGCGCTGAAAAGGTTGGCGTAATAGGGGATGAAGTTGAGATAGTAGTCCATCAGTATCGCTCTCCACGGTGCCTGCGACTCGGTGAAGCGATCAATGTTCTCATTGAAGTCGAACACCACACCGATGCTGATGATGAGCACGATGGTGAAGAAATATGTTCCCAGGAACTTGGCGATTATGTATCGGTCTATCCTCTTCACTTACAGTCTCTGTGTTACTTGTTTCAACATTCCAGCTTTCCAGGTTTGGAAGTCGCCGCTGATGATGTGTCTTCTTGCTTCGCCTACAAGCCATAGGTAGAAGCTGAGATTGTGGATGCTGCCTATCTGGAGTGCCAGCAGCTCCTGCGCCTTGAAGAGATGGTGCAGATAGGCTTTGCTATAGAAGGTGTCCACCCATGCATTTCCCGACGGGTCGATGGGGGAGAAGTCGTCTTCCCATTTCTTGTTGCGCATGTTCATGATGCCTTGGCTGGTGAAGAGCATAGCGTTTCGGCCGTTGCGGGTAGGCATCACGCAGTCGAACATGTCCACTCCTCGCTCTATGGCTTCCAGTATGTTGGCCGGTGTGCCCACACCCATCAGGTAGCGTGGTTTATCTTTCGGCAGGATGGCATTGACAACTTCTATCATTTCGTACATCACCTCTGTTGGCTCGCCTACAGCAAGTCCGCCGATGGCGTTGCCGTCAGCTTCCTTAGAAGCCACGTACTCTGCGCTCTGTTCGCGAAGGTCGCGGAAGGTGCATCCCTGCACAATGGGGAAGAGGCTCTGGCTATAACCGTAGAGCGGTTCTGTCTCTTCGAGCCGTTTGATGCAACGATCCAGCCATCGATGGGTCAGGCCGAGGCTCTTCTTGGCATAGTTGTAGTCGCTTGTGCCGGGCGGACATTCGTCGAGTGCCATGATGATGTCGGCGCCGATGCTTCGCTCGATGTCCATCACCTTCTCTGGGGTGAACGTATGCCTGCTGCCGTCGATATGGCTCTGGAAGGTACATCCCTCTTCCGTCAGCTTCCTGATACCCGAGAGGGAGAACACTTGGAAGCCTCCGCTATCGGTCAGTATAGGTCGGTCCCAACCGCCAAAGCGGTGGAGCCCGCCTGCCTTCTCCAGTATCTGCGTGCCGGGACGAAGGTAGAGGTGATATGTGTTGCCCAGGATGATTTGCGCACGGACGTCGTCCTTCAGGTCACGAACGGTGACGCCTTTCACGCTGCCCACCGTGCCGACAGGCATGAAGATGGGGGTCTCTATCTGGCCGTGATCTGTTGTGATGAGTCCAGCCCTGGCATCCGAGAGTGGGTCTGTTTGCAGTAGTTTGAAAGTCATAAGCGGGTGCAAAGGTACGAAAAAAAATTAAAAGGTGAAAAGGTGAAAAGGTAAAAAGGGTAAAAAAAGTGAAGGATGAAGAACCGACAGGTCGGCGTCAGTCAAGCTTTAGCCCGGCAAAGCCAATGAAGGATATGCTACTGCACCTCAAGACCTGGGAACGCGGACGTCCTCATCCGCTGGCAGAGATGATGATGAGATGCGGGCGGGACGCTCGCGCTCCCAGGAGAGGACGTTCTCGTCCGCCGGCAGGGAAGAGACCTGGGAACGCGGACGTCCTCGTCCGCTGGCAGAGATGATGATGAGATGCGGGCGGGACGCTCGCGCTCTCAGGGGAGGATGCCTGCGATGTAAGTTTTTCCCGGAAAATTCTTTACAAAATATTCAAGGCAAAATGAGAACTCTGCTCTGAACTCATGACAAAATCTCAAACATGACGTGTGAAGTTTGCAAACTTCTCACGTGAAGTTCGAAAACTTCTCTGGAGAACTTTACCAACACTTTACGTTAAATCACCCAATTTTCTGCTTGTATTTTATCTTAAAAATATGTATAGCTTGTATTTTCTTTGCAAGTAATAGAACGGAGCGACTCAGCAATTGCCCTTCAACAGGAGAAAACGCGATTTAAGACCATTTCTCGTGCTCGGGGTAGGAAAGTGCCACACGGCAAAAAATATGCCCTCTGAGCGAATCCCTTGGGAAAAATCTTTACATTTTACAAAACAAAACCGCAGGTTGACTGCCTGCGGTTTTATTGTTCATTCAGCTGTTTTTTCGGTGTTCTCGTCGAAAGAGAAGACGATGGGGTTCTTCACTTTCTCGTCGAGCAAGGCAAAGTCGAGCACCTCCTGGACGTCTGTGACATAGTGGAAGCTGACGCCTTTCAGGTACTCGGCCGGTATCTCTTCTATGTCCTTCTTGTTTTCCCCCGAGAGGATGATGTCCTTGATGCCGGCACGCTTTGCAGCCAGTATCTTCTCGCGAATACCTCCCACGGGAAGCACTTTGCCGCGAAGCGTTGTCTCGCCGGTCATGGCCAGGCGCGGGCGCACCTTTCTTTGGGTGAGGGCAGAGGCGATGCTGGTCAGCATGGTAATGCCGGCGCTTGGTCCGTCCTTTGGAACAGCGCCTTCGGGGACGTGGACGTGCAGGTTGTAGTTCTCGAAGATGCGCGAGTCGATGCCCAGTCGGTCGGCATGGGCACGGATGTATTCGAGGGCGAGCAGGGCACTCTCCTTCATGATGTCGCCCAGATTGCCGGTGAGGGTGAGCTTGCCGCCTTTGCCTTTGCTTAGGCTCGTCTCGATGAAGAGTATCTCACCGCCCACGCTTGTCCAGGCCAGACCTGTCACAACGCCTGCATAGTCGCCCTCCTGATAGCTGTCGCGCGTATAGAGCGGTTTGCCAAGCAGCTCCTCGGCTTCAGCCTTCGAGATGCTGTGGTCGTGCTCCATTTCTCCCTTGGCCACTCGGAGAGCAACACGGCGGAATAGCTTGTCAATTTGCTTCTCGAGGCTTCTGACGCCACTCTCGCGCGTGTAGCGTTCGATGATGAATTCCAGGGCAGGCTTGCCTATCTTCAGTGCCGTATGCTCCTTCAATCCGTTCTTCTCGCGGTTCTTCGGCACGAGATGACGGCTGGCTATCTCAATCTTCTCCTCGGTGATGTAGCCGTCCACCTCGATGAGTTCCATGCGGTCGAGTAGGGGACGCGGTATGCTGCCGATGTCGTTGGCAGTGGCAATGAACATGACTTTGCTGAGGTCGTAATCCAGGTCTATATAATTGTCGTGGAAGGAGACGTTCTGCTCGGGGTCGAGTACTTCGAGGAGTGCCGACGACGGGTCTCCGTGGACGGAACCGACCGACACTTTGTCTATCTCGTCGAGGATGAAGACGGGATTGGAGCTGCCAGCTCTCTGCATGCCCTGGATGATGCGGCCTGGCATTGCTCCGATGTAGGTGCGGCGATGGCCACGTATCTCGCTCTCGTCGTGGAGGCCGCCAAGGCTCATCCTTACATACTTCCTGCCCAGTGCCTCTGCAATGCTCTTGCCGAGGCTTGTCTTGCCGACGCCCGGAGGACCGTACAGGCAGATGATGGGGCTCTGACGGTCCTTGCGCATCTTCAGGACGGCCAGGTGCTCCAGAATGCGCTCCTTCACCTTCTCCATGCCATAATGGTCGCGATTGAGCTTCTTCTCAGCACGTTTGATGTCTGTGTTGTCCTTCGTGCACTCGTCCCAAGGCAGCCCGACGACCGTCTGGAGGTACTGAAGCTGAACATTGTAGTCGGGCGACTGAATGTTGATGCGGTTCAGTTTGGAAAGCTCCTTGTCGAAAATTTCGGCAGTCTGCTGGCTCCAATGCTTCGTTTCGGCTTTGGCCTTCAGACTGCTGACGTCTTCCTGCTTGACGGTGGATTCATCCTTGTCTCCCAGCTCGCTCTGGATGTTCTGAACTTGCTGGCGGAGGAAGTACTCGCGTTGCTGCTGGTCGAGGTCACTGCGGGTCTTGTTCTCAATCTTGCGTTTGAGCTTCATCAGCTCGATGATATTGTTGGCGAACTGAATGGCCTGCTGCAATCGGGCGAGCTCAGTGGGGCAGGAGAGCAATATGTATTTCTGCTCGATTGTAAGCGGGAGGTAGCTGCATATCGTGTTGAGCATGAAGGTGGAAGGCTCCATGTTCCTGATGTATTGCGTGAGCTCGTCGGGATAGTCGTCCAGTATGTCCATCAGCTTCTCCGTACGTTCCTTGAGCATTGAGAGCATAGCCTTGTATTCGGCCTGTTCCGTGCTCACGGGCATGACGTCGGTTTTGTTTGCGATGGTGCCCTCGTAGCTGCCGGCCACATGCCGAAGCTCCAGAATCTCGATGCGATTGAAAGCCTGGAAGAGGGCATTGTATGAGCCGTCGGGCATCTTCATGGTGTGCACCAGCTTAGCAGCAACGCCGATGGGGTAGAGGTCGTCCTTGCCAGGCACGTCTACTTCGGGGGCCTTTTGCGTAAGCAGAGCCACCATCCCGTCATTGCGTTCCAACAGGCGCAATGTCTTTATGCTATGCTTGCGGCCTACAGTGATAGGGGAGACGGTGCCAGGAAAGAAGATATTGTCGCGAAGCATGATGATGGGCATCTCGCCACCATAGTTCGCATGCATCAGCTTGTCGGTCTCGCCAGACACTTCAGCCACGAAGGAAAATGTTTTCTTATTGTTCTCAAACATATACTGTAATTAAAAAGCGCGGCAAAAGTACAAAAAAATCTCCAATCTCTAATTCCTAATCCCTAATCTTTTTGTAAATTTGCATTCTAATGAAGAAATATCCCTCGGAACTAAGGCCAATGAGTAACGACTTTTTCCGCTTTAAGCAATTCAGCATCCGTCACGACCGCTGCGCCATGAAGGTTGGCACGGACGGCGTTCTGCTGGGAGCATGGGGATGTGTCGAAGGACATCGCATCCTCGATGTTGGCACAGGCACAGGGCTTATTGCATTGATGGCTGCCCAGAGAAACAGTGAAGCCGAAGTCCTTGGCATCGAAATAGACCCGGAAGCTGTCCTCCAAGCACAGGAGAACATCGCCGAGAGTCCTTTCCGCAATCGGGTTTGCTGTATCAATCAAGACGTGTTGACCCTCTGTCCCGAACATCCTTTCGATGCAATCCTTTGCAATCCGCCATTCTTCACCGAAGACACATTGCCCGACGACAAAAGTCGTGCCTTGGCTCGCTCGAACAAAAACCTTCCGTTTGCATTGCTCGTGCCGAAAGTGGCTTCGTTACTTTCGTCCGCAGGCATTTTCTCTGTCATCATTCCACATCAAGTCTTCACTGAATTCACAGCGCTTTGCCTCGCCGAAGGATTGCATCTGATGCGTCGACTGTCAGTACAGACCACAGCCACGAAACCGCCACGACGAGTCCTCTTGTCTTTTATGAAACAAAACGTCGACTGCAAAGACGAAACGCTCATCCTGATGAATTCCGACGGATCCAGAAGCCTTGCATACGAAGAGATGACCAAAGAATTCTACTTATCACACGGCTAATCGACATTATGTTTAATTTAAAACCGGTAATATCCCTACTCGCTGATAGTTTTCAGCCAACGATTAAAACGGCATCGTGGCTGCTGAAGATAATGATTCCCATTTCATTCGCCGTTTGTCTGATGCAGTATTATGGCATCATAGCATGGTGTGCGAAGTGGCTCAATCTGTTGTCTTCTGTGAAGCTCGCTGCAATGATATGTTTAACCTGAATAATGTTATAGTTATGAACAAGACGAGATACGACATCCTGGACGGCCTTAGAGGTGTGGCAGCCTTAATGGTGTTGCTCTATCACATCTTCAACGATGCAAAGAGCTTCTTTGTTTGGCCAACGCCTGTCGGGGAGTTCTTTCACGGTTTCCTGGGCGTAGATTTCTTTTTCATTCTCTCTGGTTTCGTGATGGGTTATGCTTACGACCAGCGCTTGGGGAACAGTCTGAACTTCAGCGGATTTGTGAGGCGAAGGCTTGTTCGCCTGCACCCGATGGTTATTCTGGGCGTTCTTCTGGGTGCGATTGTCTTTATCATTCAGGGATGTACGAAGTGGGACGGCACGGAAGTAGCCATCGAAGCTGTAATGCTCTGCACTTTGCTTGGGCTCTTCATGATACCTTCGCCGTCCAGTTTGGACGTTCGAGGAAACACAGAACTCTTTCCTCTTAATGGTCCGCACTGGTCTCTTTTCATCGAATATCTGGGCAGCCTGCTCTACGGACTGATGTTGCATCGCCTTTCCATCAAGTGGCTTCGGGTATGGGTGGCATGTGGCATCGTGTCGATAGCAGGCTTTGCTCTATTGACGAATGACGGTGGCATTGCCTACGGATGGTCGTCCGAGCCCATGAACTTCATGGGAGGTGTCCTCAGGATGCTCTATGCCTATCCGATGGGCCTGCTGATGGCGCGCGTCTTCAGAGAACGTCAGCCGAAGCCCCTGCACGGACATATCTTCCTGCTTTGCAGCCTTGCCTTGATGGTCTTGCTTGGACTTCCGTTCTTGGGCAGCAAGGACACGGAAACGATATACCAGCTTGTGTGCATTTTATCGCTCTTTCCAACGATTATCTGGTACGGAGCGCGAGGCAGCATCTCAGGTTGGAGGCAGCAAGTTGTCTCTTTTCTTGGCCGTCTCTCCTACCCTCTCTATGCCATCCATTTTCCCCTTATATATTTATATATAATGTGGGTGGAGCGAAGTGGATACGCCTACATTGGTCACTCCCACCCATGGGTAGCGGCCCTTGTCACGTTTGCCTCCGCTTTACTTTTGGCCACATTAAGCCTTCTCCTCTACGACGAACCGCTTCGGAGATGGCTTAATCGGAAGACGAAGGCAGAGTAGTTCCCCTTTGCTCGCCAGCACTGGCAGCAAGTCCCTTTCCTGATTTATCGGACGAATGCCTTCGCGAGTCGTGACCTACAGAATCTGATGATAGAGGTCGATGATGTCCTGCTTGCTGACGGGACGTGGATTGCCGGGCGTGCAGACATCGTTGATGGCTTGCTCAGCCAGAGCCTCGATGTCTTTCTCTGTGATGCCCAGCTCGCTGAGACGTTTGTTGGTTCCCACTTGCTCACTTAGTTTCTCGATGGCTTGGCATGCAGCTTCGGCTGCTTCATCGGCAGTCATCGTGGGCTGATAGACTCCGCAAGCCTTGGCTATCTCCACATATTTCTCCTTAGCGGCAGGCATGTTGAAGCGCATCACCGTTGGCAACAACATGGCGCAAGCCACGCCGTGGGGCACATCGAAGAGGGCGCTCAGCGGGTGAGCCATGCCATGGTCCACGCCGAGACCCACGTTGGAGAATGCCATGCCTGCAACGTATTGTGCAACAGCCATGCCGTCGCGGCCAACGGGATTCGTGGGTTCGGTCACGGCAATAGGTAGGTACTTGTAAATCATCTCGATGGCCTTCACCTCGAACATGTCGCTCAGTTCCCATGCAGCCTTCGTGATGAGCCCCTCGATGGCATGAGTCATGGCGTCCATGCCTGTGGCAGCCGTGAGGCTCTTGGGCAGGGAGTACATCAGTTCGGCATCGATGATGGCGACGCAGGGGATGTCGTTGGGGTCCACGCACACCATCTTTGCCTGACGCTTCTCGTCGATGATGACGTAGTTGATGGTTGTCTCGGCTGCCGTGCCTGCTGTGGTGGGCAGAGCGATAATGGGCAGTGACTTCTTCTTTGTGTCGGCCACGCCCTCCAACGAGACGATGTCGCCGAACTCAGGGTTGTTCACAACGATGCCTATGCCTTTTGCCGTGTCCATCGACGAACCGCCGCCGATGGCCACGATGAAGTCTGCCTCGGCACGCTTGCAAGCCTCGATGCCGTTCTTCACATTTGTGACGGTCGGGTTGGGCTTCACGTCATCGAACACTTCGTAGGCAATGCCGGCCTCGTCCATCACGGCGAGCACTTTGCCGGCCACGCCAAATTGCATCAGACCTTTGTCGGTCACGACGAGAGCTTTCTTAAAGCCTAATCTTTTCACTACACCGGGCAACTCCTTGCGAGCACCAGGACCGAAGTATGACACTTCGTTAAGAATAAATCTGTTAATCATAGATGTTAGATTTTTATCATTCCAGACGTACAATTATTTGCTTATTGCGACACAAAGATACAAATTAATCATGAATTAGGAAATATAAATCCTGAATTATTTTACAATTCCGGAGATGCAGATGCTGCAGGAGAGTCCGTCCGTCAGACAGAGCGGAAGCACGTCACGTGACAGGGAAAACCGGGCAGCCAGACATGCCATTCGTTCATTTCCGGCAGCATGGGTTGATTGCATCTACATGTATGTGCAATCACTCCAGTGTGGAGGATGGAGTCATATTGTCTTGTATTTCAGCTCAGAAGATATGCTTTGGCGGCTTCTGCACAGCGTTCGCCATCGACAGCAGCACTGACGATGCCTCCGGCATAGCCTGCGCCTTCGCCACATGGGAAAAGTCCTGCGATGCGGATGTGTTGCAAGGTCTCGCCGTCACGAAGGATGCGGACGGGGCTGCTGGTGCGTGTCTCAATGCCGATGACGGTAGCCTCCGAGGTCAGGAAGCCGTGTTTCTGCTTGCCCCAAAGCTTGAAAGCTTCGCGCAGACGCGTACTGATGAAGTCGGGCAACCAGAAATGCAACGGGCTGGCTATCAAGCCAGGAGCGTAGGACGAAGCATTGAGGTCGGCAGAGAGGCGGCCGTTCACGAAGTCCGTCATCCTTTGCGCCGGCGCTGTCTGCAAGCGGTTTGCCTGTAGCCAACACTGCCGCTCGAGTTCCTCTTGCAGCAACATCACCCGAAGAGGGTCATCAGTATTCCCCTTAAAGGGAGTTAGGGGGTCAACCTCCACCACCATGCCGCTGTTGCTCCAACGGCCGTTTCGACCCGATGGACTCATGCCGTTGACCACGACTTGCTCCGGTCCGCTTGCCGCAGGCACGACGAATCCGCCGGGGCACATGCAGAAGCTATAGACGCCACGTCCCTGTACCTGCGTCACCATGCTGTACTCGGCAGCAGGCAACCACTTTCCCCTACCCTCGCGACTATGGTATTGAATCTGGTCGATGAGGTGCGCCGGATGCTCCAAGCGGATACCTATGGCGAGTCCCTTGGCTTCGATGTCGATGTCAGCCGATGCAAGATAGCGATAGACATCACGGGCAGAATGACCTGTGGCAAGTATGACGGGACCCCTAAACTCATTGACCACCCGCCATTGACCATTGACCATTTTCTTTGCCTCGATGCCAACGATACGCTTCCCGTAATGGTCAATGGTCAATGGTGAATGGTCAATGATAAGCCCTGTCATCTTCGTCTGGAAATGCACCTCTCCGCCACAGGCAAGGATAGTCTTCCGCATGTTCTCGATGACACGCGGCAGGCGATCGGTACCAATATGAGGATGGGCATCTGCAAGGATGGCAGGGCTGGCGCCGTGCTGCACGAAGATTTGCAGGATGCGGTCGGTATTGCCTCGTTTTTTGCTTCGCGTATAAAGCTTTCCATCGCTGTAGGCTCCCGCCCCACCCTCGCCGAAGCTGTAGTTGCTCTCGGGGTCGACACGCTGCTCAGGACGGATGCGAGCCAAGTCCTTCTTGCGTTCGCGGACGTCCTTGCCTCGCTCCACAACAATAGGCTTCAGCCCGAGCTCAATGAGACGCAAGGCAGCAAAGAGTCCCCCGGGACCTGCCCCGACCACAATGACCTGCGGACGGTCGCTTACATCTTTATATATATAAGGCTCGAAGTAGAGCTGTGGCGGTTCCTCGCCGACATAAGCCCGCACCGTCAAGTTGACAAAGATGGTGCGCTGGCGTGCATCGATGCTTCTCTTGACGACGCGGACGGCCTGTGCATTGATGCCCTTTTCCTGACGAAGATAGGCAAGGATGCTTTGTTCGTTATATGCTTGCTGCGGCAGAATGCGCAGACTCAATTCGTGTACCATTCTCTTTATTTTGCCGCAAAGTTATGAAAAAAACTCTAATCTCTAATCTCTATTCCCTAATCTTTTTATATCTTTGCACGCGAAACGAATAAGGATAACCTGCGAAGCAAGGATGAAAGTAATAAAATTTGGCGGAACATCAGTTGGTTCCGTGGAAAGCATACTGAGTGTAAAGAGAATTGTCGAGAGGCAAACGGAGCCGGTAATTGTCGTGGTCAGCGCCCTTGGCGGCATCACCGACAAACTCATTAAGACGAGTCAGATGGCAGTGGAGGGCGACCAGCTCTATCAGAAGTCTTTCGAGGAAATTAAGACCCGTCACGAAGAGATGATAACCGCCATCATTCCTGCAGGCGAGAAGCGCGACAAGCTCATGGAGGCAGTCGGCCAGCTGCTCGAAGAACTTCGCAGCATCTATCAAGGAGTCTATCTCATCCGTGACCTCAGCCCCAAGATTCAGGCAGCCATTGTCTCCTATGGCGAACGCATCAGCAGTCAGATCGTAGCGACACTGGTCGACGGCGCCGTATGGTTCGATAGCCGCAAGTTCATCAAGACTGAATTCAAGGCAGGCAAGCACCGTCTCGTCAAGGAACTGACAAACGAACTGGTTCGTGAGACTTGGCAGAATATCCCGGGGGTCAGCCTCGTTGGCGGCTTTATCAGCACAGACGTGGAGAGTGGCGAGGTGACAAACCTCGGAAGAGGTGGCAGCGACTACACAGCCAGCATCATTGCAGCAGCTCTCGATGCCAGCGTGCTGGAGATATGGACTGACGTGGACGGCTTTATGACTGCCGACCCGCGCGTCATCAGCTCCGCTTATGTCATCCCCGAGCTGAGCTACATCGAAGCAATGGAGCTGAGTAACTTCGGTGCAAAGGTAGTTTATCCGCCCACCATTTACCCTGTCTGCATCAAGCATATCCCCATCCTCATCAAGAACACCTTCAATCCCGATGCCCCAGGCTCCATCATCAAGGACGAGGTGCAGGACGACTCGCGAAGCATCAAAGGCATCAGCAGCATAAAAGGCACGACGCTCATCACCGTATCGGGGCTCTCGATGGTAGGTGTCATTGGCGTCAACCGCCGCATCTTCACCTGCCTGGCAGACAATGGCATCAGTGTCTTCATGGTCAGTCAGGCTTCCAGCGAGAACAGCACCAGCATCGGCGTCCGCGACGAAGATGCCGACGAAGCTTGCCGCGTGCTCGACCTTGAGTTCCAAAAGGAGATAAAAGACGGCTCGATGTTCCCTATGATCGCAGAGAAAGGGCTTGCAACGGTCGCGATTGTTGGCGAGAATATGAAGCACACGCCTGGCATTGCCGGCAAACTCTTCGGTACACTTGGTCGCTCGGGTATCAGCGTCATTGCTTGTGCCCAAGGTGCAAGCGAGACCAACATCTCTTTCGTCATCAATCAAAACTTCCTTCGCAAGGCTCTAAACGTCATACACGACTCCTTCTTCCTCTCTGAATATCAGGTGCTAAACCTCTTCATCTGCGGCGTCGGCACTGTCGGCGGCAGTCTTTTGGAGCAGATTTATCATCAACAGGAGAAGCTGAAGCGCGAGCTGCGGCTTAAACTAAACGTCGTAGGCATTGCCAGCGGTCACAACGCCATGTTCACCCGCGAAGGCATCAACCTCGAGAACTTCCGCGAACAGCTTGCAGCAGCTCCGGCAAGCAACATCAAGCGACTGCACGACGAGGTCATCGGCATGAACATCTTCAACAGCGTCTTTGTGGACTGCACGGCAAGTCCCGAAGTAGCCAGCCTCTATGCCGACTTCCTCGAGCATAACATCAATGTGGTAGCTGCCAACAAAATTGCTGCAAGCAGCGACTACGACAACTATCGCCTCCTCAAGGAGACGAGTCAGAAGCGTGGCGTCAAATTCCTCTTCGAGACAAATGTCGGCGCAGGACTTCCCATCATCCGCACCATCAACGACCTTTGCAACTCGGGAGACAAAATACTTCGCATCGAGGCAGTTCTGAGTGGAACGCTTAACTTCATCTTCAACACAATAAGCAAGGATATTCCCTTCAGCGAGACGGTTCGAATGGCTAAAGAAGAAGGCTATAGTGAGCCTGACCCACGTGTCGATTTGAGTGGCAAGGACGTCATCAGGAAGCTTGTCATCCTGGCTCGTGAAGCTGGCTATGAGATAAGTCAGGAGGACGTGGAAGCCAAACTCTTCATTCCTCAATCCTTCTTCGACGGAACATTGGACGAGTTCTGGAAGAACCTTCCTTCGCTGGATGCTGACTTCGAGGCAAGACGCCAAGAGCTTGAGAAGCAGAAGAAGGTTTGGCGCTTCGTGGCAAAGCTCGAGGACGGCAAGGCAAGCGTCTCGCTTCAAGAGTTTGACAACAATCACTCGTTCTATGTGCTCGAAGGCAGCAACAACATCGTCATGCTCACGACAGAGCGCTACCGCAAGTACCCGATGCTTATCCAGGGCTACGGAGCAGGTGCAAGTGTGACGGCTGCCGGCGTGTTCGCTGACATAATGAGCCTGGCGTAATGAAGCATCTCATCATTCTTGGCGACGGCATGGCCGACTGGCCTTGCCACGAACTGGGCGGCAAGACGTTGCTCCAGTATGCCGACACGCCACATTTCGACTGGCTTGCCAAGCACGGGCGTAACGGCTTACTCAAGACCATCCCCGACGGTTTCCATCCAGGCAGCGAAGTTGCCAATTCCAGCATCCTTGGTTACGACCAGCACCTCGTCTATGAAGGCAGAGGTCCTCTCGAAGCAGCCAGCATCAGCGTGGAACTGCAAGAAGACGACCTTGCCCTGCGTTGCAATCTGGTTTGTCTCGAAGGCGACTTACTGAAGAACCATTCTTGCGGAAGGCTCGAAACGGAAGAAGGCGACGTGCTGATGCGTTTCCTTCAGGAACAGCTTGGTTCAGAGCGCATCCACTTCTATACGGGAGTACAGTACAGACATCTTTTGGTCATAAAAGGCGGCAACAAGCATTTGCATTGCACTCCGCCACATGACATTCCTTTGAAGCCGTGGCGCGAATACATGCTCAGGGCAGAATGTCCAGAGGCAGAGGAAACGGCGAAGCTGCTCACCGACCTCATCCTTCGCAGCCAAGAGTTGCTGGCAAAGCACCCGCTCAACATCGAGCGACAGCAGCGCGGCATGGATGCTGCCAACAGCATCTGGCCTTGGGGCGGAGGTTATCGTCCGAAGATGAAGCCGCTTACAGAGACTTATCCACAGATCAGGAAGGGAGCAGTCATCACGGCTGTTGACCTCATCCGTGGCATAGGCCGTTATGCAGGACTTGATGTCATCAATGTTCCCGGTGCAACAGGGCTTTGGGACACCGACTTCCGCGGGAAGGCAGAGGCAGCCATCGAGGCTTTGCAAACGAATGACTTCGTCTATCTGCATGTTGAGGCAAGCGATGAGGCAGGTCACGATGGCGACTTGCACATGAAGCTCGGCTGCATTGAGCACATCGACCATCTTATTCTTGCTCCCATCCTCTCTCAACTTTCAACTTTCAATTTTCAACTTTCCATCGCTCTCCTGCCCGACCACCCGACACCTATTCACCATCGCACACATACGGCAGACCCCATTCCCTTCTGCATCTACTATCCTGGCATTGAGCCTGACAGCGTGCAGACCTTCGACGAGGTGGCAGCACAGGGAGGCATTTATGGCAGGATGGAAGGCGATGCTTTCATCAAAGAATTTATGAAAAGGTAAAAAGACTATGAGATACTACAGCACGAACGGCAAGGCACCGCTAGCCACACTGGAAAAGGCAGTCGTAAAAGGCTTGGCCGAGGACAAGGGACTCTATATGCCAGAACGCATCAAGCCGCTTCCTGCCTCGTTCTTCGACGAGATTCAGGACATGACTTTGCAAGAGATTGCCTATCGGGTGGCAGATTGCTTCTTTGGTGAAGACGTTGATGCAGAGAGCCTTCGCCGGATAGTCAATGAGACGCTTTCCTTCGACATTCCATTGGTAAAGGTGACGGACAACATCTATTCCCTCGAACTCTTCCACGGCCCCACCCTCGCCTTCAAGGATGTCGGCGCACGCTTCATGGCAAGACTGCTAAGGTATTTTACTAGTTGTTCTATTTATACTAGTTGTTCTAGTCTTACTAGTTTAATCCATGTCCTCGTTGCCACGAGCGGCGACACAGGTTCTGCCGTAGCCAACGGCTTCCTTGGCGTAGAAGGCATTCATGTCTATGTACTTTACCCGAAAGGCAAAGTCAGTCCCATTCAGGAGTGCCAGTTCACAACACTTGGGCAGAACATTACAGCCATCGAGGTGGATGGTGTGTTCGACGACTGCCAAGCTCTAGTCAAGAATGCTTTCATGGACGAGGAACTCAATGCACGGATGCAGCTCACTTCCGCCAACAGCATCAACGTGGCTCGCTTCCTGCCTCAGAGCTTCTATTACTTCTGGGCATACGCACAGCTAAAGAAAATCGTAAATAGTAAATCGTCAAATGGTAAATTGGTTTGTTGTGTCCCTTCAGGCAACTTCGGCAACATCTGCTCTGCCCTCTTCGGAAAGAGAATGGGCTTGCCCATCAGTCGCTTCATTGCTGCCAACAATGCCAACGACGTCTTTCATAAATACATACAGAGCGGCAAGTACGAACCTAAGGCAAGCATTCAGACCATAGCCAACGCCATGGATGTGGGAGCACCGAGCAACTTCGCCCGCATCCTCGACCTCTACGATGGCAGCCATGAAGCCATCTGCCACGACATCAGCAGCGCCACCTATTCCGACCAGCAGATTGCTGAGACAATGCGGGAGTGCCTTGCCGAGACAGGCTATCAGCTCGACCCGCATGGGGCCTGCGGCTATCGTGCCTTGCAGGAAGGGCTTCGGGACGGTGAGGTAGGCTTCTTCATCGAGACGGCTCATCCTGCCAAGTTCAAGCAAACGGTCGATGATATTTGTGGCACTGATATTGTCATTCCCGAGCGCCTGCAAGCTTTCATGAAAGGAACGAAGCAAAACATCCCCATGAGCAAGGACTTCGACGACTTCAAGAGTTACTTATTAGGCAGATGAACGACGAGCGGCTATGGAACAACAATTACCTGAAGACGTTGAGCGCGAACTTCATGCTCTACTTCTCCTTCATGGTCGTCACGCCGCTCCTGCCTCTGTACCTTAGCGAAGTGTTCGGCGCAACGAAGGACGAGACGGGTCTCGTGCTGAGCGGCTATGCCTTGACGGCCTTGCTCATTCGTCCATTCAGCGGTTTCTTTGTCGATTCCTTTCCGAGGAAAGTCGTCCTGCTTGTCTGCTACGGACTCTTTGCCATCCTCTTCGGAGGCTATCTCGTGGCAGGCAGCCTGCTCTCTTTCTGCATCATACGCACGCTCCACGGTGCACCGATGGGAGCTGCAACTGTTGCCAACAACACCGTTGCCATCGATGTCCTACCTTCCAGCCGAAGGGCCGAGGGCATTGGCTACTATGGACTGAGCAACAACCTTGGCACCGCCATTGCCCCCACCATTGGAATGCTCATCTATCAATGGACAGGCAGCTACAACATCATCTTCCTTATCTCTCTCTTGACGGCTTGCACTGGCTTTGCCATCAACAGCACTCTGCGCCTCAAGCCCAAACAACGAAACGACCAGTCCCCCAGACGACCAATAAGTCTCGACCGCTTCCTGCTGCTGAAAGGCTGGCCCGAGGCACTCTGCATGGTTGGCTTTAGCTTTTCCTATGGAGTGGTGAGCACCTACATTGCCATCTATGCAAAGCAGGAACTGGACATCACCACCGGCACAGGACTCTTCTTCACCTTGCTCTGCATCGGCCTCATGTCGAGTCGGCTCATTGGTGCACAAGGGCTACGTAAGGGACGAATCACAGAGAATGCATCCCACGGCATACTCACTTCGCTGCTGGGCTACTTCGTCTTTGCTGCATTTCACGATGTTTGGGGTTTCTACGGAGCTGCGCTCATCGTAGGACTGGGCAACGGACACATGTACCCGGCTTTCCAGACGATGTTCATCAGCCTTGCACCTGCCTCTCAACGCGGCACAGCCAACGGCACATTGCTTACTGCATGGGACGTCGGCTTCGGACTTGGCATCATCCTGGGAGGCATTGCAGCAGAGTATTTCTCCTACGATGCAGCCTTCTGGATGGCATGGTTCTTCAATGCAGCTGGCACAGTACTCTTCTTTGCCTTCGCCCGTCAGCACTACCTTCGTAACAAGTTACATTGAAGCAGTAAAAAAAAGAGAAGGGCAGAGCCTAAGCCCTACCCTTCTCTTTCTTTTATTTGGGTATCCAGGTTATTCTTCTTCCCAGATGTTCCAGTCGTTGTTCTCTTTCGTGAGGGCTTGGCTGCCGTCAACAGTTGAGTCGCTGATGGTCAGGCTCTCGGCCAGCATCTGAGCTGCCTCGGCCTCGCTGATCTTGATGATTGGCTTAATGTATCTCATTACTTAAGAACTTTTTTACCGTTAATAATGTTAATGCCCTTCTGAGCCTTCTGGAGGCGCTGGCCTGCAACATTGTAGATAGGACTTTCAACTTTCAACTTTGAACTTTCAACTTCAGAAATGCCGGTTGCATCGTTGCCGTCGAAGTAGAATGCCTTCACGCCGCTTGTGCTCTGGAAGTAAGCTTTGCCTGCAGCGATTGTGCCGGTAGCCTTGTAGAAGCCTACCTTTTCGTCAACCTTTGCAAGCACATACATTGTGCCGTCGGCATCGGTGTCAGCATCAGTGCCCTTGAGGTCGTTAGCTACATTGATGGCAGGAAGTTCGGCAGCCAGCTTGTTGTAGTATGTGCCCCTCAGGACAACAGGAGTGACTTCGGGAACATTCTCAATCTCTGTGAGGTCGAGCCAAGTCTTGTTGAGTGTTGCCACATAAGCCTTCACATCGCCATTCAGCTCGTAGCCAGTCTTAGCGTCGTACAGAGTAGCATAGCCTGCATCGCCTACATAGCTTACCTCGTCAGCATTGAGCGGAGAGGGATATTCGTCGGTGCCGATGAGCTGCTTGAAGCCAAGTATGTAAGCCACCTTGCCGTTCACAATGTCTTCAGCCGTGAGATCGTTGCGCACGGCCTGCGTCTTGCTTTCTGTCTCGGAGAGGTCGATGACGTTCACCCAAGCGTTCTCATCACCGAAGCGGCCGATGTTGCCACCATTATGACCTACAATCTTACCCAGGTTGAGGAAGTTCTCTACGGTGCCCTTCTCCTGATAGCAGAACAGAGCGCCTGCATAGGGATACTGATGCGTGGAGGTAATGGTGCCAGTGTTGACCACGTTGTGGATGTAGTAGGTGGACTTGCCGTCCTTCTCACCGCCTACGATGCCTGCTGCATCCTGACCGCTGACGGTCACGTCGGCCTCGTTGACAACATTCTCGATGGTAATCTTAGCCGTAGCGCTGGCGTTTTGAGAAGCACCAGCCACGCCACCGCACTTCGTGCTGCCGATAATGGAGCAGGACTTGTCGATGATAAGATTCTTGATAGTGGTGTTGTCGTTGCCTTGCAACCAGCCGAAGAAGCCCTGTGCCTCCTTGGTGGGCTGATTGATAATCATGTTCTTTACGCGATGTCCCTGGCCATCGAAGACGCCCTTGAACTTGGAACCTGTTGTAGGACCTATAGGGCTGTGGAGGTTCTCCCTGCCGAGGAAGTCAATATCGTTCTCCATCTTTGCATAGAAGGCTTTGCCGCCACCGTTGGCAACTTCTTTGGAAAGCCATTCCACGTTGCCGGCATTCTTCAGCAGATAGTAGTCGCCGTCCTTTGCAGGTTCCTGGAACTGGGTATAGCAGACGTCGCACATGCCAATCTCGTCGTTGATGTTGTGAGGAAGCACGATGGTCTCGCCGCTTACATTATTATAACTAATAGTTCCGACAGATGCGCCAAGGCAATCGACGGTGCCGGCCTGGAAGACTTGCTTGTGAGTATCATCGCGATAGACGGGCATCTCGTCAGTGCCGAGGTCCTGAGTATAGACGATGGTTGACTGGTCGCCATTGAGGAGGTAGCAAAGCTCGCCACTGGCGATGGGGTCGGTCGTGTTGAGGACGCTGACCTTACCCTGGTTGCCGCCGTTGGTGAGGCAGAGGTCGACGATGTTGCGAGGCACGATGTTCGAGTTGCGACGAATCAGGTTGTAGCCATTGCCGTCCACACCTGTCACTTCGCCGATGTTCCAGCAGCCCTCCACATCTACTTCGCCGTCGACGTTGCGCTGGCCTGTCCAAGCGCAGATAGCTGCACTCTCGCCACCATTACCTACAATCTTACCCTTGTTCCAGAGGTTGTAGAGCTTCAGGCCTACGTTTGTTGCCTCGACGCAACCGAGGATGCCTGCCACGTTCTTGCCAGAAGAGCTGACGTTAGCCTCATTGCCGCAGTTGCGGATGATGATGTTGCTGTTCTCGTCGTTGCGGCTGTTGATGTGAGCCACAACGCCTGCTGCAAAGTTGTTGTCGTGCTGAATGGAGCAAGAGCTGTCGATGATGAGGTTCTCGATGATGACCTCGTTTGTATAAATGTTATCAACAGAAGTGCCACCTCCGCGAACTGAACCGAAGAAGCCGTTGCCGTCGTAGCCGCGGTTGTCGAGTCTGCTGGCAGTTGTCAGCACCATGCCCTTGATGCGATGGCCCTGACCGTCGAAGTGACCGAAGTACTTCTTGGCACTTGTTCCGATGGGCATGTGAGCATCGGGCACACCTTGGTAGTCGATGTCGGCAGTCAGTTTGGCATTCATTGCGCCGTAACCGGCTCTTACCATTGCGGAGAACCACTCAACCTGAGCAGGTGTGCCAAGATAGAAGAAACCGTCGGCTTCTGCACTCATCCAGTCAACCTTGGGAGCAGAGCAGACTGTGCAAAGACCTGTTGCTGTGTCATAGTTGTGATCATCCCTCGAGCCGCCTTCCGTGTTGCTGAATGTAACACCGCCCTTGGGGTTGCCTGCACAGTCGAGGTCTGCAACCTGATATACAGTGGGACCGGGGATTGGCAGGGGAATGGAGTTGGGATCGGAGAGATCCTGAGTGAAGGGATGAGCATTGGGATTGGCATTGGGAGCCAAATCGCTACGCAGTGCCGTGTTCAGGAGATAGCAAATCTCGCCACTGTGCAAAGGATCGGCTGTCACGTATGTGGGGTGCTCGCCCTGGAAACTGCTGCCGCTGTGGAAGGTGTCGTAGCAGTTGGCAATAGAACGGTTGGCGCCGCGGAAGAGCTGATTAACGCCGTCTAAAACGCTAATCTCAGCAATATTTAAGCAGTTCCACATCTTGGCATTGCCACCAGCAGACTTGTTCCATCCGCAGAAAGCAGAACCTCTATTGACAGCGTCAATGCGACCTGCATTCACACAGTTCTCCATATCGAAGTAGGGATACTGCTCGCAGCCAGCACCAATCATGCCTGCTGCACCCGAGGTTGTGGTAAGTGTTGCATAGCTGACACAGTTGAGAATCTCAAGGCCATCGCTTGCGCCAGTATTGGTCTGGATAAGGCCGACGATAGAGCCGATGCGATTCTTACCTTTGATGGAGCATGTGGAATCCATGATGATGTTCTTGATTTTGGCATTGCCACGGCAAAAGCCGAAGAGACCAAGAGTCTCGTCATCAGGGCGGTCAATCACCAGATTGCTGATGGTGTGGAACTGTCCGTCGAATTTGCCAGAGAACTTGTAGGTGTCGATGACAGCGCCACTCACGTTTGTGTAACGACCAATAGGACTGTGGTCGATGCCAGTCAAGTCGATGTTGGCCGTCAAAACAGCTTGAGCATTAAGCTTAGCTTCTTTGTCTGGATCATCATTACCAGTTACAGAGTTTACGTACTCGGCAAACCATTCGAGCTCAGATGCTGTGCCAATCTGATAGACGCCGTCCACCTGTGCGGGCTCGTCCCATGCCTGGGCTGCTCCGCCTGCGAGCCATGCAGTGAGCAGGGCTACGCTGATGAGTTTTGTTTTTCTCATGTTTTAAAATTAAAAGTTAATAAATATGGTTTGTTATTTACGGTTAATTTAATACAATCAATTAATAATCTTGCGCAAATATATACAAATATATGATACATAACCATACTATTTAAGTTAAAAGGTGTTAAATATCGCCAATGTTACACATAATAATATATAATAATGGCAATGTTTGCATATTTGGTGTCTGTAATGTGATAATTTTAACCCTGACGAGGGGTTGAGTTGTGTTTAGTCGTTCGACACAAGGAAAATGTCATGAAAATTCGCGATTTTACCCCATTCTCCTTGCGTTCTTTTCAGCGATACAGTGCCGAGGGCGAATAGAATGCGCATATTCACAATTTGCTATCCGATTGATATACAAGCATGCTTGTTTCATATGCACAATATATTCCTGTGATATGTGCTGTTTATGCGTGTTTTTTACCCAAAATCGACAAGTCGAAACACCCAACTTCACGTGAGAAGTTGACAAACTTCACGTGTCAAGTTGGAAAAGTTCACCTGTGAAGTTGGAAATTCTCACATTTCGACCCTCAAAAATCGACTTTAGGAAAAAATCTTTACATAATTTTGAGTGAAATCACGAACCACGTTTTGTAAAGTTTTTGGTCGGTATTTCCTGGCATTTGGAAAGAGAAGTATGAAAGTTATTTTCGAAAAAAATCTCATTTTCCTTTGCAGCAATGGATAAATGTTCTATATTTGCACCCCGAAATACACATACATCCCAACGATGGAAGCAAAAGAATCAATAGTGAAGCTCATTAAGGCGCTGACAGAGATTAACATACCTGTTCAGCGTCAGCTGCTTATCGATTTCCTGATGGGCAGGCAGAGCCGCCAGATAGAAGATCACCAGCTGACGGACAAAGAATACTTTGGAGTCGGCGAGACAAACGACGATGATTTCTGGGCTACAATCATCGATACGGCCTACGAGAATGGTCTCATCAAACAGATGGTCTCGAAGAAAAACGCCCTGATGCCCACCGCTGCGGGCAAGAAGTTCGCCAAGAAGCCAAGTTCATTCACGATTCCCGACGACGAGTCTATCAACGAAACGGAGTCCGAAGTGCCGGAAATAGACTCCATCCTTGAGCAAGCTCAGGCCGACAAACCTACAGGTGTGCATGCCGTATCGCAACTTGCCAAGCAACAAATCAAGCTCATCACGGCCATCGACCGCCATCTCGCACTCGACTCATACGCCGAGAGCGAGGGACTCGGACTCGACGAAGTACTCGACGAGCTGGAACTGCTTGCCGAGCAGAAGCGCAGGCTCGACATCACCTACTTCACAGACGAAGTGCTCGGAGACGACTGCATGAACGAACTGCTCGACTACTTCGAGAACGCAAAATCCGATGACATGGCCGAAGCCATGAAGGAATATGGCGATATATATAAGGAAGAAGAACTCCGCCTGGCCAGAATCGTGTTCCGAATGAACAGCCTCTCCCAACCTCTCACTTAAGGAGCGGAGAATAAATTGTTAAATGGCTAAATAGTACATAAATTGAAAATTGTAAATTGTTAAATTGTAAATTACAATGATGGAAATACTCAAGTTTAGTCCTATCTTCAAGCCCACTCTTTGGGGCTCTGAGACATGGGTCGTCTCAGCAGTAAAAGGCTCTGAATCCGTTGCCACAAACGGCATCGACAAAGGCCTCACGCTTCCCGAAATCGTAAGTCGCTACGGCGCTGACTTCCTCGGAAAGAAGAACACGGAAAAGTTCGGAACGGACTTCCCCCTCCTCATCAAGTTCATTGACGCACGTCAGGACCTCTCCATCCAGGTGCATCCAGACGACGCCCTCAGCCGGAAACGTCACGGAAAGATGGGCAAGAACGAGATGTGGTACGTCGTAGATGCCGACCGGGGCAGCCAGCTCATAGCAGGTTTCCGACAGAAGATTGAGGTGGCCGACTACGCTCAGAAGGTCGCCGACGGCAGCATCGAAGACGACCTCAACAAGGTCAATGTCAGCGAAGGCGACTGCTTCTACATCCCCGCCGGACGCGTCCACGGCATCGGCGCAGGAATGGTCATCGCAGAGATTCAGCAGACCAGCGACGTCACCTATCGCATCTACGACTATCTGCGCCGCGACCGCGACGGAAACCTTCGTGAGCTACACACCGAACTCGCTCTCGAAGCCATCAACTTCCAGGACATCACAACCGACCCGAAAGTCGTCTACACCGAGAGCCGCGACACCGTAGTGGGCCTCGTCGAGAGCCCCTTCTTCACCACCAACGAACTGAAGCTCACCAAGCCCTTCCGCCGCGACTATGCAGGCATCGACAGCTTCCGCGTCTACATGTGCCTCAGCGGTCAGTGCTGCTTCCTCAGCCCAGCCGGACAAGGCATCTTCCTCCACCAGGGCGAGTCCCTCGTCGTGCCAGCCTGCATGACAGAAGTCACCATCCTGCCCGACGAGAATGCCAAGCTCTTGGAAAGCTACGTGGAATAGTCCTAAATTGAAGCCATTTCAATCTATAATCGAAGCGTGTCCCTATCCGAATAGGAGCACGCTTCGCTTATTAACCTAATTGAGACAGGCTATCAACTTATTGAACTACTATCTTCTTATTGAACAAGACATCCCCACATGACAGCCTTACAATAAGAATCTGTTTTGCATAGCCTTCAGCATTTATCTCAGCATGGATTCCGTCTGAATTGCTGACCGCCTGACTGGCAACCAACTTACCTGTCAAGTCATATACCTGCACAATGCCCGCTGAAGCCAGTTTGGGTGACTGACAGTCCACATAGATTGTCCCTCTTTCATAGAAGCAGACAAAGTGCTCGTCGAGTGTCACATTATCTATCCCATCGGGTGTGCCTGGCTTGAAGCCTAAGCGCAAACGGCCTGTTAATTCTTCTTTGTAGAAGTAGGTGATGTTCTGCTCGCCCCATACATCCGAAGAGTTCTTGTATTGCACATGGAAAGCATGTTGGCCAACAGAGAAGGTAGCGGGGTCAAGGATGTAGCTCTTCGTGATAAGCGAACCAGGATTGCTGATACTGTTTTCCATGGGGCTGATGTCGTCCAGCCAATGGCTTTCGCTTACAATGGCCACCTCGCCCATACTGTTATACTTCTTTGTGATAAGTACAGGCACCTCGTAGATGACGCCATCGTCGAAGCCGTTCCGTGTGATGCGATACTTAAACCGATGCATGCCGACAGATGCCGTCGAGAAGTCAAGATACCTGCCTATTAAGTATGTGGAAGCGCCCACCTGAATTCCACCTACCACCCTGCGGCCGGGATAGTTGTCGTCCAGCCAATAAGTGATTTGGGACGCCTGACCTTCAGCCAGCCTCATCACGTATGCCGTGTAGACAGGGCTGTAGTGACTTCCGTAGGCAGCAATGCGCATGCAGAGCTTGTGAAAGCCCAATGGGAACTTGACGGCATCGGTCATGTTAAGGTCAAGTACCTGCACAGCATCGGATGTCATATCGATGGGAATCGTAGCCATCTTTGAGATATCATCGTCAAACCAATACTGAAGATTGGAACTTCCAGATACGTTGTACTTGAAAAAGACAGACGATGTGATGGGACTATATGTGCCGTCCGATGACTTTACACGCATATATATCGTATGAAACCCTTGCTCTATACTATTAACATCAAGGCTTTTACTTAAGTTTGTGCCAGAGAAAGAGGTTGTATGGGCATTGGCTTGACTATATGTGTCAAACCAATACTCCAACTGATATGTTTGTCCTCTTGCTGCTGCCACATAAAGTAACAAGGCAAGCAAACCAAACAATTTGGGATAAAGATGTTGTCTATTCATATTGCAACATTTTTGTTGTTAGCAGATTAATTGGCTTTCACCTTTACTTCAACCTTCAGCTTGCCAGAACCATCAGTCTGCTCATCAACCTTCTTCGACACAATGCGGGGAATGGGAGCATAGTCCTTCTTGTAAGCAATGTTGCCATAGATGCCAATGTTGGTACCATCAGTAGCTGCATTCTTACCCCAACTTCCTTTCAAGCGATAATCTGAATAGATGCTTACACCCTTGTTCTCATAAAACACATCATCCCAGGTTATCCCGTCATCCAATACAATTGGATCGTTTCCCCATGAACCCGGATTTATGCAATTATTAGAAATTTGGCACTCTGAGCCATTATGTGCGGAATAATAATTTGCTGGTTCTTGTAGTATAAAGTTATTTGTAATAAAAGAAGCATTAACACCTCCTAAACTATAATTACAATAATAACTTCCATAGCGATCAGTTGGTCCAATTCCAGTAAACCAACCACGAGATGTTATAACATTATGGTTAATCACTCCTCCTGATATATAACCAAGAGAATGTACAATGTTATTTTCCAATCGAACATTACAATATGCAAAATTGCTTGGATTTCGCAAATAACATTGATTAACTACCATACCACTTGATTGGCGATGCCTTACCTGAATAGAATTGGCATTGCAGTAGCGGACAGTAAGATTTAGGACAGAATCAGCTTCTGTCCCGACATTAATATTTCCTGAGACATATACTCCGAGGACAGCACTTCCTGATGACCCTTTAGCGTAGTTAAGGTTTCCGCTGATAACGGTTGCTCCATCCACATTGTCGGTGTCTCCACGATGACTTACTCCCATGATGGTGAGTTTCTTGTCAATCTGCGTGGCATCACTAATCTGGAATCCACCACCAGGCAGATAGATGGTACTGCCTGGTGCGGCACCTGCAATGGCATCATCGAGCGTCTGATAAATAGATGTGGAATTACCCGGGCTGACCACCGCAATGTTTTGTGCCCATGCTGCCACACTCATAAAAGTAGCAACAGCCATTAAATAAAGTCTTTTCATAATTATTATATGTTTTATTGTTATTGTTTGTTCCTTTCTTTGTAATTTGTTAGTTGTTTGTTGGGTGGCTGACCATCTCCATCACCATGCCCTCACCATGTCTTTTCATCGGCACATTGGAATTGACAGACGACTGATGGCTCGGGCGCTTTGCTCCTGACGGATTTGTCCTCGGCCGCAACACCATGCGGACACTTCTGCCATGACAGCGATAGTAGTCGTATTCATTGGGCTTCGTGTTGCCTGATTTGAAGTGCAACATATAGGCATCATCCGGGCTGTTGGGGTCGAGTGTCGATGTCCAATAATAGCCTTCCAAATCAGCATCATAAAGGTTCATGCCGCTCCGATAACCCGCAGCTGGCAACATGATGACGTCGTCGCTCTTGCCTTCTCTACCTCTTATAAATGCTCCGTTGTTGAGTCGTGACCAACGGCAGTACGTCATCAATTCTTCCCATTCTTCTTTTGTTGGTATGGCATAATAATATCCGTATTTATTGCTGGCAGGGTCGTCGAATCCTTGCAATTGGGTTATGTCGTCGGTAAAGCCAGAGTTGCCATAACTGCTTTTTGTGCAGTACTTCGTGAGTGAGTTGGATGTGCCTTTACAATATTTATAGTTTTTCCATGAGAAAGTTGTCTTTCCTTGATCGTATCCAGTTGTCTCACCCCAAGCATAGTAATTGCCATAGTCGTTGCTCGATGGCGCTCCAAGGTTACGATTTGCCCACAGCGTGCCAGAAGGCAAACCAAGATCGACAAACACAAAGTCATTAGGCGAAATTGTCTTCAAAAGCGGGAGGTATTCTGTGCGACAATAAACAATGTTGGGATTGTTGTCGGCATGTCCGCTGATACGGAATTCAACAGAGATAGCATTGTTTGCTCCATAGTTCGACAAGATGCTCGATAGATTTAGGTTGTACTCTGTAGCGTCAATATCTTTCTTTGCCTCAATCTCAAAGGCTCTGTCGGGCGTGATGACATAAAGGTCTAAGTCATAGCATTAGTGTCCCGTTAAAATTGGGACGTGTTAAATATTAATCAAACAACCCCGGAATAAGGGGACCAGATTGCTCTTTGACATCATTGGAATAAGTCTTATCGAACAGTTCTCTGAGCGGAGTCTTGTCCGTGAGTGACATGCTGAGGATTTGCAAGACCTCATAGGTCGAGCGCTTCAACTGCATGTCATGCTGGACAATCGCCACGAGACAGTAAGCCGTAATGGCTGCGCTGATCTGTATTCTGACAGCGTTCTC
>FLNY01000756.1_pt1 | contig 43252 bp, 42 predicted proteins | sample 1140381 | NCBI WGS metagenome assembly FLNY01 (sample SAMEA3878172, study PRJEB12797) | bioreactor metagenome | biome: Moose rumen | place: Sweden | collected 2011-10 | reverse complement strand
ACATTGCCTTCGGCGGCAATGGAGATGCCTTTTTCTGCGAGCGTGAGGACAAAACGGCCCTCTCCGTCGGCCGATGGCCACTCGACAATCTGATTCCCGTCAAGGGAAGAGAAGACGGGATCCCCACCTGCGAACGCCGGGGCCGAAAGATGCATCCCGGCCATGCAATCGGCTGTGCTCCAAAGGCATCCGTCAACGATGGGGAGCGTTTCGTAGCGGAAGGCAGGAAGGGTGTCGGGAGTGTCCAGGTACGGGCTGCGGAGCGTTTCGTCAAACATGTGCAGGTCTCTAAACTTGAGGGATGAGCCCTCCCAGAGAAGGTTCGCGCGGTAGTATCGGCAGTTGTACCAGAGGGTTCTGCGTCCCCTGTCGCTGTGGTCGGAAGTGACGGCAACTGAGGTTGGAGGAGTGACGGGGTATTTCTCCTTGAACCATCGGCCTGTTTCGGCCAGCGTTTCAACCCGCACTTTACCCTCGTCAAGGAGCTTTGCAAGGCAGGCGGTCTCATAGAGGAAGCCGCCTTCTATTCTGCTCCAGGTGAAGGAGTTTTCCTGCCCTATCTGCACATAGTTGAATCCAAGGTGCGGGTCCTCCGTGAACATATCAAAGAACCAGTCAATCCATTCGGGCCGATCCCCGTAAGTGCCCGACGCCGGTTCCATGGTGGCCACCCACTGCACGGCACCGCCTACTCCGGCCTCATACTGGTCCAGCGGGTCGCTGCCAAGCATGCGGAAAACAGGCACGCCGATGGCCCCTTCCCCGGTCTGCGCCGGCATGTATGCATTCTCCCGGCTGGGATAATATGCGCCGTTCCAGTAGCCGCCCCAGAGGGTGTATCCGTCCGTTCCCACCTGGTCCCGGCAGTTGCAGGAGGCCACTATGCCATATTTGTCGTAAAGATATGCCAGCGTGCCCGCCTCTATGAACCATGAGCCCACTGATGCAGGATAAAAGCCGAAGATCTCCTTGAACTTGGCCATGTAGACGTCAACGAGGTGCTCGCGTTCTGCCTGAGTGTAGCCCACGGAGAAACCGACGTTGGCGTACCAGTCCCACGGAAAGCGTCCGCGCCAGGTGTATCCCGCATCCTCAACGTGCGGCTGGGTGATTTCCCACCATGCGCCCACCTCGCAGCCCCGGGCCAATTCCTCCTTCATGAGCGCCTGGTATGACGTGTCTATAAGTGCGTCATACTGCAGCAGATACGTGCCGATAAGCCCTTTGCTCCGCAGGTCCTGCGCCTGCGAGAGGACGGTCTCATAAAGAACCTGCTCCAGTGGCACATCGCTCCTGGGTTCGGTATATCGGATGAAGTTTATGATGTTGACAATGCGGGGAGAATCGGCCTCCTCATGCCTTGTCCCACACGATACGGCCAGGACAACGGCGGACAGTAGCAGAACGGTTTTCTTCATAATGACGCTAAGTTACGCACTTTTCCCGTGGGAAACAAACGCCAAATTCTTGACGCGTGCAGGGCGGGTTAAAGACTCCTGGCGTCTCATTTTTTGCGATTTTTGGTATAATCCCCCACAAACGTGGGGTTTTTTCGTTTAAATAAAGTCCCGACATTTGTGATTGGCAATTGTAAGAAAATGGATAACGACAGCGTAACCAACTCTGTATCCCTCACTCCGCGGGAGCTGGACGTCCATTCTGCCGCCCAGTTCACCACCGAGATGCACCGCCTGGGCCTCGCCGGAGAACACTGACACCCCCGGCCAAGGGGAGGGGCCCGCCGGAGACAAGTTCCCGCAAAGCGGGGACGCAGGATACGGTGGGAGGGGCCGAAGTGAGCAAAGCGAACGGAGTTCCCCTGCATTGCCTGCCTTCCGGCATAGGGAACCCCGCGTCCGACGTATCTCCGCACCCCATACTCCCTTCCACGGCCCCAAACCCGGCAAAACCACTGGAGCGTAAACGCCTGTCACACAGAGATTTACACAAAGTTCCCTGCCCCAAACGGAGCAGGGAGAAAACGTCAACTCATTGATATACAGGAGGTTCTGCACCACCCGGGGCAGGGAAACGGCTCCCACGGAAGGGCCTGCCGCGGAACAACATCCTACCTGCCGCGGAACAACATCCTACCTGCCGCGGAACAACATCCTACCTGCCGCAGAACAACAACTAAAACCGTAAAACCTCTTTCAGGAGGGGCGAGGCGGCCATGTCCTGGGGATTGGTGCCGGGCTCGTCCTGAGGAACGGGCATTCCCAGCTTGCCGAATAGCCACTCCCAGTACTCTGGGATAACGCCGTCGGCATCCTTGAAATTCATGGGCCTGCTTTCAAAAAGAGACTCGCCATCCCGGACATAACTCACCTGGACAAGCTCCGTGCAGTACTTCTCGTCATTCCCGGGAGTGAAGGTGCAGTCGTACTTCTCACCCAAATAGGACTTGGCATTGTCAATGAACCGCGGGGAGAAGCCCCTTCGGAGTCGCTTAACAATGAAAACGGGCATTTTGCCGCCTTCAAGCGTAAAATCCTTCATGAGAGTGTCAAGTGGATGACGGTCTACCCCGCGGGCGAGCGTGGCGTCGATGACCATCACCCCGTCATGAGTCTTCTCAAGGATGGCTGTGTGGATGAGATTAAGCTGCCCGTTTCCCGTGGAGGCCGCAATAGCCTCGTCCATGGAGCCCTTGCCCGGCATGTAGTCCTCCGGGATGCCTATGAACAGAAGGTCTCCCGTCTTTATCCCCGGGCCCGAGCACGAGGCAAGGGCGACAAGAAGGAGCAGACAGAACCTCTTCATTACTTCACCATGCCGCTGAAGCCCATGAACGCAAGGGCCAGGATACCCACGCTGATGATTGCGATGGGAACGCCCTTGAACGCCTTTGGAACGTCATTGAGGGCAAGATGTTCACGGATTCCCGCGAAAATGACCATCGCAAGGCCATAGCCAAGTGACGTTGCAAACGCGTACACCAGCGCCTGACCAAGATTGAGCATGCCGCCGGGGACGAAGGAGAACTCTTTGGTAACAACGTTGATGGCAACGCCAAGCACAGCGCAGTTGGTGGTAATAAGGGGCAGGAAAATACCCAGTGCCTGATACAGTGAAGGGGAAACCTTCTTGAGCACAATCTCCACCATCTGCACCAGCGCAGCAATCACGAGAATGAACGCAATGGTTTGCAGGTAAGTGATATTGAACGGGACCAGCAAATACTTGTTAATGAGGAAAGTAACAAGCGTTGCGAGGGTAATCACAAAGCACACCGCCATGGACATTCCCGTTGCCGTGGAGAGCTTGTTGGACACTCCAAGGAAGGGGCAAATCCCAAGGAACTGGCTAAGGACTATATTATTGACAAATATTGCCGATATTATGATGAGAAAGTATTCCATAGCCTATTTCTTGAGGAATTTGTTGAAAAGAACCATAAGATATCCCAGGCAGAGGAAAGCGCCGGGAGCCATGACGAAGGCCAGCATTCCGTCGTTGCCGCCTATAAAATTGAAGCCGAACACACTGCCGGAACCGAGTATCTCGCGGACGAGGCCCAGCACCGTAAGCGAGAGAGTGAAGCCGAGGCCCACTCCCAGGCCATCACACGCGCTCTCCAGGACGCCGTGCTTGTTGGCAAAAGCCTCAGCCCTGCCAAGCACTATGCAGTTCACCACGATGAGCGGGATAAAGAGGCCCAGGGTCTCGTACATGGCAGGAGTGTAGGCCTGCATGAGCAGCTGGAGCAGCGTAACGAACGTAGCTATCACCACAATGTACACCGGAATGTGCACCTTGTCCGGCACCGCCGGGGCGATGAGCGATATCGCCATGTTGGAAAGCACCAGCACAAAGAGCGTAGCAAGGCCCATGGAAAGGCCGTTTATGGCCGATGTAGTTGTGGCCAGCGTGGGGCACATGCCCAGAAGAAGCACGAAGGTGGGGTTGTTCTTTACTAGACCGTCACCGATAAGTTTAAGTTTACTGCTCATTGCTCAGCCCTTTAAAAGTGTTAAGTGCATTCTCCACCGCAAGAGTATAGGCGCGGGAAGTGATTGTGGATGCGGTGATTGCGTCCACGTCCCCGCCGTCCTTCTTTACGGAAAGCTTCTTGACGGAAGGATTGAATCCCCTCCACTGGTCCATGAACCTAGAGTCCGTAGTGCATTTTGCGCCAAGGCCGGGAGTCTCTGAATGCGAGAGCACGGAAGTGTTGTACACGACGCCGTCGGGGGTGATACCCACGATGAGGGACAGCGGCCCGCCGAAGCCCACCACCGTAGATTCGATGGCGTAGCCCACGAGCGCATCGCCGTCGGTAGCCTTGTAATACCGGCCCTCCTCGTTGTACTGCACGTCGGCAAAATGGGGAAGAACCTCGGAAATTGCGGCATTTGTCTTTGCCGATGCCGCCGCCGCGATGGGCTCCTTGGTGAGAACGTATGCGCCGCCAAGCACTGCAGAGCAGAGGAGGCAGGTGAGGCCCAGTACAAGGACCATGTTAGTGAGATTGGATTTTGCTGCCATGCCTATGCCCTCCCGAATTTTTTCTGGTGGAACCACCTGTTAAGCAGCGGCACCACGGAGTTCATTATGAGAATAGCGAAGGAAACGCCCTCCGGATAGGCGCCGAAGTAACGTATCATCATTGTTAGGAAGCCGATACCCACGCCGAACACCACTCCGCCCCAGACGCTCATGGGCGAGGTGACATAGTCCGTTGCCATGAAGCAGGCACCGAGGATGAGACCGCCGGTGAGGAGGTTGAAGAGGGGATCCGTGAAGCGCGAAGGATCTATGCCCCAGAATATGAGTGACACGAGGGCCACGGTTCCGAAGATGGACAGCGTAATCCACGGCTTGATAACCCTGCGGCAGCAAAGGTACACGAAGCCGGCAAGCAGGGCAAGCGCGCAAACCTCGCCGGCGCTGCCGCCAAGATTTGCAAACAGGATGTCCTTGTAGTTATATGCCGATGTGAGCTCTTGAACGGTAGAGCCCTGCATGAGGCCCTCCTTGATGGCGCCGAGAGGCGTGGGGCCGCTCACCGCATCGAGGCCGAAGAGGCCCTGCGGCTGCTTCCACGCCGTCATGTAAGTGGGGAACGACACAAGCAGGAAAACGCGGCCCACGAGGGCTGGATTCCATATATTCTGGCCTATGCCGCCAAAGGTCATCTTTGCGACGCCTATGGCAACGATGGCGCCAATCACCACCACCCACCAGGGAGTGGTGTAGGGCAGGTTGAGGGCAAGCAGGATACCCGTCACCACGGCCGACATGTCGCCTATGGTGGAGGGCTTGCCCAGCATGTACTTTGTAATTGCCCATTCCAGGAGAACGCAGGAAAGTACGCTCACCGCCATCACGAGGATTTCTCCCCATCCGTAGAAAACGAAGGAGCAGATGACTGCGGGAAGAAGGGCTATCACCACATCCGTCATGAGCGACCTGGTGGAGTCCTTGGAATGGATGTGGGGTGAAGGTGATACTAACAGTTTACTCATGGCCTTCTATTTTTTAGCAGCTTCGGCAGCGGCCTTTGCGGCGGCTGCACGGGCTCGTATTGCACCAAGGGCGGCGCCCTTGCCTATGCGGATGTTATCGAGTAGAGGAATGTGGGCGGGGCAGGAATACAGGCAGCAGCCGCATTCTATGCAGTCCTGGGCGGCGTTTGCCTCGCAGCCTTCCCAGTCCTTCGCCCTTGTGAGCTTATTGAGAAGGAACGGCTCCAGGCCCATGGGGCAGGCGTCGGCACACTTGCCGCAGCGGATGCAGCTTGTCTCGGGCGCCCGCTTTGTCTGGGCCTCGGTGAGAAGGAGCAGGGCGCCGGTTCCCTTTACGGTGGCGGCCTGGAGGTTAGAGACGGCTCGGCCCATCATGGGGCCTCCGCTTATAACTTTTGCGGCGCTTTCGGGAATACCGCCCACATAGTCCAGGATGTACTGGAGGGGCGTTCCCACGCGAACGATGAGGTTTGCCTGGCGGGGAGCGCACTCGCCCGTAATGGTTACGGAATTGTCTACGATGGGCTTGTTCTTCTGCACGGCCTCATAGACGGCGAGTGCGGTGGCAACGTTCTGCACCACCGCGCCGACGCTTATGGGAAGCGCTCCGGATCCAACCTGACGGTGCATCACGGCGTCTATGAGCTGCTTTTCACCGCCCTGGGGATAACGCATCTTCATTGGCATCACGTCCATGTTGGTGTAGCCAAGTTTTGCGATAACGTCCTTCATGTGGGCTATCGCCTCGGGCTTGTTCTCTTCGATGGCGATGGTGCAGGGCACCCCGCCCATCACCTGGCTGAGGATAGCGGCGCCAACAGCCACCTGCTCTCCCTTTTCAAGGAGAGTGCGAAAGTCTGAGGTGAGATAAGGCTCACATTCACAGCCGTTTATAATAACTCTCTCGCACTTTGAGCCGGGAGGGGGAGAAAGTTTCACATGCGTGGGGAAGGTTGCTCCTCCAAGGCCTACGACGCCGCCCTGGCGTATCTTTTCTATGACGCCCTTGTTGTCGGCGGGAATCTCGGTGACGAGGGTGTCGGTAGTGTCGATTCCATCGGCCCATTCATCTCCCTCAACGGCGATTTCAATATGCGTGGAGGCGCGGCCGGCAAGATCTGCCCTGGGGCCGATGGACTTGACCGTCCCGCTCACGGACGAATGGATGAATGCGCTCACGAAGCCGCCGGGTTCTGCAATTACCTGGCCCACTTTCACCTTGTCCCCCACCGCAACGCAGGGCACCGAAGGGGCGCCTATGTGCTGGGCGACGGAGATATAGACCACCGGAGCAAGTGGAAGCTGCTCAAGGGCGCATTCGCGTGATATCTTGCTGTCATGGGGGTGTACGCCGCCCATGGAGAATGTATGTTTACTCATTTGCTGCAGCCTCCTTCGCTTTCTGGTTTCTAATCTTGATACGTTCCTTGACGGCATCCTTGTCAAGCGGCTTGGGGAAGTTCACGCCGTGGATGGCGCCGGTGGGGCACATTGCCTCGCACTCGCGGCAGAGCTTGCACTTTGCCGGGTCTATGTATGCAATGTTGTTCTCCATCGTAATTGCCGCGTGGGTGCAGGTCTTTACGCAAATTCCGCAGCCGATGCAGGCGGAAGCGCAGGCCTTCTTGGCCACGGGGCCTTTGTCCTTGTTCACGCAGGAGACGAACTCCCTCATGCCGCGCGGGCCTTTGGGCCTGAGCTCGATGATGAGCTTGGGGCAGGCCTTGACGCAGGCGCCGCAGGCGGTGCACTTCTCCTCATCCACAACAGGAAGGCCGGTGACGGGGTCCATTGAAAGGGCGCCGAACTGGCAGGCGGCGGCGCAGTCCCCGCAGCCCAGACAGCCGAAGGAACAGCCGGTGTCGCCCGCGTAGAGGAGAGCCTTCACCTGACAGGAGGCGAATCCGTCGTAATCGTTCACCCTGGGGCGTGCCTCGCATGTGCCGTTACAGCGCACCACGGCTACCTGAGGGGCCTTCTGCGCCACTTCATAGCCCAGGATTGCGGCAACCTTGGACATGGTCTCGTTGCCTCCCACCGGGCAGAAGTGACTGTCCAGGTTGGACGCCTTCACGGCCGATTCGGCAAACGCACGGCATCCGGCAAAGCCGCATCCGCCGCAGTTGGCACCGGGCATCGCCTTCTCAACCTCGTCTATGCGCGGGTCTTCCTCTACCTTGAACTTCCGCGCCACAAGATAGAGGACAAGCGCCAGTACCAGGCCCAGGATGGTGATTACCGCGATGGTCCAGATAATTGTACTCGTCATGTTTTATCCTTTTATTGTAAATATATATTCGTTTTTAAGTCTGTTCCTGAAAAGGTAAAGGAGCAAATAATAAATGCCCATGGCGCCCAGCCCCACAAGGGCCGATACTACCTCTCCCACCCCAAAGGCCATGAGAGCGAGGATTACGCCAAGAAGCACCACCAGCGGGATGGCATAGGCCAGCCACACGGCCTTCATGCCCATAGAGGCCTTGAGCACCACTTCAACCTCGTCGCCTACGCCGTATGTTGCATAAGGGTCTGCAGGAACCTCCACGGTCTTTTCGGCGAGCTCTGCCATGCCGCAGAGGCCGGCCGCGTGGCACTCTCCGCACGCCGCGTGCTGCAGGATGGACACCGTGGTGCTCTGCGGCGTCATGCTCACTACCCTGCCCTTATGACTTACGCTTTCAGCCATTGGTGTATCCGCTGTACCATGCCCACACCGTGCCCACCTTGAGGGGAACCATGATGGCGAGGGGAATGCGTTTGTCATCGGCCGAAAGCCAGAGGCTCAGTTCCTTGCCCTCGTCGAAGAGCTCCCCCGCAACGAGGGTGAAGGACATCCGGAAGGCGGGCAGCTCGCCCATTTTCCTTACCCTGAAGTTCTCTGCACGCACATATTTGAGGCGGATGTCGTACACCTCGTCGTCTATGGCTACTTTTATATATCTCTTTTCCCCGGGAACGAAGCTTGTAAAATCTATGGAGCGCACGTACTGAATGACGGAAGTGATGTCGTAAACGCCTTCGGAAAGGGGAAGCTTTATATCCTGCCTGGGGTTGTCTCCGAACTTGACGTTGGCGTTTATCACCTTTGCGTTCCAGTCGTATATGTAGTGATTGTCTGCGAGATAGCCGTTCTCATCGGTATCCCTGCGGTATTCCATGGGGCGGCAATCGGAGGGTCTCACCCAGCTCTGGAAGCGTTCCCTTATCTTGTAGAACTTATCGAAAAAAGGCGCCGTCCTGCCCTTGCAGTCAAGGTGAAGGGCATCGGCCCCGTTGCGCTTTACGGGAGTGACCGTATAGGTTGCGTGCCCCACGACTGCGTTTATTCCCCATTTGAAGCAAAGGTCGTAGCTCGCCTCTTCCTGAGAGAATGTCGGAAGGGCCATGGCGCACAGTGCAATGACTAGGAGAAGCTTTCGCATGGCCTAGAATTCATCGTTATTGTCGAAACTGTTTACCGCTTCGCTCGCAACCGGACCGCTGCGTGCAAAAACGTCAAGAGACTGGTCCGGTTCCACGAACTTCACCTGGCTGCTCTTGTACTTCATTTCAATGTCGCACACTTCTCCGTTCCTGTGCTTGGCAATAACGATGTAGGCCTTTTCCTTGTCTTCGGGGTTTTCGCTCATTCCGGTGAAGTCTGGCCTGTGGATGAATATCACCATGTCTGCATCCTGCTCGATGGAGCCGGATTCGCGAAGGTCGCTAAGCTGCGGCTTGCCCAGGCCGCCGGTGCGCTGAACGGCGTTTCTGGAAAGCTGGGAAAGGGCTATGATGGGGATGTTGAGTTCCTTCGCCGTTGCCTTCAGGGTGCGGGAAATGGCTGCAACCTCCTGCTCGCGCAGGCCGCGGAGCTCCACGGGGCCCTGCATAAGCTGAAGATAGTCCACGACTATGAGGCGTACCCCCTTCTGCTTTACAAGGCGCTTTGCCTTGGTGCGGAACTCCATGATGGGAATGCCTGGGGTGTCGTCTATGTAGAGGGGTGCCTTTGCAAGGCGCCTGAGGGTATCTTCCAGCTGAACCCACTCAAACGGCTCAAGTTTGACTCCACCCTTTATCTTTTCGCCGGAAAGGCCGCTCTCGGTGGTGATAAGGCGCTTTCCAAGCTGGTCGGCACTCATTTCCAGCGAGAAGACGGCAACGGGCATGTTGGAATCTACGGCGGCGTTGCGGGCAATATTGAGCGCGAAGGCCGTTTTACCCACGGAGGGACGTGCGGCGAGGATTATAAGGTCGCTCTTCTGCCAGCCCTGGGTAATCCTGTCTATGCTGGGGTATCCGGAAGGCACGCCGGAAAGGCCGGTGGTGCTTTGCAGCTCCTGAAGATTGTCCAGAACGGAATTTATGATGGAGCCGATGTCCTGAACATCCCTCTTTACGTTGTTCTGGATGGCGGCGAACACCTTGGTCTGGGCGTTGTCTATGAGGTCGTCCACATTGGTGGATTCATCAAAAGACTGCTTCAGGATATCGTAGGATGCAGTTATGAGGTCCCTCTGGATGGTTTTCTGCTTGAGTATCTTTATGTAGTACTCGATGTGTGCTGCAGCGCCTATGTTCTGTGAAAGGCCTGCAAGAACCACAGGGCCGCCGATGGCCTCCAGATTGCCGTTTGCGCGCAGCTTTTCGCTCACCGTGACGAGGTCTATGGACACATGCTCGTTCACAAGCTGCGACATAGCCTCGAAGATCATTCGGTTTTTGGGGTCGTAGAAGCAGGAGGCACTAAGCTCCTCCATCGCTTCGTCTATGGTTGCGGGCTCAACGAGCATTGCGCCCAGCACGGCCTCCTCAACATCGGGCGCCTGAGGGGGTTTGTTCCCCATCAGGGTCTCCAGGTTGAGGTTTTCGTCCTGGCGGTTCTTTCTGCGGCTTCCCTCCGGCATGGATTTATGCAGAGAAATCTGGGTTGATGATGATTCGGCCGCAGTGCTCACAGATGATGAGCTTGCGGTTGGAAGCGACCTCTACGCGGCGCTGGGGAGTGATGGTGTTGAAGCATCCTCCGCAGGAGTCTCCGTTGTAGATGCCCACCACGGCAAGGTGGTTGTGCACGCTCTCGCGGATGCGCTCGTATGCGCTCATGGTGCGGGCGTCTATCTTCTTCGCACACTCATCGCGGCGCTCGCGGAGTACTTTCTCCTGAGCTGCGGTGTCTTCCACTATGGTCTCCAGTTCTGCCTTCTTTGCGGCGAGGTCTTCTTCACGCAGGGTGAGACGGTCCTTTATTTCATCCATCTCCGCCTTGCGTTCACCGATTTCCATGCGGGTCTCGCCAATGTTCTTCTCGTCAATCTGGTGAAGGAGCCGCTGGTTTTCAATCTCCTTGTTGAGGGAGCCGTACTCACGGGAATTGGAGATGGTCTCCAGCTGGCGCTGATACTTCTCTATGGTGCTTTCATGCTCTGCTATGGAGAGCTTAGCATCGGCAATGTTACGGTTAAGCTGATCTACTATTGCGGCGAGAGACGCGCTGCGCTCCTTGAGGTTTGCTATCTCGTCTTCCAGCGCGGCAACCTCTGCGGGAAGTTCACCGCGAAGCTGGATTATTTTGTCTATTTCGGAATCTGCAGCCTGAAGCTCATAGAGGGTCTTGAGTTTTTCCTCTACGGGCATCTCGGAGTCTGAGAAGGATTTCTGCAGGGATACGAAAGTTTCCCTCTGGTCGATGGGGGCTTCCACTTTCCCCGCGGTGGTCTTTTTGCTTGTTGCCATATAATTCTGTTTATTCTTTATAACCCAAAGTAGTGGACAGGGTTGCTCCTGCCCAGACGATCGCTTTTGCAGCTTGCAAAGGTAGGAAATTTTTTCCGTAACAGCGTAAGGAAAATGTCCACAATCTCCACTTCGCTCTCGAAATGGCCTATATCCATTACCATGAAGCCCTCCGGAGTGAAGAAATTATGATAGGATACGTCTGCCGTAATGTACAGCTGTGCACCCTTTGAAATGGCCTGCTGCAATTCTCCCCCGCCGCTTCCGCCCAGAAGGGCCACCTTGGTGATTGGCGTTTCAATGGGTTTGGAGCAGCGTATTACGTCAACACCGAAGCGCTCCTTCACAAAGGCGAGCGCCTCGGCCCCGGTCATAGGCGTTTCAAAGTCTCCTATGCAGCCAAGACCCACGGTGCCGTCTTCCTCCGGCACCATTATGCTCACGTTCCTAAGCCCAAGACGGCGGGCCATGGCTCCGCTCACCCCTGCCATAACCTTATCGGCCGTAGTGTGGGCCGCATAGACGGCCACTCCGCGGCGTATTGCCTCCATTATGGCGGCGCCCACGGGCTCCTTCCCGTCTATTCTCTTGATGCCCTTGAAAATGAGGGGGTGATGCGTCACAACCATGTCGCATCCTTTCGATACCGCCTCCCTGATAAGATCTGGAGTGCAGTCGAAGCCCACCATGACGCCATGCACCTCATCTTCGGCAGAGCCGATTATGAGCCCGCTGTTGTCCCAACTTTCCTGAATGCGGAGCGGAGCGAATTCTTCCAGGGCCGCGGTAATGTCTCCTACTCTCATAGCGACTTTCTCACCTGGACAAGTTCTTCGCGTATGCCCTTAAGCACATCTATGGCCTTCACCCTCTTGTCCACGCTTCTGCGGTCTTCCGTGAGGCGCTGGCGCGCACCCTCCATGGTGAGCCCCTGATTTTTGAGAAGGAACTTTATCTGCTTGAGAGTATCCACGTCTTCCGGATGGAACAGACGGTTGCCCTTCGCGTTGCGCTGAGGTTTGATGAATTTCTCGAAATAATTGCTCCAGTAGCGCACCGCCGAGGTATTTTCCCCCAGGATTTCCGCCACCTCGCCCATTGTGTAAATCATTTTAGCCATAGTCCTACAAAGATAATAAAATTATCTTGTTTTTGACGGCTGGTGGGAAAAACTGCGGCGGGGGCCCTCTGCCTCCAGCCAGAATCCGTGGTCAAATGCCTCTCCGGGGAACCTGTAATCCCCTTCATGGTCAATGGAAAAAGCGATGTATGTTATTGGCAGTCCCTTCTCCAAAAACATCTTCTCGTAGAAAGTCTGCACCTCTGTTACTTCTACCGGAAGGGCACACGAGCCCCCATGGTAAATATCTGTATTACAAGCGACTATCTGCATGTCGTTGACTTTGCAGACAGCCAGGGTGTATTCGTAGAGGTAACGGGAATCTGTCTTGAGATGGATTATGCCGCCGGGGGCCATGAAGTGCCGATAGCGTTCAAGAAAAAGAGGAGAAGACAGGCGGGAATTCTCGCTGCCGTGAAGCTGGGGATCGGAGAAGGTGAGCCATATCTCAGACACTTCGCCGGGGCCGAAGAAAGCGTCTATGAACTCTATCCTCGTGCGCAGGAAGGCCACGTTGGGGATATTTTCCTCCGTAGCGGTCTTTGCGCCGCGCCAGAGCCTCGCGCCCTTTATGTCAACGCCTATGTAGTTCACTTCGGGATGCCTCAGCGCAAGTGCTATGGTGTAATCCCCCTTGCCGCAGCCGAGTTCCAGCACTATGGGATTTCCGTTATGGAAAAAATCGGCTCCCCAGCGGCCTTTAAGGGCATGGTCGTTCAGTTTGAGGCCCTTTGAGCCCGGCTCTTTTGCAAGTGTGGCCGATGCGTCCGGCTGCACAAGGCAGCGGAATGTCTCGTTCTCTGCAAATTTCTTTAATTTACCGTGCCCCATTGCGCTTGCCCTTCCTGCGACGCTTTTTCTTCTGGGAGTCGAAGCGGTTGATGGCATCGTCGCCCACGGCAGATATAAACTCGGGAGCGTCGGACGTCTCGTCCTGCCTCAGGGTAAGTGGCTTCTCTCCCCTGCGGTTCATATCCTGGACGTCCCGCACCTCGGCGGCCGAAAGGGGAAAAATCTGCGCCAGCGAGCCCTTTTCGTATGAGAACCAGAGCGTCTCGCGAAGGATGTCGGTCTTCACGAGGAACGCCTGGCCGTCCTCGAACTCAAGCGGCTCTGTCACTTTGGGCATACGCGAATGTGCGTCAAGGTATGCCGCAACTTCGTAATTGAGGCAGCACTTGAGTTTGCCGCATTGCCCGGCAAGTTTCTGGGGATTGAGAGAAAGGTCCTGCGTGCGGGCTGCTGTAGTTGTAATCGACTTGAACTCAGTTATATAGTTGGCGCAGCAAAGCTCCCTTCCACACACGCCAAGGCCGCCGATGAGACCCGCTTCCTGGCGTGCGCCGATCTGCTTCATCTCCACCCTTATGTGGAACTCTTCCGCAAAGTCCTTGATGAGCTGGCGGAAGTCTACCCTTCCGTCGGCAATGTAGTAGAAGATAGCTTTTGTGCCGTCGCCCTGGAACTCCACGTCCCCTATTTTCATTTCAAGGCCCAGGTTGTTTGCAAGCACGCGGGCGCGAATCATGGTTTCCTCCTCGCGGGCGATCGCTTCCTGCCAGCGCTGGATGTCGAAGGGGCGCGCCTTGCGGTATATTTTCCTGAGGGGTTCCTTTTCCGGATCAACACCCCTGCACTTCATCTGGCGTCCCACGGAAGGGCCCTCCAGGGTAACTATTCCGAGGTCGTGTCCGCTTGCAGCCTCAACCACGACAAGGTCTCCGGTCTTTATGCTCTGGCCCGATGCGTTTACGTATATGCCCTTGCGGGTGTTCTTGAAGCGAACCTCAAAGTAGTTCCCGTACTGTTCCTGTGATATCCCGCGCAGAGTGTCGTAAACATTAAGTTTACAACATCCCTGACGGTAATTAATGGCCGCTTCCCCCGTTTCCGGATTGGTGGTGACGCTGCATCCTCGCAGGCAGTCGAAACGGGTGGATTCGTTGCTGTAGTCTAGCATAGTGTATATAATTGATTCACCAGGTTGGTGAAGAGGATTTTCTGGTTAACGTTGCGCCCCACCATGAGGCTGGCGCGGTCAAGGCATTCCATGGCCTTGCGTGGGAAGGTGGGCCTCAGTGCCGGGGCCGTCTTCGAGTAGTATTCCATCCCGTCTTCCGGAATATCGGCCAGGGAGGGATATTTTTGCAGCATAAGGATGCGACGAAGGTCTTCGGAGGCAACTCGGCAGAAGTTTTTCTGCTCTTCCCGGGAGCCAAGGTCGGCCAAGGCCTCGGCGCTCTCCAAAGCCTTCAGAAGGTCCTTTTCCATGATAGCGTCCAGTATGTCGTGGAAAAGGTCAAGAAGAACGATGTTTCCCGCGGCTTCGGCCTGGTGCACTTCACACGCTTCGGCCGGGGAGAGCGGCTGGATGCGAAGATGCAGGCAGCGGGAGGAAATGGTTTGGAGAACCTTGTCGGGCGCGTGGGTTATGAGAAGGAAAAGGGTCTTGAGGGGCGGCTCCTCCACCATTTTGAGGAGGGCGTTGGCAGCCTGAGCATTCATCTTCTCGGGAAGGTACATAACCACCGTACGGTAGCCGCCTTCCACGGCCGACAGGGAAAGGGCGTCAAGGATTCCGCGCGCCTCATGCACCGAAATGCCGGCCTGCTTACCCTCAATGCCTATTGCACTGTAAAGATCGTGCTCGTAGAAGTACGGATTCTCAAGCGCAAGCTCCCTGAACGGGCCGATAAACTGAAGAGAAACGGGTTTGTCGCCCCCTGCCACCGGAAACACAAAATGCACGTCCGGATGGATTAGCTTCTCCACCCTTGGATTACCACCATACAAGGCCGACAGAAAGTTAATGGCAACGGCAAACGCCCCGCCTCCGTCGTCCTCTTCAAAGAGGATGGCGTGGGGTACCCGGCCGCTCTCCACCATGGAGCGGAGGGCCTGCAGTATTTCCGTATTGCCGTAAACTGTCATCATCTGTCCCTTTTTGCAACGTAGGAGGCAAGCTCCGCAAGCGCTTCCTTAGCCTTTGATGCAGGGAGGGCCGAAAGGCTTTCCACTGCGCCGCATATATATGAATCCATCACTTCTCCGGCCTTCTGTGTTCCGCCGTTTTCAGTGACGAAGCGTCTCACCTTATCCGCCATTGCGGAATCGTCGGCAAGATGCGAAACCATCTCACGCACAGACGATTCCATCCCCGGGACACTTTCAAAGGCGCAAAGGAGGGGCTGGGTTATCTTCTGCTCCTTAAGATCAAGGCCTACCGGCTTTCCAAGGGCCCCGGGAGAGGGCAGGTAGTCCAGGATATCGTCCTTTATCTGAAAGGCTATCCCAAGTTTTCTGGCGTAGGATTTCACCGCTTCCAGGTGTTCCGGAGCCGCTTCAACCGATATGGCCGCAGCTTCTGCCGATGCCTCGAAAAGAGACGCCGTCTTGCAGTAGATGATGCGGAGGTAGTCCTTCTGCGTGGTATCGGCCATGGAAGATTTTTCCATCTGGAGGAGTTCGCCCTCGGCAAGGTTTGAAAGGGTGGCGGCAAAAACTCGGAGGACACGCTCACTGAAACGGCTCGCATCCAGAATTGCCTGCATGCAGCGGGTGAGCCAGAAGTCTCCTATGAGCACGGCCGCAGGGCTGGACAGGAGCGTGGCGACCGTGGGCATCCCGCGGCGTTCGGTTGCACCGTCAACAACGTCGTCGTGAAGGAGAGTGGCGTTGTGGAGGAGCTCCGACGCGGCCGCGAAACGTATAGTGTCTTCGTTTACGCCTCCGCAGGCTTCTGCCGAAAGGATGGCAAGCGCCGGCCGCATCATCTTCCCCGGATGCTCCCTCAGTTTCATGTTTGTGGCATCCAGAAGGCCGATGTCCGTGGCGAGAGACTCCCTTATGAGAGCCTCCACCTTCTCCATGCCGGGACGGAGAAAACGCCGTATTTCTTCAGCAGACAATTAGCCCAGTATTTTTACAATCTCTTCTACAGTTTCCGGGAAAAGAAGGAGATCCTTGTCCTTCTGAGTCATCATTCCCGTTTTCACATAATGGTCCAGAAGGGCCCTAAGCGGCTCGTAGAACCCGTCCAGGTTGAGGGCCATCACCTTGCCGTCATACTTTCCCAGCTTCTTGAGCACGTGGGTTTCAATGAGTTCGTCAAGTGTGCCTATCCCGCCCGGGAGGGCTATTGCCGCAACGGTGGCTTCACGCATCTTTTCTTTGCGGGCCGACATTGTCTCTGTCCAGAGGAGACTGCTTATGCCGGTGTTCTCCAGTCCCTTCATGAATCCGGGAAGGACGGCCGTATGAGAGCCGCCCACCTTTATGGATTCATCAGTGATGGCACCCATGGTGCCTATTGCGCCGCCGCCGGAAACAAGGGAATACCCAAGTGCATGCAGCGCGCGAACCAGTTCACGCGCTGCTGCATTGTATTTGGGGTCTATCTTGTCGCTGGCCGCGCAGAAGATGGTTATCTGCCCCCGGTCCATTGACTAGAAGAAGAGGCCCAGAGTAACTTTCACGCCATTGTAGCCGGTCATGTCCTTGATTCCGGGCAGGGCGGCTATAACGTTGTTGTCGGCGTCGTAAACATTACCCAGGTTCTTGAACCACTGAATTGTGAGCTGAACGTGCTCCAGGACCTCAACGCCGGCACCCAGTGCAAAGCCGTATTCAAGTTTATTCTTGGCTTCTGCAAGCTGGCTGATGCTTTCGCTGCCCGTTACCTGATAGCCGATGAAAGGCTCCACGACAAGAAAAGGACGTGCAACGAGAAGGTCGATGCCATACTGGAGGCCTGCGCCGAGTTCAATGTAACCGGTCTTGGATTCGAGATTTGCGGAGCTGAGGTTCACACCCTCGATGTCGCTGAGCTTTGCACCCTTCATCTGATAGGTGAGCTTGGGCTGAACGGCGAATCCCATGGGGAGATCCAACTGGTATGCTACGCCAATGTGATAGAGACTTACGTTCTGGAAGTTTGCACTTACATTCTTGGTGTCAATGGAAGACTTGGATGAGGTGAAACCTCCGACGATTCCAATCTGCGCATGTGCCATGGTGGCGCTTGCCAGCATGACGGCTGCGAGGGTAAGTAATTTCTTCATGGTTTTTAATTAAAGGTTTGCGTTAATTTTTTCCAAAAGTGCCGGCTTGGGCATGGCGCCCACGGTCTTGTCCACCAGTTGTCCTCCCTTGAAGAACATGAGGGTGGGGATGCTCATGATGCGGAAGCGCGCCGCGATGTCCTGGCAGTCATCCACATTCACTTTCACTACGGAAATCTTATCGGCCATTTCCTCCTCCAGCTCATCAAGGATGGGAGAAATCATGCGGCAGGGACCGCACCATGTGGCCCAGAAATCCACGATGACGAGCTTGCTGTCCTGCAGCAGCTCCTCGAAATTTGTATTTGATGCTACTTTTGCCATTTCTTCTGTGTCTTTATCTTTGCAAATATAGTAATTTTTATTAAAGTGCGTCCTCCACGGGGAGCATGTAGGCGCGAAGACCGAGGTCATGGTTGGCCTTGTCGGTTTCCCGGAGGGCATCCATCAGCTTGGGAGCGAGGTCATCGGCAACCACGGAAAGGACGGCATGGTTCTGCGTGGGCCATGCATGGTTCCCGAGGTGTGGCTCACCGGTCTCGCTGCCGCGTCCGCCAATTTCCTGCCATACGGTGTATCCCCTCTGGCCGAGGGATTCAAGAAGGTCTACAATCTCCTGGTTGTAGGCTTGATTGTATGCTACGAATATCGCTTTCATAGATTCTTCGCTTCGCTTAAAGTGACAGATTTCTTTGCCTTTCTGCGGGCCAGGTGTTCGGTGAATCCGCAGTAAAGTACGGGAATGATGACGAGGGTGATGAGTGTTGATATGGAAAGGCCCCAGGCCACGGTGACACCCAGGCCGCGCCACAGCTCGGAGCCCTCGCCGGTACCCCATGCGAGCGGGAGCATGCCCAGCACGGTGGTGAGAGTGGTCATGAGAATGGGCCTCAGACGGCTTTTCGCCGCCGTTACGGACGCCTCACGCACGCTCATTCCCCTCTCCTGGCAAAGGATGGTATAGTCTATGAGAACGATACCGTTCTTCACCACTATGCCCAGCAGAATAATAATGCCCACCATACCCATAATGGAAATAGGCATCCACCCGTGCACTATGCTGCCGAGGGCTACGCCCACGAAGGCGAACGGGATGGAGAACATAATCACGAACGGGCCCAGAAGGCTCTCGAACTGGGATGCCATGACCATATACACCAGAATGATGATGAGGGCTATCAGCAGGAGCATCTCGCCGAAGGACTTCTGCTGCTCTTCGTAGTCTCCGCCTATCCTCCAGCTCATGTGCGAAGGGAGCGGATTTGAGTCCATGAGTCCCTCAACCACGGTGACGCCTTCGGAGAGGGCCTTGCCCTGCGCCATCATGCCTGTTACGGTTATGTAGCGGTCACGGTTCTTCCTCTGGATGGTGGGAGGAACCTTCGTCTCCACTATGGAGCCAAGCTCCCTCACCTTGATGCCCCGCCCTGCGGTGTTGTATATGGTGATGTTTTCCAGATCCTCGATGGAAGTGCGGAACTCGGGAGCATAACGCACGCGGATGTTGTACTCCTCGCCGTCCTCGCGGAAATAGGAAGCCACGGTGCCCGACATCGCGGCCGATACCGCAGCAGCGGCCGATGTCGACGTGAGGCCGTTGAGAGCCAGTTTCTCACGGTCGAAGTCCACCTCGTACTCCGGCGTGTACTGGTCACGGGAGAGGATGCACTGCGTGAAAAATCCTGTCTCCAGCATTGCGGCCCGCACGCGGCGCGCCTCGGCCTCCGTCTCCTCGAAGTCGTAGCCGTATATCTCCAGCTGGACGCTGGAGCGGCCGCCCATGCCCATTCCGCCTTCTGTGACGTTGAAGCGGTTGAGCTCGGGGAATTCGCGGAGGTCGGCGCGGATGATGTCGGCAATCTCGGAAACGCTTCGCTTCCTGGTTGACGACGAGCCGATGTTGATGTTGGCCGTAATGAGGTATGTGCCGTTCTGGCGCATGGAGGCGAAGGCGTTTTCGCTGTCGGCCTGGCCATAGCGGTAACTGAAGACCTTCACTTCGGGGACATCGGCCACTATGCGCTCGTATATGCGCGCAGCCACGTCTCCAGTTACGTCCTGGGCGGTGCCTATGGGCATTTCAATGGTTGCCGATATGCGGCCTTCGTCCTCCTGCGGGAAGAACTCCGTGCGCATGCGCGGAACGTAGAAAAGGAGTACCGCCACGAATACTATGACCGCGCCCGCAAGTATCCATTTCTTGTGGTTCATGCACCAGGCGATGAGCCTCGAATAACCGTGTGAAACGCTGTCCAGCGCCTTGTTCACTGGCGCGAACACCACCGTGTAGAACTTGTTGGTGGTGGGCTTGTTGTTCATAAGGAGGGCGCACAGGGTGGGAACAAGCGTAAGAGCGGCTGTAGTGGACACGATCATGATGATGGACACTATCCAGCCCAGCTGCTTGAACATGATACCCGTGATGCCGGACATCATGGTAAGGGGCAGGAACACGCACAGCATGGTGAGCGTGGAAGCGATTACGGAAATACCCACTTCGGCCGTTCCGTGGACAGCGGCCTCCTTGGGCTTCTCTCCCCTTTCCAGATGCGTCGTCACATTCTCCAGCACCACTATGGCGTCATCCACAACCATGCCTATCGCTATGGCGAGGGCGCTCATGGAAATGATGTTGAGCGTATTGCCCGTGCCGTACAGGTACAGCAGCGACGCGAGCAGCGCTATGGGGATGGACAGAATAACAATGAGCGTTCCCTTGAGACGCCCCAGGAAGAGAAACACTACCAGCATGACCACCAGGAAGGTGATGAAAATGGTGTCCCTGAGCGTTTTGATGGTGAGGAGGATTCCCTCCGAGTTATCGACTACCTGAGTTATCTTTATGTCTGAAGGAAGGTTGCGGGAAATGACTTTCATCTCTTTCTTCACCTTCTCTATGACGTCCACGGTGTTGTATCCGCTCTGCTTCTGGACAATTATCTGTGCGCCGCGCTCGCCGTTGGTGTAGGACTCCTGGGATTTCTCTTCAAGAGTGTCTTCCACGCGTGCCACGTCGCGAAGATAGACGGCGCTTCCGTTGTAGCTGCCAAGCACGATGTCAAGCAGCTCCTGCGGGTCCTGGAATTCCTTCTTGATGCGGAGGGTGTAGGTATCCGAGCCTATGTCTATGCTGCCGGAAGGCACGTTGCGGTTCTCCGATGCAATCACCCCTGCGATGGCAGAGATGCTGAGGTTGTAGGCCTCCAGCTTTGCGGGATCCACGTAAACCTGGATTTCGCGCTTGGGCGCACCCGCGACGGTCACCTGGCCAACGCCCGAAACTCGTGCAAGGGGCGTTGCCACCTTGTCGTCCAGTATCTTGTCCAGCGCGCTCACGCTCTGGGAGGCCGTGGCGGCCATGATGAGGATTGGCATGTCGTCCACGGAGAACTTGAAAAGGTACGGCTGCGACGCGCCGTCGGGAATAGTCTGCGACACCATGTCCAGCTTGTCGCGCACGTCGTTCGTAGCCTCGTCGATGTCTGTCCCGTACTCGAACTCCAGCGTGAGGATAGAGATGTTTTCGCGGGAGTTGGAAGTGATGTCCTTGAGGGAAGAAACGCCGTTCAAGCCGTTTTCAAGCACCTTGGTGAGGTTATTCTCCACGTCTTCGGCCGATGCCCCCGGATACGAGCTCATCACCATTATCACGTTGGACTCCACGTCGGGAAGGTTGTCCACCGGAAGGCGGGTGAGCGCGAATACGCCCAGGATGGCAAAGGCCAGGAAGATTAGGCAGGTTGTTACCGGATGCTCTACCGATGTTCTGTAGATACTCATAGCACGTTAACCTTCACCCCGTCCTTGAGGGCACTCTGTCCTTTCACGACTATTGTCTGTCCTTCCTCCAGGCCGTCCGTTATCTCGTATTCCTTGCCAATGTGTCTGCCTGTAGTAACCGGAACGTAGGAAACCGTATTGTCGGCGTCGAGCACATAGATGAAGCGCGTGCCGGTACCTTCCTGCTTCACAAGCGCCTGGTCGGGCACTATGACGCTGCGATGGTTGCCGAAGTTCACGGTGACGCGGGCGTACATTCCGGGGCGTAGCACCTTGTCCGTGTTGGGCACGGTAACTTCGGCCTTGAAAGTGTGCGTGGCGCTGTCTATAGTGGGGTAAAGCCTCTCCACCTTGCCGCTGAAGGTCCTGCCGGGAAGGGCGTCCACGGTGAGGGTGACGGAGTCTCCCTTCTTTACGTTCACGTAGTCGCTCTCCGATATACCCACAAGCAGTTTCACGGGAATCACCTGCTGCACCGTAAAGAGCGGCGCGCTGAGCGAGAACATGTCTCCCGCATCGAAGTTGCGGGCCGATACAAACCCGTTGATGGGGCTTCGCAGGATGGTGTTTTCGCGAAGGTTGGCAAGGTTTGTCTTCCTAACCTTATAGCCCAGTTCGGCGGCCTCGAAGTCGCTCTGCGACACGCCGCCTTCCTCATACAGGCCCTTCAGGCGCTCGTACTCCACTTCGTCGTTCTGCACCTGGAGTTCCATCTGCTCAAGCTGCAGGCGGTCCATCTCGGCAAGTACCTGGCCCTTCACCACATAATCGCCCACCTCCACGTTTATCTTCCTTATCCTTCCGCCTGTCTGGGGCATTATGTTGTTGACTGCATAGGCCTGGATGGTGGATGCATAAGTGTTTTCCTGGGGAACGTCCCTGGAAACGGCTTTCATTACCTCCACGTTGGGGATTACCGTCTCTGCTACAGACGTGGCCTGGTTGCTGCCAGTGCTCCCGCAGGCGACTGCGAGAAGCAGCGCCGTAATGTAAGATATCTTCTTCATATATGTTTTAGTTTTCTTCCGTGAAATCATATCCCAGAGTCTGCTCCAGGGTGGCCCTGGCCACTACGAAATTGTACACGGCCTGCGCCGCCTGCATCCTTGTCTGGGTGAGGGTAAGTTCCGTGTTGTTGAGGTCCGTGAACGTGCTCTTTCCAAGGCGGTAGCTCTTGGAGGCTATGTCGTATGCCTTCTCCGCGCTTTCAAGGGCGCTGCGGGCGGCCTCATATGTCTTCATGGCCGTATCCATGTTGGACAGATTCTGGCGTATTCCTATGCGCAGCTGCCGCTCCGTGTTTTCCTTCTGGAGGGAAAGTTCATCGGCCTGTACCCTTGTCTGCTTTATCTGGTGGTAGCGCTGCCCGCCGGAAAAGATGGGGATGGAAAGGTTGAACACGAGGGTGCTGGAGGGAAGCCATTTCCACTGGCTAAGGTTGAACTTGTCGCTCTGCGTGTAGTAGTTGTACGAGATCTGCATTGACAGCGAGGGGAGGTATGCATACTGCTGCATCCTTATCTGCTTTGCGAGGGACTCGGCCTGCATGGCAAGCTGGATGAGACTTGTGTTGCGGTCAAGTGACGCTTCAGAGGCTTCATTCAGGTCGTAGAACATGTGTTCTGCGTAATCTTCCAGGCGCCCGGCAACGTCCACCGCACGGTCAAGGTCTATTCCCATCACCGCCTTGAGCTGCCAAAGGGAAAGGTATATTGCGTTTTCTGCATTATAGACGTTTGGAATGGCGGCCGCAAGGGAGCTCTTTGCACGCGTCATATCCAGTTCTGACGCCTTCTGGGCATTGTAGCGGGCTTCCGTGTATTTGTAATTCTGGATAGCGTTCTCATAGACGGCGTTATACACTTCGTATGACGCTTTTGCCATAAGGACGGCGTAATAGGCCTGCTTCACGGAGGTCACCGTGCCCAGGCGGCTTTCGCGCGCCTTCTCCACCGCCAGTTCCACCTGGTCTCCGCTAAGCCTGAGGCTTTCCCAAAGCTGAAAGTTCACGACGGGCATGCTTGCCGACAGACCCAGCGTCACCTGATTGCGCCGGCCCATCTCAATCGCGCCGTCACTGTCCGATGAGGAATCGGTATCTGTCTCCGGAGCCACGTAGGGAATAAACGGAGTGCCCGTGGCAAGATAGAGTTGCTCTATGTAATACATGATGGGGTCCAGCATTGTGGCATACATGGCCGCCATGCCGCCTCCCGAGGAGGAGCCGGAATCATCATCTGCATCGGAGCCGAAGTACACCTTCTGCTTCTTGATGGCGTAACTATACATACCTGAGGCGTTTATCTGCGGGAAGAGCTGCCCGTAGGATCCTTTTCTTGCATACTCCATCCGCTGCACTTCCATGTCGGCCACTTTAACGGACGTGTTTTCGCTGAGGGCTATCTTGATGGCGTCGTCAAGGCTAAGTACAAGCGTAGTGTCTGCTGCGGGGCGCTCGGTTCCGGAAAATTGTGCGTGCGCAACCGCTGCGGGAACGCAAAAAGACAAAACCAATAAAATTCTCTTCATTAGGTTAACTGTAAGAATACAGGCGCGAATTTACTACAAAATCCGCGCCTGTGAAAATAATTGTCACTATATATTTACCTTGACTCCAGAACTTCCTTTAAAAGAAGCGGCTCGTTGGTGGTGATGCAGTCCACGCCAAGGGCTGCCATATACTCCATATCCTGCCTGGAATCCACCGTCCACACATTCACGTTCATTCCCAGTGCGTGAGCTTCTTCTACCCATTCCGGATGGTCGTAAAACACGGAATAGTGATAGTCCAAGCCGTTTATTCCCATCTCATTAAGGCCCTCGGGAGAAATGTTTCCGGAGAGGAACTGGTTTGTGAATTCCGGGGCCTCGGCGGCAATGAGCTTGCAAATCTCAAGGTCGAAAGAGATGAAAATTACCCTGTCCGGGCTCCAGAGCCCGCGTGAGTTGAGAGCGTCAAAACAGATGTGCACCATCTTCTCGCGGCGCTCCGGCGTTTCGCCGGGCTTGAACTCGAGCACCAGTACGCACTTTGACTTTGCGCCCTGGTCGAGGTAAGAGTCAATAGTGGGAAGGATTTCGCCGTTCGGAAGAGGGGTGGCGGCAAGGGCCTCATACGTGTTATCGGCAATCCTGAGGCCGTCCTTGTCATCGTCATGGTGAACCACTACAATGTCGTCGGCCGTGAGATGAACGTCAAACTCGCTGCCCCAGAAACCATAGTCCTGGGCCATCTTGAGTGAAGCGATGCTGTTCTCCCAGTTGGGAACATCCTGGCATTTCCAGAAACCCCGGTGGGCACATATCTGCGTGCCCTCCCGGGGTGTGGAACTGCATGCGACAGCCGTAAGGAGTGCGGCGATGAGCAGCTTTTTCATATTTGTCCCGTTTTAGTCCTGAATTGCAGCTATACCGGGAAGAACCTTGCCTTCGATGGCCTCGAGCATGGCGCCGCCACCGGTGGAAACGTAGCTCACCTTGTCTGCATAGCCCATCTGGGTAACGGCTGCAACGGAGTCTCCGCCACCCACGAGGGTGTAGGCGCCGTTCTTTGTGGCCTCTGCCAGGTCTTCCGCAATCTGTAGGGTTCCCTTTGCAAAGTTGGGGAGTTCAAAAACGCCCACGGGACCGTTCCAGAGGATGGTCTTGGATGCGAGGATAACCTTCTTCCATGCCTCGAGGGTTACGGGAGCGGCGTCCATGCCCTCCCAGTCGTCGGCAATATTGTGGGTGTCGAAGATTCTCTGGGGGGTGTCGTTCTCGAACTTCTGGCCTGCAACGGTCTGGATGGAAAGATACACGTTCACGCCCTTCTCCTTTGCGGTTGCAAGGATTTCGAGGGCGTCGGGGATGAGCTCGTCCTCATGCAGGGAAAGGCCTATCTTGCCGCCCTGGGCCTTGATGAAGGTGTAGCCCATGCCGCCGCCGATGATGAGGTTGTCCACCTTGCCCACGAGGTTCTTGAGGACTGCGAGCTTGGATGACACCTTTGAGCCGCCGATGATGGCCGTGAGGGGCCTCTGTGCGTTCTTCAGCACATTGTCGATAGCCTTGATCTCGCCTTCCATGAGGTAGCCGAACATCTTGTCATCGGGGAAGTACTCCGCGATGAGGGCGGTTGAGCCGTGTGCGCGGTGAGCTGTGCCGAATGCGTCGTTCACATAGCAGTCTGCATAGGAGGCGAGGGTCTTCACGAACTCCTTCTGGGAAGCCTTCACGGCAGCCTTTGCGGCTTTCTTCTCCTCTTCCGAGGCGTCCTCCGCGAGGCCGCGGGGCTTGCCTTCCTCCTCTGCATAGAAGCGGAGGTTCTCAAGGAGAAGGGCCTCGCCGGGCTTCAGCGCATCGGCCTGCGCCTTCGCCTTCTGGCAGTCCGGCGCGAACTGTACGGGAACGCCGAGGCACTCGCTCACATGGTCCACGATGTGCTTGAGGGAGAATTTGGGATCCACTTTCTTGGGACGGCCAAGGTGGCTCATGATAATGACGGAACCGCCGCCTGCAAGGATTTTCTTGAGGGTGGGCATAGCCCTGCGGATGCGGGTGTCGTCCGTGATTTCGAAGTTTTCGTTGAGGGGAACGTTGAAGTCTACGCGTACGATGGCCTTTTTGCCGGTGAAGTCGTACTTGTCTATGAACTGCTGCATAATCGTTATTGGGTTTTTAGAATTATCAAAGTCTGCAAATTTAGCTATCTTTGCAGAAAATTCAAAGATTATGGCGGTCGAATTCCCTGCACCATATTGGAAAGATTACGAGCTTCTGGACTCGGGCAACTCGGAAAAGCTTGAGCGGTTCGGCCGATACGTTCTGCGCCGCCCCGAGCCCAAGGCACTGTGGACGCCTTCAATGAGCGAATCAGACTGGAAGAGCCGCGCAAACGTGGTCTTCAGGCCCGGCGCAGGCTTTGGCAAGGCGGGAAAGGAAGACAGCGGAACATGGGAGAAACGCGGCCGGATGGAAGACCAGTGGAGCATTGCCTACAACGGCGCGCAGGACCCCGAAACGCATGCCGCCAGCGACCTGCACATTGCCCTCCGCCTTGGACTCACCTCCTTCAAGCACGTGGGCGTCTTTCCGGAGCAGGCGCCAAACTGGGAGTTTATCTACAGGGAGACCTCCCGTCTTGCCCGCATCCACAAGGCAAACGGCCTGCCCGCCCCGAAGGTGCTCAACCTCTTCGCCTACACCGGAGCCGCATCCCTGGCCGCGCGCTGCGCAGGGGCCGACGTAACCCATCTCGATTCCGTACGGCAGGTTGTCACATGGGCCCGCGAAAACATGGAGCGCAGCGGCCATCAGGACGGAATCCGGTGGGTTGTGGAAGACGCCATGAAGTTTGCCCGCAGGGAAGCCAGACGCGGCAACAAGTACGACGGTATCATCCTTGACCCTCCCGCCTACGGCCACGGACCAGACGGAGAGAAATGGAAACTTGACGAACTCCTGTTCGGCCTCCTGCAGAATGTTTCCACAATACTGGGAGAGCGCGACTCTTTCATGGTACTCAACTTATACTCAAATGGTTACAGCGCCGCGCTGGGAGAAACCGTGGTCAAGGAAGCTTTCAAGGGACAGCTGAAGGACATGTCTTCCGGAGAGCTCGCCCTCGCCGATTCTTTCGGAAAAGTTTTGCCGCTTAGTATTTTTGTGCGGTTAAAACGCTAACTTTGCAGCTATCATGGAAACACTGGTCGTACATTGGAATCTGGATCCCGCCATACTTCACATAGGCGGGTTTGAACTAAGATGGTACTCGCTCCTGTTCGTGAGCGGTTTCATCCTGGGATGGTATATAGTCAAGAGCTTCTTCGTGAGGGAAAAGATTGATACGAAGCTTCTTGACCCCATGCTTTACATGCTCCTTATCTGCACCATCGTGGGTGCTCGCCTGGGACACTGCCTCTTTTATCAGCCAGACTATTATCTTGGCAGCTGGAAAGGCTTCCTCGAGATATTCATGCCCTGGAAGGGCGGGCTCGCAAGCCATGGCGGCACCATAGCCATACTTATCGGCATATGGTGGTATGCAAAAAAATACGGCCCGGCAAACGGCTTCGACTTTGTGTGGGTTCTGGACCATCTTGTTATCCCGGTATCTTTCGCGGCATGTTTCATACGTCTTGGAAACCTCTGCAACAGTGAAATTTACGGCGGTCCCACATCACTTCCCTGGGGCTTTGTGTTCGAGCGCAACGGTGAAACCGAGCCCTGCCACCCCACCCAGCTGTACGAGGCGGGAACCTACCTTCTGGAGGGCATAATTCTCATGTGGCTCTACTGGAAGAGGCTGGACAAGACATACCGCGGATTTTTCGTGGGATTCTTCCTCACCGTGTGCTTCGGGGCACGCTTCCTAATCGAGTTCATCAAGAACGACCAGGTAGATTTCGAGGCGGGCATGGCCCTCAACATGGGGCAGCTTCTCTCTATCCCCTTCATCCTTCTTGGCATCGGCTTCATAGTTTATGCCTTCGTGAAGAAAATCCCCGCCAGGGCGCAGCATAAAGAAAAGGGTCCCAAGCCGCCAAAGCCTGAAACCCATTATGCAAGGCCTATTGAAAAATAGTTAATCTATCCTGAGCGAATCCTCCACGTCTTCAAGGTTATAGGCCTTCCCCGTAGCGGCATGAAGGAGGTCTTCAAGGCTGCCTATGATGCTGTCTGACAGCTCCTTATCTCCGTATTCCTCGCAGAGGTCACCCACATACAGGATCAGGCGGCTGGACGTCTCGAACTCGTTCTGCCCCAGACTGCCCCACTGAAGATAGAAGGCCGATGTTTCCAGAAGTTCGCCGGCAAAGCGCACGGCAAGGTCACGGGCCTTGTCGGCCGCGCCGAGGTGGTAATAGTCCTCGATAATCTGGAAGACCATGTAGTCGTTGCCCGAAAATCCTGTAGAGATAGTTTCAAGGGGGAAATTCTCCTCGGGGAAGCACTCGGCGCACATGTCGAGGATCTCAAGGGCCTTTTCATCCTCGCCTGCTCCAATCAGGGCGTTTGCAACGGTCACGAACAGCTGACGCTGGCTAAGTACTCCAAGGAAAGTGTACTGGTTCTGGTAATCTACAAACCAGTCCGTGCGCCTTAGAGCATCCCACTTGTAAGTCTGCTTCATCTTGTTGTAAAGCTCCAGCGCATCCACCTTACCGGCTTCTGTGGAGGTAACCTTGTTCTTTATGGGGGTGAACCGGCAGGAATAGCCGTCGAACATGAGATAGTCCTTTATGCCTATATTGAGGTCTCCGCCCTGGCTGAGGACGCTCAGGGGCCTGTCCCACTCATAATTTGACAGCAGGTCCAGCATGAAGAGCTCAGGCTTGGATATGTAGCTCTTGTCCTTTGACATTGTGAGGGTTATGTACTCCGGTATCTCATCGGCAAACATCTCCGGCACGATGCCGTATTTGAGGCAGTTCTCCTTGTTCACGGGGATAACCAGATTGCGGGCGCAGATGAAATCCATCTTTGTGCCGTCGTCCAGGCTAACCTTCATCTTGGGATCCTTGAAAACGTCCATCACGTCGGAAAGGAGCATGGGGGAACCGTCATCGTAGGCTATATATACGAACTCGTTGGTTCCGTACAGGTACTGGCTCTGCGGCACGGTGAGGGGCAGCGGGGCGCTTTCATTGCAGGCCCATTTCATCTGGTCTATGTACCAGTCCGTACCAAGCAGGGAGGTATTAACTACGCGAACGTCCGTGCGCACTCCCCCTATCTCCTGCGCATACCACAGCGGGAATGTATCGTTGTCTCCGTGGGTTATGAGGATGCCGTTCTTCCCAGCGCTTTCAAGGTAGTTGTATGCCATCTCCGGAGCCGTGTAGCGGTGTGAGCGGTTATGGTCGTCCCAGTTCTGCGCCGCCATCAGAACAGGCACGCAGAGGCACAGGGTCGATACTACCGCGGCCACGCCCACCCCGGGCAGTTTCCTGGCGGAATCGGCAATCCACTTGTACAGCGCGGCCACTCCGAGGCCTATCCAGATGGCAAACATGTAGAAGGAGCCGGCGTAGGCGTAATCCCTCTCCCTTACCTGGTAGGGCGGCTGATTGAGGTAAAGCACAATGGCTATGCCCGTCATGAAGAACATGAGGAACACCAGCCAGCTGCCGCGCTTGTCCCTGTCGAACTGGAACACAAGGCCCAGGAGGCCCAGCAGCAGCGGAAGGAAGAAGTAATGGTTCTTGCCCTTGTTGTCCTTAAGCGGAGCAGGGGCGTCCGACTGGTCTCCCAGCCTCAGGTTGTCGAGAAACTTTATACCGCTCTCCCAGTTGCCCCAGAACACATTTCCGGGAAGGGGGCTGTGAATATCGTTCTGCCTTCCCACGAAGTTCCACATGAAATACCTCCAGTACATCCAGTTGAGCTGGTAGTCGAAGAAATATGCCATATTGGCTCCGAAGGTGGGCTTCCGGTACTGGGCGCCGCGGAGTTTTGTGCCCTTTCCGCCCGTATATTCCTCATAGAAGTCTATATAGCGAGGATCGGCCGACGACCACATGCGCGGGAACAGCATCTTTCCCTCCGGCACATAAACAGGCTCTGACGGAGCCGATGCTTTAACGTACTTTCCGTCCAGCGGTGCCCAGTAAGTACCGGTCTTAATGGTGTAAGGGGCATCGAAATACTGGCCGTAGATGAGCGGGGTAGAGCCGTACTGCTCGCGGCTCAGGTAACGCACGAGGGTATAGGGATTGTCGGGCTGGTACTCGTTGGTGGGCGTTTTCACGCTTGAGCGGATTATCACGATGGAGAAGAGCGAGAAGCCCGTCACGAGAGTTGTCACGCAGAGGATTACCGTGTTCCAGAACACCTTCCCTTTCTTAAGCGTTGCGAACAGGGCCCAGAAGCATAGTGCGAGAACCGAAACCAGGAAGAACAGGGCGCCTGTGTTATACGGCAGGCCGAAACCATTCACGAAGATACGGTCGAACCATGCCGCCAGCTTGGGGAAGTACGGTATGAACAGATAGACCAGGACGAACTCTATCACGACGCCAATTGCGAATATGCCAAGGAGCTTCTTGAACGGCAGTTTTTTGTCTTCGTTCATCCTGTAATAATACATGAAAACGAAGGCAGGGATTGTGAGGAGGTTAAGAAGGTGTACGCCTATCGAAAGACCCATGAGGAAGGCTATGAGCACTATCCAGCGGCTGGAATGCGGCTCATCGGCCGTCTCATACCATCTGCACATCGACCAGAAGACGAGGGCCGTGAAGAGCGATGACATTGCATAAACCTCGCCCTCAACCGCGCTGAACCAGAACGTATCCGAGAAACAGTATGCCAGAGCGCCAACCGCCCCTGCGCCGAATATGGCTATGGCCTGCCCAAGACTGTATTTATCGGCCTTTATAAGCCTTTTTGCGAAGAAAACTATGGTGAAATACAGCAGGAAGATGGTGAGCGCGCTCAGTATTGCGTTCATCGCATTCACGGCAACGGCCGCATGCTCCGCCTTCACAGGAATGGTGAAAAAGCGCGCGATGAGCTGGAACACAGGGTTTCCCGGGGGGTGTCCCACCTCCAGTTTGTACGACGATGCAATGAACTCCCCGCAGTCCCAGAACGACGCGGTGGGCTCAATCGTGGAAAGGTACGTGAAGGCCGATACCGCCAGCACCGCCAGTCCCACTATTATATTCCACTTCTTGAATGTCTTTTTGTCCATAGACTGCAAAGATACTAATTATTTTGTTACGTACCCCGCCCCAACCTGGGCAGGGAAAAAACGGCCTGCCGCTTGGCGGGCACTATTTTTCGCCGGTGTACATGCGGCAAAGGCCGAAAGTGAAGGATTTGTGGCGGACTTTTGTGAAGCCGGCGCGGCGCATCATCTCCACGAACTCTTCCGGTGCTGGAAATGCGTGCACGGAGGCCGGCAGGTACCTGTAGGCCGTCTTGTCGCCGGAAACGAGCCCGCCTATCCACGGCACGAAGTGCATGAAGTAGAGGTCATAGAGCTTGCGAAGATTCTCTCCGGTGGGAACGGAAAGCTCAAGGATCACGACGCGGCCGCCGTCCCTGAGCACGCGCCGGAACTCCTCCAGCCCGCGGGACTTGTCCTCGAAATTGCGGATGCCGAAGTGGCATGTGACTGCATGGAAGCTGCCGTCGGCAAACGGAAGGTTGCAGCCGTCGGCCTGCCGAAGCCGGATGCGGTCGTGTACGCCTGCCTTCGCGGCTTTGAGCATTAGAGGCTCCATCATTCCGGCCGATATGTCAACGCCCGTGACCGTACTGCCGTAGAGGGCCGCCTTCGCGAGGGCGATGGTGGAGTCTCCGGTGCCGCATGCAACGTCCAGTATCTGCTGGCAGGAGCCGTCGACAGTCTCCTTCACGGCCCTTTTGCGCCAGAGCCTGTCTATGCCCAGGGACATGATGTGATTAAGTGAGTCGTAGGACGGGGCTATGCCGTCGAACATCTCCTGTATCTTCTCTTTCTTTGGCATTACGGTACGGGATCATAACCGCTCCCGCCCCAAGGGTGGCAGCGGAGGAGCCTCCTCACGGTGAGGTACAGACCCTTGAAGGGCCCGTACTTCCTGAAGGCTTCCAGCGCATACTGCGAGCACGTGGGCGTGAACCTGCAGGACGGCGGCGTGAACGGGCTTATGCACATCTGGTAAAACTTGATGAGCAGCACAAACGGCGCAATGAGTATGTTCCTAAGCGTTTGCTGCATCACGGACTGTGGTTAGAAGAGCGGTCATGTGGGCAAAAACAGTCTCATATGAAAGGACTTCTGCCGATGTATAGATGAAAAGGACGTCAAATCCCGGGCCCAGGAGATCCTTCTGCCGGCGGTAGCTCTCCCGCATGCGCCGCTTGAGGAGGTTGCGCCTCACGGCACGCTTGAAGCTGCGCTTGGGCACGGAAACGACGATGCGGGAAGGAGCGTCGTCTCCCCTGCGGAGGTATTTGCAGCGGAGACAGCCCTCCTGCGCGCCCTCCCCTTCACGGAAAAGCCTGGCGACGGACATTTCGCCGCTCAGCCTCTCTGTCTTTGGGAGGCGGGCGTCCATTTTAAAGTGACTTAAGATAGAGTTCGATGGCGCTTGCCACCGAAGGTGCCTCCGGAGAGGGAGCCTTCACGTCAATCCTCAGGCCCGCTTCCTCCATGGATTTCACAATTGAGCGGCCGTAGGAGACCATCTTTATGTCTCCCTGCTCAAAGCCGGGGAAGTTCTCGTACAGGGACTTGACATCGGCCGCATTGTAGAACACTATCATGTCGTAGTCCTTGATATTGAGGTCTTTAAGATTTGCGCTCACGGACTTTACAAAAACGCCTGTGGAAAAGTCAAGACGGGCGGAGGCAAGAAGCCCGGAAAGCGTCTCGGAAGAAGAAGAGTCCGATATTGCCACAAGGAATTTCTCTCCCTTATGCTTGGGACCGATAAGCGCCACCACGCTCTCCGGAGAGCCCGTGCCGTAGAAAATCTTGCGCTTGCGGTACACGATGTGCTTCTGCAGGTACATTGCAACGGCCTCCGTTGTGCAGAAATACTTCATGGTCTCCGGAATCTTCACGCGGAGCTCCTCCGCAATCTGGAAGAACGCGTCAATCACATGGCGCGAGGAGAATATGAGCGCGGTGTAGTCCTGGAGATTGAGTTTCTGCGCACGGAATTCTCTGGAAGTGAGAGGCTCGGTGGTGAAAAAGGGGTGAAAATCAAATGTTACACCGTATTTCTTTGAAACGGACTCGTATTGAGTGAGAATGCGGGGGGCATTCTGGGAAACCAAGATCTTCTTGATACTCATCTTTCTATATCTTCTCTCTCTAAAAAACAAGTGCCGATGCTACGAGCAGCGACGCCGGCAAAATTTCGAGGGTGCAAAGATACAAAAAAGTTCGCAATTGATTGCAAGACAATGATAAAATTTGAGCGAAACGACTAAGATACAGCACAAAAACCACGGCCGTCGCAACGCCAAGTACAGTGCCTGTAGCCCCGTCCGGGACACCCGTAACGACACACACTCCCGACACAAAAAGCAGGGTTAGCGTAAGGATAATGAAATGAGTATAAGCACTGCGGTGCGCAGTGCGGAGGACATCACCCCTCCTGCGGGGGCGGACCCATACGTATATAAGTTGCCGGAGGATGACATAGCCGGCAAACACGGCCGCTATGAGTGCGAGGCGGAGGTTGTCACCCGCATCGGCGATAAAACGTGGGTTATAGAGCTGGTATCGGTATGCAATTAGGATAAACGGCACCACAAGCGACATGGCAACCAGGTTACGGTCATTGCTGAGGGTGACGTTGTTCTCAAGCGAAGCGCCGGAACGCGGACGCATGAGGGAACGGATAATGTCCGGCAGCACGTCGAGGAAGCGCCTGAGGAGCGCCATGGCTGCAAAGACGGACAGGACCGTAAGAACATACGAAAGCGGATACTCCATCAGTTGCCTCTTTTAGCTTGGTAACCAAGTGTTTGCAGAAGGCTCACAACCTTATCGCGGAAGTCTCCCTGAATGGTTATCTCACCATCCTTGGCGCTGCCGCCAACGCCCAGCCTTGTCTTGAGAGTGCGCGCTAGTTCCTTCAGGTCATCTTCCCTCCCCACGAATCCCGTGATGAGCGTAACCTGCTTCCCTCCCCTGTTCCGGCGGTCTATCCCTACTACAAGCCGCTGCTTAGCGGGAGGGAGTGTACACGCCTCCTCCTGCTTTTCCGTTGTGTATTTGAAGTCCGGATTGGTGGAAAACACCACCCCCAGCCGTGATTTCCAGTCGTTATCTGCCATAGCTGGGCAAAGTTAAGGATTTTTTCTTATTTTTGCCGATATGTTTTCCGGAGAAGCAACTGTGGTGAAGAACGCCGGCAGCCATTACCTGCTGTCGCAGCTCCCCGCGTGGGACGTGTTCCCGGCTGTCCTTCGCGGAAAAGTGCGCCTGAAGGCAAGCGAAATAACCAATCCCATAGCAGTTGGAGACAGGGTGCGCTTCGAAGGCGGCGTGATAACTGAAATCTTGCCCCGTCGCAACTATCTCATAAGGCGCAGCACCAACCTCTCCCGGCAGGCGCACATAATAGCCGCCAACCTGGACAGGGCATACATAATAGTATCCCTGTATTTCCCGGAAGTGAAGCTGCCTTTCCTGGACAGGATACTCGTTTCCTGCGAGCTGTACGGCATCCCGGCAACAATAGTCCTCTCAAAGACAGATATGTACAGGGAAATTGCCGCGCAGGAGATTGAACATTTCAAGAGCATTTACGAGCCTGCCGGCTATCCCGTCATAGAGACCTCCGTCAGGACAGGCGAGGGAATAGATGAAATAAGACAGGGCTGCAACGGCCGAATCAACCTCTTTTCAGGCGAATCGGGCGTGGGGAAATCGTCCCTCATCAAGGCTCTGGACCCTTCGCTCAATCCAAAAACGGGGGAAATATCGGCCGCCCACCTGCAGGGGAAGCACACTACGTCGCTCTATGAGATGTATCCGCTTTCCTGCGGAGGCTATGTAATTGATTCTCCGGGGATAAGGGGATTCGGCCTCGTGGATGTGGAAAAGGAGGAGATTGCCCGCTACTTCCCGGAGATGCTGAGGGCGGCCGAAGGCTGCCGCTTCACTCCCTGCACCCACACGCACGAGCCGGAATGCGCCGTGAAGACGGCGGTGGATAAAGGTACGATAGCCCCCGAAAGGTACAATTCCTATCTTGGCATGCTGGAGGAGGACAAGAAATTCCGATGAACCTGAACCGGGAAATACTCCGCCTTTCCGTTCCGAGCATACTCGCCAACATCACCGTCCCGCTTGTTGGGATGGTGGACATGGCCGTGGTGGGCCATCTTGACAGGGCGTCTTCGGCAGCCCTCATCGGCGGCATCTCCATTGGGACTATGCTCTTCGACTTGCTTTACTGGAGCCTCGGGTTCCTTCGCACAGGCACCGGTGGGCTCACGGCGCAGGCCTTCGGCAGAAGGGAGAATACCGACGGGATACTTCGCCGCGCCCTCACCATCGCCCTTGTCTCCGGAGCAGCGCTCATACTGCTCCAATGGGCCATTGTGAAGCTGGCTTTCTTGGTTGTGGACTGTTCGCCGGAGGTGCAGCAGTTTGCAACGCGCTACTTCCACATACGCATCTGGGCCGCTCCCGCAACGCTTTCCATCTTCGCGTTCAAGGGCTGGTTCATAGGAATGCAGGACACCGTGCGGCCCATGACGGCCGATATCCTCGTGAGCGCCCTCAATATCCTGCTTTCCCTGGGACTGGGCCTTGGCCTTGTCGGGCTTCCCGCCATGGGGCTGAGCGGCGTGGCGCTTGGAACCGTCATCGCCCAGTGGAGCGGAATGCTTTACTGCCTGGTTGCTTGCGCAAAGTTTCCCACCAGGCTGCCGGGGCAGGGAAAAATCCCGTCGGGAGCGGAGTTCTTCGCCCTCAACAGGGATCTTTTCCTCCGCAGCCTCGGGATGATTGCGGTGTACATAGGATTCACGCTGCTGTCGGCCCGCTACGGAGACCTGATGCTGGCTGTTGCAAGCATTATCATGAAACTTCTGCTGGTATTCTCTTACTTCACGGACGGCTTTGCGTTTGCCGCCGAGGCGCTTACAGGCCGGTTCATCGGCGAGCGCAGCCGCGAGGGGCTCACCTCTGCGGTGAAGGGCGTATTTTCATGGAGCGGTGGTGTAGCGTTCTTTTTCATAGCCCTTTACGGCCTTGGGAGCGGGCCCATCTTCGGCCTCATGACAAATGACGCATCCGTAGTGGAAGCCGGGAGGGAATTCATCCCCTGGCTGCTCCTGATGCCGCTCATAGGCTGCCCCGCATTTGTGTGGGACGGCGTTTTCATAGGCGCAACCGCCTCCAGGGACCTCCGGAACAGCACGCTTCTTTGCGCCGTGGGCTTTTTTGCCGTATGGTTTGCAGGCGTAGCGATGGGCCTTGACAGCACCCCGGAGGGGGCCATCCACCTTCTCATGGCGGCATACTTCGTGCATCTTGCCATACGCGGAGTGTACCTCGGGGCAAACTGGAAGAAAATTTTCGTAACTTTGTAGCCTATGGCAAAGGCTGTAATCCTTGATATAGGCGGCGTAATGGTGGAGCTCTCCGTGGAAAGCTGCATAAGGGGCTTCAGGGAAATACTTGGTTTCGAGCGCATTACGGAAATCCTGGACCCGTCGCACCAAAAGGGCATTTACGGGGACATGGAGGCCGGGAAGATCTCTGCCGATGAATTCACAAGGCTCATCCTCGCCGAGTCACGCCCGGGATGCACGCCTGCAGACGTAGCCCGTGCGATGGCCTGTCTCCTCACGGGGATGAGGGCCGATACGGTGGAAACCGTAAAGCGCCTTTGCGCAAAGTATCCCGTCTATCTCCTTTCCAACAACAACCCCATCTCCATGGCCCGCACGTACGAGATTTTCAGGGAGAACGGTATAGACCCGGAGAAAGCCTTTACGGGTCAGTTCATTTCCTGCGAAATGAAGCTCATGAAGCCTTCCATGGCATTTTACGAGGAGGTGGTGAGGCGAATCGGCCTGCCTGCGGGTGAGATTGTATTCGTAGATGATAACATGGCCAACGTGGAAGGCGCCGCTGCGGTGGGGATAGATGCGCGGTATTACAGGCCGGGCACAAGTCTCGCAGACGTTCTTAAAGACTGCTAGCCCCATGTCACTCTACTCCTACTTCCGCATATCTAAACCGAGGGCATCCAAAGTGCCGGCGGGGGAAGTTGACGCATCATACAGGCGCCTTCGCAACCGCACATTCTGGAGCGTCACTGTGGCCTACACCCTCTACTACGTGTGCCGCATGACGCTGGGTGTAGTGAAGCAGCCCCTCATAGACGGCGGCTTCCTCTCGGCCGGGCAGCTGGGTATAATAGGATCGGCCTTCTACTTCGTTTACGCGGTAGGAAAGTTCTCCAACGGCTTCATTGCCGATTATTGCAACATCCGCCGGTTCATGGCGTGGGGGCTTGGAGTATCGGCCTTCATAAACCTCATGCTGGGTATAATGGGCAAGGTCACTACGGGCTCGGTGCTCGTTTTCACTACGTTTGCGCTGCTGTGGGGCATCAACGGATGGGTGCAGTCCATGGGGTCCCCGCCCGGGACTATAAGCCTGTCCCGGTGGTTCCCGCTTGCCCGGCGCGGCACAATGTACAGCATCTTCTCCTCTACGCCACAGCTGGGAAAGGCGCTGTCCATGATACTCACGGGGCTCATCGTTACCGCCGCCGGCTGGCAATGGGGGTTCATCGCCGCTGCGATGGCGGGTGTCGTGGGTGTAACAGTATGCCTTTTCATATGCGATACGCCCGAGGCCGAAGGGCTTCCATCCGTGGAGGAACTCTCGGGAGAGACGCCGCGCGAGATGGACAAAAAGCCCACAAAAGAGCTTCAGAAATGGGTTTTCAGGCATCCCGGAATATGGGTTATAGCAATATCCACCGCTTTCCTGTACATCACCCAGCATGCGGTGAGCGACTGGGGCGTTCTCTTCCTCCAGAAACAGAAAGAGTTCTCGCTTGAAAGGGCAACCCAGATAATAGGCCTTGCAGAGATATTCGGCGTTACCGGGAATCTTGCGGCAGGATGGCTGTCAGACCGCGTATTCCGCGGCAGCAGGGTAAGGCCCGTAGTCATTTCCGGAATCCTTGCAGTGTGTTCCCTCACGGGTTTCCTCTTCCTTGGCGGAGGCTTTGTCGCAAACATGGCATTTGTTGCGGTGTTCAGCTTCTCCTTCAGCGTGGTGTTCTGCATCGTGGGGGGCCTCATGGCACTTGACTTCGTTCCACGCAAGGCTACGGGCGCCGCACTTGGGATAGTTGGCATATCAAGCTATGCTGCGGCCGGCATCCAGAGCGTTGCAAGCGGTTTCCTCATCCAGGGCTTCGAGGCCGGCGGCACATACAATTTCACCCCCGTTTCCATTTTCTGGACCGCCGCCTGCCTGCTCGCCTTCATACTTCCCGTAGTGGGCTGGAAATATCTGAGAAAATAGCTATATTTGTGGAGCCAAGACCACAAACATGAAAACTTATATCCAGGAAAACAGGGACAGGTTCTTCGAAGAACTTTTCTCCCTCCTTCGCATCCCTTCAATAAGCGCAAAACAGGAGCACAAGGCCGACATGTACCTCTGCGCGCGCCGTCTCACGGAGCTCCTCATGCAGGCGGGAGCCGACGATGCAAGGGTGTATGAAACCGCCGGCAATCCGGTTGTATACGGTTACAAGGACATGGGCGCCAAAAAGACCGTCCTCGTTTACGGACATTACGACGTCCAGCCGCCGGAGCCCCTTGACAAATGGAGGACGGCTCCCTTCGATCCCGTAATAAAAAAAGACCCGGCAACGGGCAAGGATGCCATTTACGCCCGCGGCGCAAACGATGACAAGGGTCAGCTTTTCATGCATCTGAAGGCCTTCGAGTTCATGCTCCGCACCGGAGCGCTCAAGCACAACGTCAAATTCCTATTCGAAGGCGAGGAAGAGATAGGCAGCCCTTCCCTTCCCGCATGGGTAAAGTCCCACAAAGACATCCTCAAGGCCGATGTCATCCTGGTGAGCGATACCACCATGATATCGGAGAAGGTGCCGTCCATCAACTGTGGCATGAGAGGTCTTGCATACCTCGAAGTAAAGGTCACCGGGCCCAACAAGGACCTTCACAGCGGCCATTACGGCGGCGCTGTGGCAAACCCCATCAACGAACTGTGCGCCCTCATCGCCTCGCTCCACGACGCGGACGGCCGCGTAACAATTCCCGGCTTCTACGACGATGTGGTGGAGCTTTCGGCCCAGGACCGCGCCCTTCTTAACCGCGCCCCTTTTGACATGAAGGAGTACAAGGATTTCCTTGACATTGCCGACGTGAAGGGCGAGAAGGGCTACACCACCCTTGAGCGCACGGCCATTCGCCCCTGCCTGGATGTATGCGGCATCTGGGGCGGCTACACCGGAGCGGGCGCAAAGACCGTGCTTCCCTCCACCGCACATGCGAAGGTTTCCATGAGGCTGGTGCCAAACCAGACTTCAGCTGGGATCACCCGCCTTTTCAAGGAACATCTGGAACGCATTGCTCCGCCTTACATAAAAGTCGAGGTCACCCCATGCGAGGGCGGCGACGGCTTCCTTATCCCCATAGATTCGCCGGCATATCAGGCCGCCTCGCGGGCCATGAAAGAGGTTTACGGCATAGAGCCCGTCCCCGCGCGCGGCGGCGGCTCAATAGCCATCCTTGCCGATATGCAGAAGATACTGGGCACCGATCCCCTCCTCATGGGCTTCGGCCTCGAAAGGGACACAATCCATTCTCCAAATGAAAGTTTCCTCCTGAGGCAGTTTTTTGCCGGCATGGAGAGCATAGCGGGTTTTTACAAATACTATCATGAATAAGATACTTGAAGTCCTCGGCTCCTGGAAATTCTGGAAGGAACTCATTATTATGACGGTAGCCATGCTCATATCGGCAGCCGCGGTATATTACTTCCTTCTGCCTTCCAATCTTGTAATAGGTTCCATAACCGGCCTTTCAATGGTGCTGTCGGGCGTTTTCGGCATGATGGGCATCAATGTGAAGGTGTCCCTCATGGTCACCGTCATAAACGCCATACTGCTCCTGCTGGCATGGCTCCTCATAGGCCATGAATTTGGCGCGAAAACGGTTTACACGGCACTAATCCTCGGCCCCATGATTGAATTCTGGGAAAAGGTTTTCCCCGTGTCAAAAGTAATGGAGCCCGGCGCCACTTCCGTAATGGGGGACATCTGGTTCGACCTCCTGTGCTTCGTACTCATATTGAGCGCGGCTCAAACAATCCTCTTTCACATAAACGCATCTACAGGCGGCCTTGACATTCTCGCGAAGATTGTTAACAAGTACCTGCACTTCGACATAGGCACTTCCGTCACGGTAGCGGGGGCGCTCATCTGCTGCACGGCATTTGCCGTCAATCCATTCAGGATGGTTGTAATAGGCCTTGTGGGCACATGGATAAACGGCCTTGCCCTGGACTATTTCACGGCAGGTCTCAACCGCCGCAAACGCGTGTGCATCATATCTTCCCGTTATGAAGAAATACGCAGATACATAATAGAAGACCTGCAGAGGGGTTGCTCGCTGTATGAGGTTACCGGAGGCTACTATGGCAAAAAGAACGTGGAAATCCAGTCCCTTCTCACCCAGGACGAATTCGCGAACCTCATGAACTACCTTAAGAGCAAAGACATCCAGGGCTTCATCACCGCCGGAAACGTGAGCGAGATCTACGGCGAATGGAACGAGAAAAAGAAGAAAATTCTTTGAATTATTTTTTAGCTCCGGCCGTTTTTGGCACGGTATTGGAATAATGTGGTATCAGACATAAATATTGATACCTTACTATAAGACCCCGCCGCCAATTGTGAAATTCGCGAGCGGGGTAATTCTTTTCCCCATGCCGAAACTGACAGACGCGCCGCCGGCGGCAACCTTGAGGGTGACGGCGGAACCCATCACGAGTGGAAGGTTCATTTCTCCGTGACCGGCGGGGAAGCCGCAGCACACGGGAATGCCGTAATCCTTAAGGTATGAGCAGAGAAGTTCCTCCACGCAGGCATAGTCCTGATTGGCCTTGCAGTCTGTGAATTCTCCGAGTATCACTCCCCTGCAGCGCCTGAGGACGCCGTTAAGGACAAGAGTTGTGAACAGGCGGTCTATATGACTCATGTCCTCCTCCACCTCTTCAATGAAAAGTATGATGTCTCTTCTCCCGGCGGTGGCGTCGGCGGCCGTGCCCAAAACCGGCGTGAAGGTGGCGAGATTACCGCCGACGAGCGTTCCCTTTGCCGTCCCCTCGATGTTGAGGGGGTGGACAGGAAGGGTATATTCCGGCACCGTGCCGTAAAGGAGCTTGCGGAGAAGTTCTCCGGAGACGTCCTTTCCGAGCGAGGCTGCAAGGAATTTACCCATAGTGCCGTGTATGCTCATCACCCCCGCGCGGGTTTCCATACCGCCAAGGGTAGTTATATCGCTGAAACCTACCAGCCATTTGGGATTGTTCATGAACACTTCCAGCGGGAGCCTGTTCACAAGGCCTATGGTACCGTAACCGCCTCTATTGCAGATGATTGCCTTGATTGAAGGGTCTTTCAGGGCCCACATCAGGTCCTCGAGCCGCTCCTCCGGAGTGCCGGCATATTCGCCCCTGTAAAGCCTGTCCACATTGCGGCCTATGACTGGTTCGAAACCCCATTCGCGGAGCACTCTTGCGGCACCCTCCACGTTTTCCATAGGAGTGTGATAGGCAGGAGACAGAAGGGCTACCTTATCCCCCTTCTTCAGAAACGGCGGAGCAATGCACTTATTCATTTGCGGTTCCTCCTGCAAGGTCTAAGATTTCGCTGGTTATCTTTTGCTGACGGCCTTTGTTATACTGGAGCGTAAGCTCCTGAAGGAGATTTTCGGCATTGTCCGTTGCCGTCTGCATGGCCACCGTGCGGGCCGCATGCTCCGCCGCCTGGCTGTCAAGGAGCGCCGCGTACAGTTTGAGTTTCACTGTCTTTGGCACGAGCGCTTCCAGAAGCTCTTTTGCCGATGGTTCCAGGATTACATCCTCCGGCAGCTTTACGGCAGATTCTTCGCTTTGCTCAGAATGACTGACGGGCAGAAGCGTCTCCACCACGGGAACCTGTTTCCCGGTGGAAACGAAGTGATTGTAAACGAGGAGCACTTCGCCCACGCGGCCTTCGGCAACATCCTCGATTAGTTTCCCGGCAAGATCTGCGCATGGGGTGTAGGCGGGATGCTCGGCAAGGGTGGTGAAATCTACGGGCGAGGGGAAACCGTCCCGACGCATGGCATCGGCCATCTTTTTGCCGATGGAATACACCACGTCTCCCTTCCTCCGCTCTTCCCGCATCCTGGCTATAACGCTTGCGTTGAAGCCGCCGCAGAGCGAAGAATTTGACGACATGGCCACAATGACTCTGGGTGCCGGAACATCAGGAGCCTCAGGAGCCGGATTTTTGCCTGCATCACCCGCAGCCGCGGCGGCGAGGATGCGCTGGAGCTCGGCTTCGTACGGGCGCATGGACTCGATGTCCTTCTGCGCCTTCCTAAGCTTTGCCGATGCGACGAGCTTCATGGCCGAAGTTATCTTCAGCGTACTCTTCACGGACGATATCCGGCCTTTTATTTCCTTCAGTGTGGGCATAGATTCTTCGCTTCGCTCAGAATGACAGGACTAACTCATCGACAATATTACGGAGGCAGCTGTATCTTTAATTATCTTTTCAATCTCCGGAGTGAGGATGCCGGCGCCCAGAGGCTCCAGAACGTCGGCCTTGTGAGAGGCGCGCATTCGGTCAAGGAAAGCGGCCTGGAAGTCACGCACCGCGCTCACGGGGATGCTGCGCATGAGGCCCTTTGTGCCGCAGTAGAGGACGGCCACCTGCTCTCCAACGGGCATGGGGCTGTACTGGGGTTGTATGAGGAGCTGGTTGTTTTTTCGGCCCTTGTCCAGGGCTGCGGCGGTCACTCTGTCTACGTCTGAGGAGAACTTGGAGAAACTTTCCAGCTCGGCCCACTGCGCCTGGTCTATCTTGAGCGTGCCGGCAACCTTCTTCATGGACTTCACCTGCGCGTTTCCGCCAACGCGGGATACGCTTATACCAACGTTCACTGCAGGTCTTACGCCCTGGTTGAATAGGGCCGATTCAAGATAAATCTGGCCGTCGGTGATAGAGATGACGTTGGTGGGAATGTAGGCCGACACGTCGCCCGCCTGTGTCTCGATGATTGGCAGCGCCGTGAGCGAACCTCCGCCCTTCACCTTTCCTTTGAGGGCTTCCGGAAGGTCATTCATGGTGGCAGCGACCTCCTGCTGGTCAATTATTTTTGCAGCGCGCTCAAGGAGGCGGCTGTGAAGATAGAATATATCTCCGGGGTATGCCTCGCGGCCGGAAGGACGGCGCAGGATGAGGGAGACCTCGCGGTATGCGACTGCCTGCTTGGAGAGGTCGTCATACACCACGAGCGCATGGCGGCCCGTGTCGCGGAAGTACTCGCCTATCGCGGCTCCGGCAAAGGGCGCATAATACTGCAGTGCAGCAGGGTCTGAAGCCGTTGCCGCCACAACC
>FLNY01001735.1_pt1 | contig 43407 bp, 32 predicted proteins | sample 1140381 | NCBI WGS metagenome assembly FLNY01 (sample SAMEA3878172, study PRJEB12797) | bioreactor metagenome | biome: Moose rumen | place: Sweden | collected 2011-10 | reverse complement strand
TCCTAGCCACTCTTCCAAGTACACCGTGCTCCCAATGTAAGCTCCGCTTACTAGAGCAACATTTTCCAGCGCAAGCTTGGAAAATATTACTCATTTCCCGGAGGGCACTGTAACGTGCCTTCCGGTAACATATAGAGCTTGATACCTACCAGCTCATCTATAACCTTCAACAACAATTACAGTATGACGCGTTCGGAGACGTCCACGCGAGAGGCAACGGTAATATCGAAGTCGCTGCCGGTGTATGGCGTAGATTGGTCCATGGTCACTTCTAAGCGTACTGTCTCGTATGCCAGGTCCGGATAATTGTTTTCATGACTGAGATGTCCCAAAAAGATATGTTTAATATTGTCATGAAGCACACTGCTCAATAGCTTTCCACTGGCTTCATTTGACAGATGTCCATAATCTCCAAGGATCCTTTGCTTAAGATCATATGGGTACGCCCCCACCTCAAGCATATGAATATCGTGATTTGCCTCAAGAAGCATCGCATCCAATCCGGTGAGGTTGTCAATTATATTGCTGTCATAATACCCTAAGTCAGTGCAGACTGCAACCTTGGATTTGTTATTTTCGATACGATATGCGACAGGGTCTGCCGCATCATGACTGATATGGAATGGATGTATGTGTAGACTACCTAAGATAAAGTCCTCATCGGGCTTGATGACATGGAAAAGACTGTCATCAATGACCCCAAGACTTTTCATAGAACGTATCCTATTAATAGTGCCGGCGGTAGCGTAAATGGGAATATGATATTTACGTGATATGACTCCTAATCCCGATACGTGATCAGAGTGTTCGTGGGTCACCAAAAGACCTGCCATATCCGCCGTCGTATAATCATATTTGTTCATTCCGGCTTCGATACGCTTTCCGGAAATGCCTGCGTCAATCATCACATGCGTAGTCTCATCACCTACGCAGATACAATTACCGCTACTACCGCTTGCTATACTAAAAAAATCCATTATAACTTATTCTTCCTTTTTTATGACAGGCTCTTATGCCTCTTCCTGCCAATATACCTCTACTTCGTCATTTTCATGGAGCTCATCGGCATAGCCGCATTTTTCTCCATTAATCTTGATTACAAGAGGCCTGCCGTTACCCTCGTTAGGGTCGAAATTAATAAGACTGTAGACATCTACAAATATATAATCCTTTTTGCCTGAAAGCGTCATCTTTTTACCATTGATAACAATCGGCATGTCCACGGTCTCTATCTTAATCTTGGTGTGAACGTCTGTGATAGTCGGTTCTATATCCCCTGCTTCATAATCCTCAGGTAGGCCCTCTCCATCTTCGGCCAAATAATCCCCTGAGTATACAGCCGGACTTGTAGTGGTCCAATCAATGATAAAATTCTCATAGACCAAAGAATCCTTGCTTGAAGGACGATTGTTGACCAGTATCTCATATCTCTCATCTATAGTCACATCCATAAACTCAGCCAACTGACCTACTGTATAGAAAGGTCTTGTCTCTATAACATCTCCATCCTTAACTGCATAGGTCGGTGGTTCCATGGAACCGTTTACCTCCACAAATTTAGGGCATTTTACTCTGTGACCACACACTGTAAAATACAGATATTCTGTGGTGTACTCAGCCAAATCCGCAATAGTGCCGGAACCTCCATCGCCTACAGTAGAAGGAGTCAATTCCACATCGCAGTTGAACTCAAGTGGAGTATTAAGTCCAACCGGTCTGCCATTCATGGTAACTACAGCAGACTCGCCTTCTGTACCGCGAATCATACGCGCTACTCCGTTGACTGTAAAATTAATCTCTCTGCCACGTCTAGGGAACAGCTGCTCAGCTGAAAATCCTGCCTGCATAGCTGCATCCACAATAGTCAGCTGACCATTATCATACAACTTCATCATCTCACCATTAAAATGGATCATGATGAAGTTATTCTTGGTTTCATAATAATTCAAACAAATACCAATAGGTGTAACCAGAAGGGAATCTTTCTGAACATCCTGCTGCTCAAACTCGATATTTTTCATTACCTCTTCACCACGAAGAGCAACACGTTCATTTACTATACCCAAGTCTTTGGCGAGGGCTTCGGTAAATCCATGAATCTTACCTCCGCCACCTACTACAAAAGCGGCTGACACTGATTTGTCACCGTTTAACTCTTTTATCTTTGTGGATACCTCGCCTGCTATTTTTTTCATGACAGGGTCTGTCAGTTTCCATACATCCTCAGACTTGATGGTATGACTAATCCCCATTATATCCTCGTAAGTAATCTCTCCACCCTCTGTAGATGCTCTCTTTATCTGCTCAGCAGTAGCAAAATCCACCAAAAACTCGTGCACAAGCACCTCTGTAAGCTCATCACCTGCCATAGGAATCATACCATATGCTATGATACTGCCATCTCTTGTAACGCAGATATCGGATGTACCTGCACCCACATCTATAAGAGCAATATTCAGCATGCGAAAATTCTGTGGAATAGCCACATTGATAGCCGCAATAGGCTCCAATGTAAGATTAGCCACACTGAGTCCTGCCTTGCCCACAGCCGAATACAGCCCATCCACTACATCCTCCGGAAGGAAAGTCACTATGATATCCTCGCCTATAACATCAGCCTTGTGGTCTTCCAAAGATGAGAACACATCGCCGTTTAAATAATATTTTACAGTGGAATAACCTACACAGAAAAATTTGTATTTATTATCTTCGTCACCTTTTATCTCTTTGCCTGCCTGCTCGATACCCATCATGTCAAGAGTATGCAAGTCCTCTCCCGTGACCACAGTCTCCTCAGGATATTTCATCTCTACATGAGTGGTAATTGTACGAAGCACACGACCAGCGGCAGCGATACATACTTCGGTAAGAGCAAGCCCCGTCATCTCTTCCAGTTCTTTTTTTACCTCGTCACAGGTAGCACCTACTCTACCAATATCGTGTATCTGGCCATCAAGCATAGCTCTGGTATCATGCTCTCTTAAGTTTTGAGCAATCACATGAAACTCATCGCCATCCAAGTAACCTACAGTGCCGATGACATTTCTTGTACCAATATCCAGACCAAAAACTATATCCTTCTTTTCCATGTAAACATTCCCCTTTAGCTTTTTAATATTTCCTTAAGCTGTGCAAGAGTGTCCTCCACCCCACCGCTATTATCGATGATTTTATCGCAATATTCTCTGAAGCTATCATCCGAACGCTGTGTCGCCATCGTATGCCTGATGCGCTCCATAGAGTATCCCCTGGACGCCATAAGTCGGGCCACTCTTACCTCAGAGCTTGCGTATATATACCACATCTCATCCACAAGTTTACCATAACCACATTCTATGAGCAATGCAGCCTCAAAGAAAAAATACTCTATATTGTGCCTTTTCTTTTCTATCTCTACTTGATTTAGTACTTCCTTCTCCACGGCCGGATGTACTATATTGTTTACTTGTAGCCTGAGGCTGTCATCTGCAAACATAAGCTTAGCCATAAGCGGTCTATTGATAAATCCATTTTCATCTAGGATATTTTCTCCCCATGGCAAGGTAATTATCTTGTCAAAACAATCATGTCCCGGCGTCATCAATCCCGCAGCCACTTCATCAGCTAATAAAACTCTACAATTAAAATTTTCTTTTAGCAAAGAGAGCACCGTGCTTTTACCAGCTCCGATGCCCCCTGTAATTCCAATAAATCTCATATTATTCATCTTCAAACATAGAATCGTCCACAGAATCAAGGTCTCTTCCGTACACATCATCTGAGGTATCACTATCATAATATCCCATTCTTGTCCTCTTGAGATAATCATATGCTCCGGCCTGTGCAAGTGTAGAATAAGGTCCCACATAAAACAGATCCAATATACCCAAGGTAAATACAGCTAAAATAGCCCATCCAATGAAGCTTAAATCCAATACAAACAAATCAAACTTATGTCCATCTGTCATCTGCTTAGACATGGCAAAACATTCCTTGATAGAAAGATCCGGTCTGTCTATCAATAGATAAGGAACCATACGATACTGATAAGTCTTGATGATACCCGGAATAACAAACAAAAATGTCCAAAGGGTAATGTAGATATTCATAAGAATCATTCCACCTAATACTCTTCCAAATCTACCCTCGGTAAATCCAGCAAACAAATCTGAAACATTAGGTTCCTTGCCACTATATACATTGTATGCAAATCTGCAGATACCCACTTCAAACATAAATGAAAGCATCATGCCTATGATTGAAATCAAAAAGGAGAATACGCTCCCCGAAGTCTGCATTGCATAATCAATACTACCATAAGTATTTAAGGCATATATCTGTCCAAACTCGGTTACCAACCTGGGTATCTCAGAAATACCAACCACTATGTCAGACAATATATTGCCTAAAAACAAAATACCTACAATCGGCCAGTAATTGGCTGAAAACGCTGCTCTGGCGTTTGCTTTGATTTGCACTCTTGGAAAATTCATAATATTATATCCCTCCTATAATTTAAGCTCTGCTTACTAAAATCTATCAATGAGCTTCCTGCCAATTGTTACCTGCGTTCATATCTATCTCAAGTCTGACAGATAGTTTTGCCGCATTTTCCATCTCTTCACGAATAAGCTGCTCTACCGAAGACCTTTCTGATTCATAAGTTTCCACAAGCAACTCGTCATGTACCTGTAGTAGCAGCTTAGATTTGAGCCCTTCTTTTAACAGTCTGTCATGCACATTGACCATGGCGATCTTGATGATATCGGCGGCGGTACCCTGTATAGGGGAATTCATCGCCACTCTCTCGCCAAACTGCTTCGTCATAAAATTAGAAGAAGCAAGCTCTGGTATCGGTCGTCTCCTGCCATACATGGTAGTGACAAATCCATTTTCCTTGCCCTCCTTTTTGAGACCTTCCAAAAATTCATGCATCTTAGGATAGGCCAGGAAATAATTGTCTATATATTCTTGCGCTTCTTTTCTTGAAACTCCTATATCCTTAGCAAGTCCAAAAGCGCTTATGCCATAGACAATTCCAAAATTGACAGCCTTGGCACTGCGTCTCTGCAAATCAGTCACCTCTTCGAAAGGCGTATTGAATACCAGCGATGCTGTGGAACGATGAATATCCTGTCCTGCTCTAAAAGCACCTATAAGATTCTCATCTTCTGACATATGTGCCAATACCCTGAGCTCTATCTGTGAATAATCCGCATCTAAAAATACGCAGCCTTCCTTTGGATAGAAAACCTTGCGAATCTCCCTGCCCAGTTCCATACGTATAGGGATGTTTTGCAGATTAGGCTCCGTAGAACTGATTCGCCCTGTAGCCGTAACTGTCTGCATAAATGTAGAATGAATCCTTCCATCCTCCCCTACACATGTAGAGAGTCCATCTGCATATGTACTCTTTAGCTTTGCCAACTGCCTGTACTCTAATATATCACATATTATAGGATTTGTGGCAGATAATTCCTCCAAAACATCAGCCGCTGTAGAATAACCTGTCTTGGTCTTCTTGCCACCCTCTATGCCAAGCTTTTCAAAAAGAACCACTCCAAGTTGCTTAGGAGAATTAATATTAAACTCCTCTCCAGCCTGCCTGTAAATAGACTCTTCAAGTTCTTTGATACGAACAGCCAGTTTATCACCGTATTCTTTAAGTGCAGTGGCGTCCATTGCTATACCCTGCAATTCCATATCAAACAATGTGTATACGAGAGGAAGTTCCATTTTGATGTATATATCAAGCATGCTCTCATCCTGTATCTTTTTAAGCAGCTTTTCATAGGCCGTATATGCGATATAGGCATTGTAGCAGGCATATGTGGTAATGGCATCATTAAAATTTTCGTCTTCCATAGCCACAGACAGCTTGGTCTTGCCAAACAAATCTGCCTGAGCCGGGATGATAATATTAAGCATTTCGCTTGCTACATCATCTGCTGTATATTCATTTTTTGTGGGATTTAATAGATAGGCAGCCACGGCCACATCACAGGCATTTGGAAATATCTCACTTTTTGAGCCTTTAAGACATACCGCTTCTTTTTCTTCTTGGGTCAGTATCTCAAAAATAAGATGCATGGCATTTTTAAGATTCCAAAAGCACAGCTTCACGTTTGCCTTGCTTACCTCTATAAGCTTGTGTCCCAAATAGTCTGCGGTAATAAATCCTTCACAACAAACATATATAGTGTTTTGTCCATCTGAAAGAGCAGCGCCCTTTATCTGTCTGTCATCATTTGCCATGATATTGACACCAATAAAATCCGAGCCAGACTCTTTCAAATTTGCAAAGAAATTCTCCACCTCAGCCAATTCGTATATACGTTTGAAGCTGTCCGAAGTATTATCCTGCACCTTTTGCACGTCTTTTTCATCAAACTTAGGCAGCAATTTTTTTAGTTCATATCTCTTGCACAGCAGATATGCCTCCTCGGTAAAGAGATTGCCAAGTGCGGTAGCCCCTTCCTCCAATTCTATCGGTGCATTGAGATTGATGGTAGCAAGTTCCTTGGAAAGGACAGCTGTATCCCACTGGGCTGCCAGATTTTTGGAAGCTCTCGGTGGTTTTAGTTCATCCACGTGCTCATGACATTCCTCTATAGATCCGTACTGAGCTATAAGTGCAGACGCGGTCTTTTCGCCGATACCCTCCACTCCAGGTATATTGTCCGATGCATCGCCCATGAGGGCTTTCACATCTATAAATTGTTTTGGAGTAACACCATATCGCTCTTTTACCTGTGCAGCATAATATTCCTCTATCTCAGTGCCTGTCTTTTTCGTCTTTGGAATAGAAATTTTTACTTTGTCGGTAGCCAATTGTAGCAAGTCTCTGTCACCGGATACTATGGTAACATCAAATCCCCTTTCCTCACCTATGCGGGAAAGGGTGCCTAAAATATCATCTGCTTCCCATCCCTCTTTTGTAATAACAGGTACACCCATAGCTTTGAGCATCTCCTGTATGCGAGGAATCTGCTCTTTTAATTCAGGTTGCATTGGTTTTCTGGTACCCTTGTACTCTGCAAACATCTGATGTCTGAAAGTAGGTGCATGGACATCAAAAGCCACTGCAAAATTATCTGGCTGCTCATCCTCTATATATTTGAACATCATATTCAGAAAACCAAAAATGGCGCCGGTGTGTTCTCCGGCGCTATTAGTCAAATCTGGTACACCATAAAATGCTCTGTTGGCAATGCTATGTCCATCCATCAAAAGTAATTTCATGTATTATTCTCCTAGCAAATATCTCTGGTCTCTTTTAAAAGCCATTCATTTTCCTCATCAGTCAGATAAGGAGCAAGAGTATCGCGAACCATCCTGTGATATTCATTAAGTGTATGCTTCTCAGCCTCTGTCAACATTTCAGGAATAACAGGGTCGAGATCAATCGGACAGTATGTGATAGGCTCAAAGTGGCGGAAATCACCATACTCGGTTGTCTCCCCGGCCACGCATAAAAGCTCGTTTTCTATTCTAATACCAAAACCATCCTCGATATAAAGTCCCGGTTCATCTGTAGTAATCATGCCCGGCACAAGCTCTGCTGCATTTTGGCCCTTGGCAACTCTCCATCGGAAATTATTGGGGCCTTCATGAACATTAAGAATATGTCCCACTCCATGTCCGGTGCCGCAGCGATAATCAAGTCCCATATCCCATACAGGTCCTCGTGAAAGCACATCGAGATTTGCTCCGGTAACCCCCTTAGGGAAATTGGCTGCCATCAGTCTAAGATGGCACCTGAGCACTACTGTATAGTATTCTTTCATCTGATCAGTAAGAGGACCAAGAGCTATGGTACGTGTAATGTCAGTAGTACCTTCAAGATAGTGCGCTCCCGAATCCACAAGCAAGAAGCCTTCCGGCGCCAAAGTCGCCTCTGAGCCTGGCTTGGCGCTGTAGTGCATCATTGCAGCATTAGGGCCATATGCGGAAATAGTATCAAAAGACAGATCTACAAAATGTTCCTGTTCTCTGCGTCTGGCTTCAAAATAATCCGAAGCTGTAATCTCAGTCATCGGAACTTTTCCAATATTTTCTTTTATGTACTTGATTGCTTTCGTACATGCCACACCATCCTTAACATGAGCCATTCTGGTGTTCTTAATCTCTGTCTCGTTTTTGACAGCTCTCATAAGCTCAGAAGGATTCTTGCCATAAATAATCTCAGCTGTGCTCTTAAGAGTCTTGACCAGATTATAATTAACTATCTCTTCATCTAAGAGTACCCGTCTGCCTGCCATGTCAGCACTTTGCATATAATGGTATATCATATCGTATGGATATACCTTTACGCTGTTGTTATTAAGGTAGGCAAGGGGCTCCTGCGGCCAATTAGCAGTATCTGTAAAAAGCAATATGCTATCTAAAGTTATAATAAGAAATGCTAAAAATACAGGTACGTTTTCGATATCGTCTCCTCTGAGATTGAGAATATATGCAATATCATAAAGACTTGATACCAAGTGAGCATCAGCCTTTTGTTTTTTCATTTTTTCCCTAATACGATACACCTTTGCCGGCATACTCTCACCCGAATACTCATCCTCAAGGACCCATGTGGTAGCCTTAGGAAGTGCCGGTCTGTCCTCCCATATAATATCTACCAAATCTTCGGTGGTATAAAGCTCTCCACCCTTGTCCTGAGCTATATCAAAATACCTGGCTGCCTTTTTAGCACAGACACATCTGCCATCAAATCCCAGACATCCTCCGTCCAAGAAATGTCTTTCGATAAACTCCTCTACCTCAGGCACTCCGGGCTCACCAATACGCTCTAAAATAATCTCCGAGCCTTCTATCTGATGTGCTGCCTGAACAAAATATCGTCCGTCTGCCCACAGGTGTGCCTCCTCAAGAGTAATCACGGCAGTTCCTGCCGAGCCTGTAAATCCTGTGATAAAGCTGCGAGCCTTAAAATGCTCTCCTACATATTCTGAAGAGTGAAAATCGTCTGTAGGAATGAGGTACATATCTATACCTCTCTCCCTCATCAAATCACGCAATGCTGCGATTTTCTCATTAGTTGTCATTACATTAATCTCCTACCTGCTTTTATTTTTCGAAGAAGAATTAGCCTTTTTGGAAGTAGTATCTGTAGTCTCCTGTGCCTCTTCCTCTATTTCTTCTGTATCTGATTCTGTCAGAGTCTCCTTGCCATAATCAGAAAGTACATCTATAAAATACTGTCCCTGATCAGAAAGTTCCTCGTATGTAAAATCGTATGTGTTTTCTGTGTCTGCTGTTATTAGAGCTGAGCCCTCGTCCTTGTTTGACAGATTCCATATGCATGAAGACAACTGATACTCATTCATTAGCTGTATCCATTTTTCTGCTTCTTTTGTGGCTACGCTGCCATCTCCATCAGCCGAAACAAATCCATACTCTGAGATAAATACAGGAAGTCCCTCTTCAAGGGCTGCCTCCAGCTCGTCCCTGGCTTCTGACTTGTGTGTACCTGCATAAAAATGATAGGTATACATTACGTTGTCAAAATCAAGAGGTCTCTTTAGAACTGATGTCAAATCGCTACAATAATCCGGTGTGCCCACAAGGATAATGGCATCATCATCTACATTTCTAATGACAGGTATCACTTCATTTGCATAATTTCTAATATCTGCCCATGTAGTATCGCCATTTGGCTCATTACAAATTTCATAGATAATATTGTCATTATTTTCGTATTTACGAACCAGTTCACCAAAGAACTGAATGGCCTCTGACTTATATTCATTAGGATCGGCATCATTTAGTGTGTGCCAATCCACAATGACATACATATCTTTATCAGTCGCTGCATCAATGGCATCATAAATGGTCTCTTTTAGACTATCCTGTATATCGCTGCCACCCACGCAATAACCATTGTAGTCGCTGGTATACATAGCCAAACGAATGACATTGATACCCCAGTTATCTCTTAGGGATTCTATAGCCTCCGGTGTAACAAAAGCAGGATACCAACTTAGTCCGTGTGAACTGACACCTACAAGTCTTGCTGTATTGCCATCAGAATCCACCAGGTTGCCGTCTTCTACAGTTAGCGCGCCATAATAGTCCAGATGCTGACCTGACGTCACTATATCAGAATCAGTCACCTCAGCATCATCCTGTGACTCTTCTTCATCAATCTCTGGCTCATCTTCTTCCACCTCTATCTGAGGCTCAGTAGTCTCTGGCTCTTTTATAATCACCTGTGGCACTTCCTCCTCAGGCTCCGTCGTAGTCTCTTCCTCCTGAGTATCAGTGGCAACCACCTGCCATGGAAAAGTCACCCCGCCCTTGGCATAACTGATACCGAATACTCCGGCAACTATAGCTGCCGCCAAAATAATAACAAGGATAACTGTCTTAAATCTCTGCTTTTTAGATACCATGATCCCCCTCCTAGATGTCTTTAGTCAAATGTAACAGTAGCCTCTCCATTGTGAGCGTACTGAATATAATCGTATAATCTGGAACTTGTCAGTAAATCAGTAGCCTCCAAGTCGAAATCATAATCGGCAAAATCCACCTCTTCGATAAATTTGTCTAATTCTTCATTGCTGAGAGAATTGACATAATCTTTTATTTCCATGATTGTTTTTCCTGTTAAATCGTACATATAATACCTCTTTTCCTCTAAAACTAATCTAACAGAATACATTATAACACATTTAATAGATATGAGAGTCACTATTCAACTCGGTGTTCATAAATTGTGAAATTTATGTTAAAATAAGTTTATCAATTTATCAGGGAGGATATCACTATGAGTAATGTAATTGTAGCTCAATCCGGCGGGCCTACTGTTGCCATCAATGCCAGTTTAGCAGGTGTTATTGAGGGTACACTAGGGTCTAATTACGATAAAATCTACGGCTCAATTAATGGCATCTTGGGCATCCGGGATGACAACATCATTGACCTTTCCGACATCGTAGCAAAAGATCCACGCTTCTTAAAACGTCTCAAGACCACTCCGGCCATGTATCTCGGCTCTTGCCGCTTCAAACTTCCTAGCGTAGACTCAAATGATTCTATTTACGACACCCTATTTTCTCAATTTAACAAATACCAGATAGAAGCTTTCTTCTATATCGGTGGCAATGATTCCATGGATACAGTAGATAAGCTCTCCGAGTATGCTGCAAAAATAGGTTCAAAAATCCGTTTTGTCGGTGTGCCAAAGACCGTAGACAATGATCTGTGCATCACCGACCACACTCCCGGTTTTGGCTCAGCTGCCAAATACATAGCCACATCTACCATGGAGGTAATCTATGACGCTCAGATATACGACAATCCTAGCGTCACCATCATAGAGGTCATGGGAAGAGATGCGGGTTGGCTCACTGCTGCCACTTCTTTGGCCAAGACTGAGTGTTGTGACGGTCCCGACCTTATTTATCTTCCAGAGGTGCCTTTCGACAAAGAAAAATTCATTCAGGACGTAAAAGATATTCTTTCAGAAAAAACCAACGTGGTTGTTGCTGTATCAGAGGGCATCAGAGATGCAAACGGGGACTACATATCAGCCAGCACCGGTGTACTTGACAACTTCGGGCACGCACAGCTTTCAGGTGCCGGCAAGACTCTTGAATTTCTGGTAAAAGAAAAACTTGGTGTGAAGGTTCGCTCTATTGAGGTAAATGTTCTTCAGCGTGCTGCTGCACACATGTCCAGTCTGACCGATATCAACGAATCCGAAGCTATCGGTAAAAAAGCTGTTGATATCGCATCAGAGGGAGTAACCGGAGCCATGGTTACCATGGAGCGTATCAGCAATGCACCTTATGAGGTAAAGTACGACTATGCCAAAATACATGACATAGCAAACGAAGCAAAGGAAGTGCCAAAAAGCTGGATCAACTCTAATCACAACGGAGTCACATCCGACATGCTTATGTACCTGAAGCCACTTGTAATTGGACTGCCTGATGTAGAATACAAAGATGGTCTTCCTGTATATGTATCACGCTAGATAAGGACTGCCAGACATGAATGAGATAGATTTACTAGATATTGGAAATATAAAAATCGGACAAACTGAAAATAAAGAAGCTGCCACAGGAGTAACTGTGATTGTCGCTCCAGATGGAGCTCCATGTGGACTTGATATCAGAGGAGGCGGCCCTGCCTCCAGAGAGTCAGGCCTCATGGATCCCCTGGCGGCTGCAGAATTCGTCCATGCCGTTGTCCTGGGAGGAGGATCAGCTTTTGGGCTGGATGCTGCAGGCGGTGTAATGCAATACTTAGCCGAACACGATATAGGACTTCCTGTAGGGGATCTCGTAGTTCCTCTTGTCTGCCAATCAGATATTTTTGATCTTGGAATAGGTCTTAAAAATGTATATCCCGATAAAGAAATGGGTTACAAAGCCTGCGAACTGGCCTTTAAAGGAAAAGGCAATTTTAAAAACGGAAGCTATGGTTGCGGATGCGGTGCCACCATTGGAAAGATGCTGGGCCCGGACCGCTGCAGCAAGTCCGGTATTGGCAGTTATGCCGTGGAACTAGGCGACCTTAAAGTAGGCGCACTAGTAGTCACCAATGCCATAGGCGATGTCTATGACTATGAGACCGGCAAACGCATATCAGGAGTAAAAAATAAAGACAAAAGTTCTCTAAACGACCTGTCATGTGAGGACCTGTTAATTAATTCTTATGCCACCCCTGAAAATCAAGGCGCTCCTACCAATACTACCATAGGAATAGTGTTGACAAATGCCCGATTTAACAAAACCCAGCTTTGCAAACTTGCAGGTATGACTCACGACGGATACGCCAGATGTATACGGCCTATCCATACTTCTATGGATGGGGACAGCATATATGCCATGTCCTTAGGAGACATCGAGGCCTCGCTTGATGTAGTCGGCACACTGGCAAACAATGTGATGTGTGAGGCTATTCGACGCAGCGTCACTATTTAAAATTTTCAATAATCACCTGAACACTACGGTTGCCACGAAATTCGTTGATAGATGGTTCATAGACTATATCCATTTTTACTCCAACGTCTTTTCCTGCATACAAATCATTTAATGCAGTGGCACCGTATTTTTTTATAATTGTTTCCTCCAATTCTTCTACATTTCTAAACATCAAGGCCGTTATCGATTGGCCATTTCCGGCATCCAGACTCAATCTGCGGTACTGTCCTTCTCTTCCCATGGAGACGATTTTTAATATATGTATATCCTTCAAAGCAAATACAGGCTTGGGATTACCAGTACCAAAAGGAGCAAGCAGGTCTATACTGTCTACAAGCCCTTCTGTAATATAGGAAAGAGGCATATCACAGTCTATCTTTATAATCTCCTGCATGTCATCATCGGTCAGTTTACAATTTTGATTAAGTCTTGTCCTAAGCTCATCTATTTTTTCAGAGGGCAGTGATATTCCTGCTGCCATAGGATGTCCGCCGAACTTTGTAAATATATCCTTGACTGCGGTTAATTCATCAAACATATTATAGGCAGGTATAGAACGCCCGCTTCCCTTGGCCCCTTCTTCCGCATCAGTGATTACGAGTACAGGCTTACTGTAGGTCTCTCTGATACGGCCAGCCACTATTCCCGCCAGGCTCTCGTGAAGATTTGGGATATATACAATAAGGACTCTATCGTTTTTTATGGTACTGTTTTCAATAAGCTCTCTTGCCTTATCTATACCCTCCTGTGTCATAGTCTTGCGCTGTGAGTTCAGCTCTACCAACTCATTTGCCATGGCGAGAGCCTTTGCCTGGTCTTGTTCCATGAGAAGTTCTATCGCTCTACCTGCAGTATCCAGTCTTCCACTGGCATTGAGACAAGGCCCTATTATAAATCCCAGATGGTAGCAACTGAGAGGCTTACCCTTAAGGTCATTTCTTGCAACCAATGCATCAAGACCTATATTGTCAGTAGCTTCGATGGCTTTAATTCCCTGATAGACTGTGGCTCTGTTTTCGCCTTTTAACTCCATGACATCGCACACGGTAGCTATAGCAGCAAACTGCAAAAATCTATCTGTCTTTTCCTTTTCAATACCTATAAATTCAAAAAGAACGTCAACCAGCTTCCAAGCTACCTGAGCCCCGCATATACCCTTGAATGGATAACTGCAATCATCTCTCTTTGGATCTACAACTGCATCCGCTTGAGGAAGTTTTTGCACCTTTGTCTCACCATCTGCAGCCAATTCAAATGGAACCTCATGATGATCTGTCACCACAAAAGTCATACCCAGCTCTTTTGCCAAATCAATCGCAGGGGCCGCCGCAATACCATTGTCACAAGTAATGATAAATCTCACACCCTCATCAAATGCAGTCTGCACCATCTCCGGATTAATGCCATAACCATCTATCATTCTATGAGGCACTGCATAGTCTACGTTGGCGCCCGCCTCCCTTAAAGCCGTAGTCAGAATATATGTAGACATAATCCCATCCACATCATAATCGCCTACTACTCTGATCTTAACACCTTCATCGATGGCCTCCATTAAAAGCTCGCAGGCCAGATCCATATCTGCAAAAAGATGTGGATCAGGAAAATTATCAAGTGTAGGATGGAGATACTCTTCCATCTCTTCATATGTCGTCAGACCACGGTTTACCATCAGTCGCACTATTACCGGATCTACTCCAAGACGCCCTCCCAATCCTACAAAATCTGCGCCTTTTCGCTGCATTATCCATTTGCTCATATATTTTCTCCCATTAACAGAATATAGTACTAATAGGAATTACAAAGTGATTCCTTAAAAAAGTACAAGATAGAGTTTTGCCTTGCAAAACTCAAGCAGTGCGAGCCGGCAATTGCTGTAAGCAATTAACTTCTTCTGCCGGCGAGACGCCTCTTACAAGCGTAGCTTGTTTTTTACATAATAGGAGTTACAAAGTAATTCCTATTATGTAAAAAAAGAACAGACAGAACTCATATGTAAAACTACATATGTGCACTATCTGTTCTGTTTCTTCTAACAAAAAAACTTAAGCTAAAGCAGCTGTAATGATAGCCATAGAATAAACTTCCTGTGCATTGCAGCCACGTGAAAGATCATTGATAGGGGCATTGAGTCCGAGGAGAATAGGACCATATGCGTCAAATCCACCAAGTCTCTGTGCAATCTTGTATCCGATATTACCTGCATTGATATCAGGGAAAATAAATGTATTAGCATGTCCTGCTACAGGCGAGTCAGGGCACTTTGTCTTAGCTACACGTGGTGATACAGCAGCATCAAACTGAAGCTCTCCATCTATATCAAGATGAGGATATCTCTCCTTTGCCTTGGCAGTAGCCTCGCGCATCTTATCTACATCTTCGCCCTTGCCTGAACCAAGTGTTGAGTATGAAAGCATAGCAATCTTTGGATCGATACCAAATATCTTTGCACACTCTGCTGTCTCGCCGGCAATCTCAGCAAGCTCATCTGCGTTTGGCTTGATATTGATAGCACAATCGCCCATAGCAAGCACTTCTCTGTCACCGGTAGCTGAGTTACGTACCATGATGAAGCATGAAGATACTATGCTATTGCCAGGCTTGGTCTTGATAACCTGAAGTGCAGGTCTGACTGTGTCTGCAGTAGAGTATGTAGCTCCTCCTAAAAGTGCATCGGCAACACCCATCTTGACAAGCATAGTACCGAAATAGTTAGGTGCTGCACAAGTAGCCTTGGCCTGCTCCATGGTCACGCCCTTGCTCTTTCTGAGTTCGCAGAAAAGCTCACACATCTCGTCAAATCTATCATAATTTGCAGGGTCAATAATAACAGCTCCACGAATGTTAAATCCGGCATCCTCAGCAGCAGCCTTCACCTCAACCTCATTACCGATAAGAATAGGCTGAAGGAAGTCTGAACCAAGCAAACGGCTGGATGCCTCGATAATACGTGCATCTGTACCTTCTGTAAATACGATTTTCTTTGGATCCTTCTTTAGGATCTCGATTAATGCTCCAAATCCTGCCATTTTTTATTCCTCTTTTCTTTCTTTAAACTTTAACTATTTATTTTAAATTTAATTAGTTACATCGAACACTTGCTAGTGTACTACTTTTACGTGAAAAAAGAATGTCTTTTTTTAATGTTCCTTATTTTGTACTTTTTTGTATTCTTGTTAATATTTTGTCAATTATTACACACTATTTTTCACTGATTATTCCACTTTCATCCACTGCCACATTCTCTGAAATACTTTCTACATAACTGTAGCCGCTTCCGTCAACGGCTGTGCAGGCATTTGAAGCCACAATAGGTATAATTTTGTATGTTATATTGTCATCTGCATCGATGGAAAACTCCACTGCACCTCCACCGCCTGAGCTGATAGTCTGGTTAAAAATAAAATTGCCAAGGCTGTAAAAAATCGGCTTGCCACTATAATACTCTACCGGTTGCAGACAATGACTGTGCATACCTATAACAGCATCGGCTCCGGCATCTATCATCTTATAGGCATCATCAGGCTGATAATCTGTCAGCTCTGTGGTATGCTCCACACCCCAGTGCACCATTACAAACAGGTAGTCTACCTGAGAGCGTGCCTCAGTAATTGCATTTAAGAGGTCTGTCTCATCATAAAAACAAAACTCCCCCGGCTGGGAATTAAGCACATTCCACCCGGCAACAGGTATCACATGACTGGCTGCCAAAAATCCATAGGTCCTGCCTGCGGCATCTGTCTTAATAATTAACTTACTGGCCTCTTCTAAACTGTTGCCGGCGCCGGTATAATCTATCCCTGCATCAGAAAGAGTCGTAAAAGTATCTGTCAGAGCTTCATGGCCATAGTCAAGCACATGGTTATTGGCAAGTCCTGCTATATCTACACCCAGGTCATTAAGTATGCTGACATAGGAAGGATCCACCCGAAAAGTATACTGCTTATCTGCCGCCTGCTGTCCTCTCGTAGAAAAGCAAAACTCATTATTAATCATGGTAAATGTAGCGCCATTTAAAAGAACCTGAATCTCAGTGGATGCCACACCGTCAATTCCGGATGCATCGTAGTTTGCCTGGACATATTCACTCAACTCTATGTCTCCGGTAAATACAATACTGGTAGACAAATCAGCTCTTATCTCGGATTCTGAAACATCATCCAAAGTATTATCCTCTGTGGAATCGACCCCCTCATCAGCCACATCTAATCCGGTATCATCCGCATCCCGGCCATTTATCCTACTTAGAATCTCCTGACCTTTTTCATAAAAAGGCCCATCTTCTCCAAATGCATACCAGCCAAGTGCCAAAATAACCGCAAGCACTAAAATAGTTTTTAAAAATCCTGCAAAAAATCTCTTCATGTCTCTCTACCTGAATTTGTTCTTGTCCGCATCGTAATGATAATCTATCGACGCAAGCTTTGCTATTATCTCATTACCATCTATCTCATTATCTTCCACCAGCGCATCAAAACTGCTGTAGTAATCTCTGAGAGCTGTATTGACAACGGACAACAGCATAACAGGATCTTTGGGAAATTTCATATTTGTCTCCTTAGCTATCTATTAAATATAACAACGCTAATATTTTAGCCATTTTGCTGTTTTGTTACAAGCCAAGCTGTTTTTTCTATATAGTAAAAAGCCGGAGCAAATGAGTTTTCCCTCAAATGCTCCGGTCTTAAATACTTTAATACTATAAATCAGTTAGCGGCGCTATCTGCTCGAGGACATTATTCATATCCTCAAACATAAATCCCTTCTCAGTAATCTTGACTTTGATATCATCGATATCATTAGATACATCATCAAAGTAACTACGTGAATCAGAGATATTGTCTGTGATATTATTAATTGACTTCTCACAATTAATAAATACATCCGCCATCTGCTCACTCTGTTCTGTTACCTCATCAGCAACGTCTTTAATCTTGCCGACTACCTCCTGAGTCTCCACAACCCTCTCATGAGACTTGTCTATAGCTTCCTTTGTATGACCTACTGATTCAACCAACCTGCCATTGTTTTCATCCAATTCTTTCATGCTGTCAAAAATGGATGTAACCACACTCTGAATCTCCGTAGAAAGATTAGTTACCTCATCAGCAACAACGGCAAAACCTCTTCCTGCTTCACCCGCTCTGGCTGCCTCGATAGAGGCATTTAATGCAAGCAAATTAGTTTGTTTTGCAAATCCTCCAATCTGTTCTACCTTGCTTCTGATATCATCGAAGCTCTTTTGGAATGCTGCAAACACTTCCTCCACTTCAGCGATGGTATCAGCTACTGCACTAGAACTCTGATCTACCTTTTCCATGCCTTCATGAGAATTATCAGCTGTCACTTCCAGCTTTTTAACGATATCATCAAAAGCCCTCGAGATTTCCTCAATATTTTTAAACTCTTCCCTAAAACTATCTACAGAATCAGAAATATTGCTGTACTTCTCCTCAACCACAGAAAAAGACTCTCTAATGGTCTCTATGCCCGCAATTGTTGTAGCTTCTTCAGCCTCCAGTTTATCTTTCTGCTCAATAGAAAAACGTCCGACTTCTTTGATAGCTTTCATTTTTGCTTTCAAATCAACCTTCGGCTCTTTCGCCGTAGTTTCAACTACCGGCACCTCTTCAACTACTTTTTTTCTAAAAAGTCCCATGTCACCCTCCAACGTATCAAAATTATTCAAATACCGCACATACCATTGTCTGATTTACATGTTGTTTGTTGTGCTGTTCACCTCCGCCTACAATTCCGACATGGGGTCCAACAGCCTTCATGTTTGTCAGGAATTCGCCAAGATAATTTCTCTGTGTAAACAGCAGGTGTCTATAGATACAATTTACAGAAAATACAAATGAAATCTTATTACTTTCATCCCGCATCGTCTGCCTTGTTTCGCTATTTATCTGCTCATAATCTTTGAGCTCCATTACCTGGATAGTATCGTTTTCATTGATACGCTTGTAATTGATAAGTGAGCCTCCATCGCCTATGGCATATGGACTGGAAATAAATACCTCACTACCAACAACACGTCCCAAAGGATTTGTGAGAATATTGTCTACCAACTCGCCTCTGGTGACTCCCGCATCCTCGCAATACACGTCAGCCGCAGGTCTACCATCCAGCGTAATCAGTTCCTTGTTTTTCAGATTTACCTTTGTGGCAATGTGAGTACGTGCGCAGTCCATAGGACCGAAAATGTTTTCAGAATAAGTTCTAATCTTGCCCGACTTATTTTTTATCAAAGCATAGCAACATGCATCAGGATACAGGGAGCCATTCAACATTGCATAGCCTGTTGCACCTGCCGGATAACCAAAAATAGTACCTCCTACAATTGGAATACGTGCTTTTTCAAGAGCCACATTCATTGTAGTGGTAAGTCGTTCTTCATCGTTAGTACAGAACTCCAGGCAAACCGTATTATTATCTCCAGCCTGAATCTTTGAAACCTTTTCTTCCATAGCTGCTATATCAGCAACCGGTGCTACAGAAAGCTTTCTGATAATACCAACCTCAGCCTCTACATCGCTACCAAATGCCAGTAGAACCATTCTGTTATCAGATGACTCAGATTCGAAATATGATGTTGTGCTGGTTCCAATCAAAGGAACATCCGGATATTTGTTTGAAAGTGTCTCAGAAGCTTCTCGTAGATGCTCATAAGCGCACAATAAAATAAGTAATTTTGGTGTTGCGCCAGCTTTTGCAATTACCTCAGAAACTGCCCCCTTAACGTCAGTTTTCATTGATGTACAAATCGAAATCTGCATATAATCCAAAAACCCCTTTCTGTGTATTAACTCCCAATTAGCATTGTAGCACAGAAAGAGGTTTTGCCTTATAATTTCACATTAAATTCATTTTTAATTGACACTTTTTTTAAATAATTACTCGTAGCGCAGTGCGTCTATTGGATTAAGAAGTGCAGCTTTATTGGCCGGATAATACCCAAAGAATATGCCTATAGCCATAGAAAATCCCACAGCCACAATTATACTCTCAACTGATACACTAGCCTCATATCCCATGAGGGATACAGCCAATGTACCAAGTGATATGCCCAGTATAATACCAATAATTCCACCTATCAGACATATAACTACTGACTCAGTGATAAACTGGAGCCTTATAGAACCATTTGTAGCGCCAAGTGCCTTTCTGGTACCTATTTCCTTGGTACGCTCAGTAATGGATACCAACATGATGTTCATTACACCGATACCGCCTACAACAAGAGAAATCCCGGCGATAATGGCAAGTGCCAGCTGAATGGTGTTTATCATGCTGTTCATGGAATCCATCATGGATGCCATACTGATTACGGTCACTTCATATGCATCATTTCTAGCATAAAAATTGATATTGAAGTAGTCACGCACAGTAGTAGCGAAGCTGTCATTGTCAGTATCTATGGCAGTAACCAAAGTAAGATAAGTATATCCTTTATTAAGGGTATGATTAGCCGTTCTCGCTGTAGATAATGGTATATACACATCCGTAACCGGATTATCAGACACGCCAAATGAAAACTGACTCGGCACATACTCATAAATACCTACTACATAATAGTCATAGTAGGTACCGTTCATAGATACCTCTATTTCGCTGCCGATAGCTTTTTTGTTGTCGCCTTTGAACACACGCTCCACAAGCTTATCAGATACCATACATACTTTTTTTGCGTTGGCATAATCCTGATTTAAAAATGCACGCCCTGCCACCATGTCCAAGTCGGTAAATATGATATTATCTTTATTCATACCTGTTATCCTGACGTTGGCATTTTTACTTCCAACCGATACTTTTCCGGAAGAGCCTACGCTCTCAGAGATAAGCACATATTTGATATCATCGGGATATGTAGCTTTGAAGGCTTCTACCATGTCTTCTGAAATCAAATCATCGTCAGTCATATCTCTAACATATCCTGAGCCGAAATTCATACCTGTATCGGTAGCTGTAGTCTCGGTAGATTTTTGAGTAACACCCATCTCCAGGTTATTAGCCCCAAGCTCCTGCATGGTGGAGTTGACCATGACTGTGATGGAATTACCCACTGTCATGATAGCTATAACAGATGCTATACCGATAATAATACCAAGCATAGTCAAAAGCGAGCGCATGATATTAGCTTTTAATCCTGCTAAAGCAAGAAGGATATTTTCTGTGAATAACATTATGCACCCTCCTTTGCTTTTAAGCCTTCCCAGGTGCCTGCTGACTCGCCGGTGATATTGCCGTCCTTAAGTGTAATGATACGCTCAGTCTCCTGGGACAATTCCGGGGAATGTGTTATCAAGACTATTGTCTTGCCCTGCTCTTCGTGGAGCTTGTGAAAAATATCCATAATAAGTCTGCCGGTAGCAGAATCTAAAGCTCCAGTAGGTTCATCCGCCAAAATGATTGCCGGATCATTTGCCATTGCCCTGGCTATGGCTACACGCTGCTTCTGACCGCCGGATAACTCGTCCGGATTGTGCATCATTCGGTCTGTCATCTCCACTTCCTCAAGAAGCATCTTGGCACGCTCTATTCGCTTTGCCTTTGGCATACCTGCATACATCATCGGCAGCTCTACGTTTTTCAAAGCATTTGTACGGGCTATCAGGTTGTAGGTCTGAAATACAAACCCTATTTTTCTGTTTCTAAGAGCTGAAAGCTCATTGTCATTTGCCTTCTCAATATCTATTCCGTCCAAGGTATACTCGCCCTCAGTAGGTCTGTCCAAAGCACCGATAATATTCATCAGTGTAGATTTGCCGGAGCCGGACTGGCCTACTATGGAAACAAATTCACCTTTGTTTACGGTAAAATTAAGACCATGTAATACCTCAAATTCATTTGGGGTATCTATAAAGAAACTCTTATGTATATTGCGAAGGTCAAGCATTACATTTGTGTTTTCCACTTGATTCTCCTTTATTCAATATACATATAATCCATCACATCAGTACTTGGAGCATCTTCCACGATTGCCTCCACTGTCATGCCTTTTTCAATGCCATTTCCACTGATTTCTACATAGTAGTCGCTCTCAAGCCCCTTTGTGACTGTAATATCCTTAGTAGTCCCATCATCTTCTATAACAGTGACATAATAATTGCCATCCTCATCCTGTTGGAGACAGTCATAAGGTACGCACATTACGTTAGAGACAGAGTCGAGCACTACACTTGCCTTTGCTGTCATGCCCACGCGGAGTCTATCGTCAGTATCATTCAGCCGTATCTTGACCTTGTATGTGGCCGTACTGCCGGAGCTGGTGGTGGATGTAGAGGAGGTAAGCAATGATGTGGAATCTGAGGTAACTCCTTCCGATGCAAGTGCCACAAAAGTCACCTCTCCTTTAAACTCTTCATCACCTGTTGCTTCGAATTTGACTACGGCCGGAAGCCCCTGATATATGTTTGCAATATCATATTCATTTACCGTAGCCTCTACAATAAATCCACTGGTATCAGCAATAGTAAATACTGTATTGCCCTGAGAGTAGTTGTTGCCCTCCTCCACGTTCATAGTGATGATATATCCGGAGATCGGTGCTTCCACATGAGTAGCATCCTTGCTCTCATAGACATCATCCTTGGCATCTACCTGGGTATAAGTTTGCGAATAGTTTTGCTTGAGCTGAGCCAACTCTATCTGATTCTGAGTCTTTCGGATAGTCTCCTCGTATGCCTCGACCTCGTCCTCTTTAGCCTCGTATCCCGTGATGGTCAGACCATGAACCGTACTACATATCTCAGTCTCGCTCTGGTATCTGGCCAACTTATCAGTATCATAGGTATGATTCAAATAATCATCTCTGGCATCAATCAGATTATCATAATATATCTTTTTCTCATCGAGCCATTTTTTATCTTCATCAATCTTTTCCTGTGTATCTTCGATTGTCTTCTGTAAATCACTGATAGACTGGGAACTCTCTGTATTTTCGATATTGTACTGAGCATTCAATTCTGCGATTTTTCTATCGTAGTCGTCCCCATCAAACTCTACAACAATCGTACCTGCCTCTACATAGTCGCCTACATCATAATTAACCTTAGACACCTTGATACCGGTTAGAGTACCTCCGATTGTAGATGTGACTTTTGCGGTATCATTTGCGTTTAATGTACCGGTTACACTAACAGATTGTTGAAGATCCTTAATATCTACCGTAGCAGTAGCCGGTTCGTCAGTGGCATTTAGAGCTTCAAGGGCAGCCTTTTGGCTGTGACGCACCCACAGCACCACTGCTATGATAATCACCAAAACAACAATCAACTTAATGTGTTTTTTTAAGAACCTGCCGATGGTCTTAAAAAAATTCCCCACCTTTGTCATATCATCCTCCGTATTCAATTTAAAAACTTTTTCATAATTACAGCAAAGGGATACCGCTTTGAAATATCCCTTTGCCTTTTCACATATCAGATAAAAGTTTATGTTTTCTAGCCGAGAATGTAAACAACTAACCGAATTAATTTATAAATATTTAAGAAAAATAAGAAGATTTTCTTTTCCATTTCAACAGAAAAGCAGAATTTACAATCACTATAACAGAACCCGCATTGTGTACCAAAGCTCCGATAACCGGATTAAGAATTCCTGTAATAGCAAGTATAATAGCCACAAAATTCAATGTCATAGAAAATGTCAGATTCATTTTTATTATTGCCATTGTATGCTTTGACAAGGCAATCAGATGAGGGAGATTTTCTATCTCATCATTGACAAGCACAATATCAGCTGCATCCACAGCTATATCCGAACCTATCGCTCCCATCGCTATTCCCACAGTGGCCTGCTTAAGTGCCGGAGCATCATTGACACCATCACCAATCATGCATATTCGTTTGCCGCTTTCTATCGTATCAGATATGTATCCCATCTTATCTTCAGGGAGACACTGATACTTGATATCATCTATTCCCAGGCTGCGCCCCGTCTCAAGGGCAGCGTTTTTATTGTCGCCCGTCAGCAAAACAGGTGTCACTGCACATGCCTTTATTTTTTCGATAGTACCTATAGCCGTATCTCTAATAGTATCTGAAAGAGCAAGATATCCTATACACCTATCACCTGCACCTACCCAGGTAATAGTGCATCCTTTATCAATATACTTAAGAGCTTCTTCTGATTGGTCTTTTTCAATGACAATTCTATTTTCTTTTAAAAGTGCCTCATTTCCAAGAAAATATACCGTACCCATAACAGTACCTTTTACACCTTTTCCCGGAATCATCTCAAAGTCGTAAACCTCTTTTGCTGTTGTCTGAGATTTCAAAAGGTAGTTATAAATAGCCTTGCCTAAAGGATGCTCTGATTTCTTTTCTATAGAACCGGCTATACCTACCAAATCTATATCTGTAAGCTCTGAAGAAAAAGAAGCAACATTAATCACCTGTGGCTTTCCATAAGTAAGTGTCCCTGTCTTATCAAATGCTATCTTCTCAACACTGGCTAATCTCTCCAGTGCATCTCCCTGCCTTACTAAAAAGCCATATTTAGTCACATTGCCAATAGCCGCCATAATGGCTGTAGGTGTAGCAAGCACCAACGCGCAGGGACAAAACACAACAAGAATAGTGACTGCTCTGATTATTTCATGGGCCACTAAAAATGTAGCAATTGCTGCTGTAATAGCAATTATTACAACCCAGACAGCCCATCTGTCTGCCAATCTGACTATCTTTGCCTTGCCTGCATCTGCGGATTTTACAAGTCTGATCATCCTTTGAATAGAGCTGTCCGCGTCCCTTTTTGTGGCACGCATCTCAAAAGAACCAAATTGATTCAAAGTGCCACTGTAGACTTCATCCGCTACAGTCTTGTCAACAGGAAGTGATTCGCCTGTAAGTGTAGACTGGTCAATTGAAGTCTGCCCTTCCACTATAAGGCCATCCACAGGTATAGTCTCCCCCGGATTGACCCTTATAATATCTCCCACCATGACATCAGCGGCATTTAAAATTACTTCTTCATCTCCTCTGATCACTCTGGCCGTACGTGGGGACAGCTTCACCAGATTCTCAAGTCCCGCCTGTGCCCTTGATACAGTCAGCTCTTCCAGCAATCCACCCAGTTGCATAATAAATGCAACCTCTCCTGCAGCAAAAAATTCTCCTATATATACAGATGCAATCAAAGCCAATGCCACTAGCACATCCGCTGTAATATCATGGTCTCTCACCAATCCAATGGTAGCCTCCAAAATAATCGGAATGCCACATAGGACAATGGCAATCCAAGCCAAATCAATTGGCAAACTATAAGCACCTGCCATGCTTATGGCCAGTCCCACCGCCGAAATCATTAATAGTACAATGTCCTTTTTTATTCCGCCAATTTCTAATAATTCTTCTAATTTGTCCAGCATAAATATCTCCTTTTAATTAATAGACTCCTGACCACTCCTGCTTGGTCTATGTGGAGCGGCTTAGATTATATCTCTTGGAAATGACAATTTTGTTTTTATGCTCGAATTATACCCATAGGGGTATACGTTTGTCAATATATTCCTCTACCTTTTGATATGTCGGTTTGGTAAAATACAAAGTATGAAAACAATACTATCTTCAAAACAAATGAAAGAATGCGATGCAGCAACTATATCTACCCACCACATCCCCTCTCTTGTGCTTATGGAGAGGGCTGCATTATCTGTTTCGATTGCTGCTATGTCCCATTTTCCTGACGCTAAAAATATATGTGCTATCTGCGGCCCCGGAAATAACGGTGGCGACGGTGTGGCTATTTCCAGACTCCTACACTTAAAAGGCCGTAAAGTCACCTGTGTAGTATTAGGAGATATGGCTAAGTATTCCACCCAGCTTCAAGAAGAAATCGATATCGCTCAAAGCTACGGACTTGAGATAACTGATAATCTTCCTACTTCTCTTGAGTCATATGATCTAATTATTGATGCTATGTTTGGAATTGGGCTAACGCGAGGTCTGTCTTCAGACTATGCCGTGGCTGCTTCACTTATGAATGCATCCCACTCTCCTATTATATCTGTAGATATTCCGTCAGGATTTGATACAGACACCGGCAAATGTCTTGGAGATATAGGAGTCCTGGCCGACCTTACTGTCACCTTTGCATATATGAAAAAAGGATTGGTCCTTGGGGATTGCAAGTCCCATACCGGTCAGGTGCATGTAGCTGATGTAGGTATATATTTAGACCATCAGGAGGATACCTATGCCTACATAATAGACGACAGCATTTTTTCAAAAATAAATCAAAGACCTGTAGATGCCAACAAAGGTACCTGCGGAAAGATTCTCATAGTAGCCGGCAGCGAAAACATCTACGGTGCATGCTATCTCTCCGCCAAAGCTGCCCTTGTAGCAGGCTCAGGGTTGGTAAAAGTCTATACCCATAAAAATAATATCGGGATTATGCAAAAGAATCTGCCTGAAGCTATGTACACTATGTACGAAGATTATAATGAGACCTCACTGCTTGCAGATATGAAGTGGGCAGATGTGATATTGATTGGCCCCGGACTTGGTCAAAACATAACTTCTAAAAATATCGTAAATACGATACTTAAAAACTCTAACTGTCCTGTGATTATAGATGCAGATGGAATCAATCTGGTGGCAAAAGAAAAAAGTCAACTAAAGGAACTCTGCAAAAAATGCCCTGTCATCATGACTCCTCATCTAAAAGAAATGGAGCGCTTGACGGATACTCCTGTCAGCACTATAAAATACGATATCGAAAATATAGCTAAAACCTTCGCACAGGAATATAACTGCACCATTATTTTAAAAGATGCCACCACAGTCATCGCCTCTCCGAAATCAGTATATTACGTAATAAGCGGCAATGAAGGTCTTGCCACTCCAGGCTCAGGTGATGTACTCGCAGGTATAGTCGCGTCATTGACCGGACAACAGCTTAATTCAGATATAAGCGCAGCGCCCCTTGCTGCTGCACACATGCATGGAAAAGCAGGCAGTCTAGCCAGTGAAAAACTTGGCACAAAAGGTGTCCTGGCCAGTGATATCATAGATGCTATACCTCAAATAACCAGATCTTAATAAACAAGAAAGATAGGAATTGCAAAGTAATTTCTTATAAAGTAAAAAATCCCTTGTAAACCTATAATTTACAAGGGATTGCTTTATTTTAGCTATTTACTAATAATGCGGGTGACAGGACTTGAACCTGCACGGTCGCCCACTAGAACCTAAATCTAGCGCGTCTGCCAATTCCGCCACACCCGCATATAATCGAGTCAAGATAAATCTACGACCCGATGTCGGCTCATCGACCCTACAAATATAACACAACGACTGTCCTATTGCAACAGCTATTTAAGCTTGTTTTATTTGGCCATTCTGTCGGTAATACGGGATATGTGTACTGTAAGATATAGCATTTCTTCGTCTGTGAGCTTATCAGGATATCTGGACTCCATATAGCTTTGTATGCGTTGAGCGCACTTATACGCATCGGGAAATTTTTCTTTTATCATATCAAAAACTTCTCCACCCTGCGGCTCATAATATGCACGCTTTTCTGCTCGCTGCAGAAAGTATTTCAGATGTGTAATAAATCTCTCATAAGAGAAGGTATTCTCATCTAAATCGCACTTGTAGGTGTATTTTACTATGCTTACAATATCATTAATAAGTTCGGGCGCCTCCAGGGAATGTATCATGTTGCCGTCCAATTCCGCATTTACGATATGCAACGCAAAAAATCCGGCTTCATCTTCCGGCAACTCAACCCCAAGTTTTTCCTTTATCACATCAAGCGCATGACATCCAATCTCAAACTCCTGCTTGTAATAATTTTTTATTTCCCACAAGAGCTTATTTTTTAAATATGTACCACTCTTACTTCGCTCGATGGCAAAACCCAAGTGATCAGTAAGACTAATGTATATGTTGTTACTAAGCTTTTTACCTAAGTGGTCCAAAGCATACTGTATAATCTCACCGGCCACCTGTATCTGTTCATAGGGCATATCTGCCACCAGTTTGGTAAACTGCTCGTTTTCTTTTTCCAAAACAAAGGTTTTTTCTATCTTAGAAGTATCCAGCTCATCACCGGCATGCTTCTGAAAACAAATACCGCGACCGGTGTATACTATTTCATTTCCCTTTTCGTCTAACGCCAACGCAGCATTATTATTAAGAACCTTTTTTATCGTCATAGCACTATCCAAAAACCCCTCTGCAAAAATCAAAGTATCGCATTTGCGATATCATTTCTCATATACTTATTCTTAAAATCTATCCATTTTGTCCCTTCGTATGCTTTTGCCCTGGCTTCTTTTAAATCTTTTCCAAGAGCTGTAATCCCCAATACTCGCCCTCCATTTGTAACAATCTCGCCATGGTCACCAAAAGCAGTACCTGCATGAAAACAATAATAATCTATATTATTAAACTTATCAAATCCCGTAATAGGAAATCCCTTTTCGTAAGAAACAGGATAACCGTCAGATGCAAGCACTACACATACGGCTGCTTCATCGGAGAACTGTAAATCCACCTTATCAAGCGTACCATCTATGCATGCATTCATTACATCTATAATATCATTTTTGAGGCGAGGCAACACCACCTGGGCCTCCGGGTCACCAAATCTGGCATTGTACTCCAGTACCTTAGGTCCATCCTCTGTGAGCATCAGGCCAAAGAATATAACTCCCTTAAATTCCCTACCTTCCGACTTCATAGCATCTACGGTAGGTTGGAAAATATTTTTCTGACAGTACTCTTCTATCTCTTTTGTAAAAAATGGCGAAGGCGAGAAGTTGCCCATGCCTCCGGTATTAAGCCCTGTGTCACCGTCTCCGGCCCGCTTATGATCCTGGGCTGATGACATGATTTTTACGGTATTACCATCCACAAAAGAAAGCACAGATACTTCTCGGCCGGTCATGAATTCTTCCACCACCATGGTGTTTCCTGCATCACCGAATTTTTTATCCTGCATAATCTCAGCAACACCTGCCACAGCATCCTCATGAGTCTCACATATGAGCACGCCCTTTCCAAGCGCCAATCCATCAGCTTTTAAAACGATAGGATATTTGCAGGTCTCAAGATATTTTAAAGCCTTATTTGGATCAGTGAAATTCTCATAACCCGCTGTAGGTATATTGTACTTTTTCATAAGATCTTTTGAAAATGCTTTTGACCCTTCCAAAATCGCAGCATTTTTCCTGGGTCCAAAGCATCTGAGTCCGGCTTTTTCAAACTCGTCTACCACGCCGCCTACCAAAGGATCGTCCATACCGATTATGGTCAAATCTATCTCATTTTCTTTTGCAAAAGCTACCAGCTTGTCAAACTCCATAGCTTTAATATCTACACATTCTGCAAGCTCGGCTATACCGGCATTGCCAGGAGCGCAGTATATCTTATTTACCTGACTGCTTTTTGAAACTGCAAGAGCTATCGCATGCTCACGTCCGCCGCTACCTACTATTAAAACTTTCATAATACTTTATCCTCCTATAGTACGCCCCATTCATTCTACCTATCTATGATAACCGCTTTCCCATCTACGACGGTCACGCATCCGCGAGCAATGAGGTCTATTGCCTGAGGCATGATAACCCACTCTGCTTCTTCCATAACCCGTCTCTGTAGAATCTCTGGGGTATCACCATCCTTTACCTCTACTGCTTTTTGTAAGATAATGGGACCTGTGTCAGTACCTTCATCCACGAAATGACAAGTAGCACCTGTGACTTTTACACCTCGCGCCAAGGCTCCTTCATGTACCTTAAGCCCGTAATATCCTGTCCCGCAAAAGCTGGGAATCAAAGATGGATGAATATTGATTATTTTATATTCGTATTTACGAATCATCTCCGGCGGAATAACCACTAAAAAGCCTGCCAGAACAACCAAATCCACATCATAGAAATCCAACTTTTCGAGAAAAACCCTGTTGAACTCCTCCCTGCTGTCATAATCCTTAGGCGATATACATATGCCCTCTATACCGGCATCTTCCGCACGTTTCAAGGCGTAAGCATTTTTATTATTTGAAATGACCACCGCTATCTTTGTATCGTGAATCTCACCCGAATCTATTTTATCTATAATGGCCTGGAGGTTTGTTCCGCCTCCAGACACACACACTGCTATCTTCATACACACTCCTACCGGTATCTAGACTAAATCAACACCCCGCTCACCATCAATGATCCTACCTACCACATAAGGAGTATCTCCTGCTAAACGCATGGCTTCCATAGTAGCATCTACATCAGCAGCATCCACTGCCACTATCATACCCAGGCCCATATTGTAGGTGTTGTACATCATCTCCTCTGCCACGTCTCCCTTTGTAGCCATAAGTTTAAAAATAGCAGGGACTTTGTATGAATTTTTCTCTATAACGGCGCGTTTACCTTCAGGCAACATACGTGGAATATTTTCGTAAAAACCTCCACCTGTAATGTGGGAACAGGCTTTTATGCGCACACCAGCATCCTTGACAGCTTTAAGTGCCTGTACGTATATTCGTGTAGGCGCGATAAGGGCCTCTCCGAGAGTCATGCCCAGCTCGTCATAGTATGTGTCCAGACTTTCTTTTGTCATATCAAAAATCTGTCTTACAAGAGAGAAACCATTTGAATGCACTCCTGAAGATGCCATGCCTATCAATACATCGCCATCTTTAAGATCTGCACCTGTAATAATATCCTTTTTGTCAACTACACCCACAGCAAAACCAGCCAGGTCGTACTCTTCCTCAGGCATAAGTCCGGGATGCTCAGCTGTCTCTCCACCGATAAGTGCACAGCCTGATTGTTTACATCCCTCTGCAACACCACTTACTATAGTGGCTATCTTTTCAGGTATATTTTTTCCACAAGCAATATAATCAAGAAAAAAAAGTGGCTCGCCTCCGGCACAGGCAACATCATTGACACACATAGCCACAGCATCGATGCCGATTGTATCATGCTTATCCATCAAAAAGGCAAGTTTTACCTTCGTACCGCAACCATCTGTCCCTGATAAAAGAACCGGTTCATCCATATTCTTGATGGCGCTCAAATCAAAGGCTCCTGAAAAACCTCCCAGGCCTCCCAATACCTCCGGGCGCATGGTGCCCTTTACATATTTTTTCATGAGCTCTACTGACTCATATCCTGCCTCAATGTCTACTCCTGAACTCTTGTAATCCATGTTTCTCTCCTTTTTATTGCTTTAGTATACTTGTATAAATAAAAGGAAACCCTCATTATATAAGAGTTTCCTTCTACGTATCTACGATAGGAAGGCGCGATAGCCTTCGCTCTGTAATTTCGCATCCTTAGACTCCACCTGTTCCTTCTGATCTACGATAAAATCGTGGAGTTTACCTGCTAAAGCGGCATCATTCATAGCAAGCATCTTTACCGCGAGAATACCTGCATTGGCTCCACCATTGATTGCAACAGTGGCTACAGGCACTCCTGTAGGCATCTGAACAATAGAATAAAGTGAATCTACTCCACCTAAGTCGCTGGTCTTCATAGGGATACCGATAACAGGCCCCTCGAAAATAGCTGCGCACATACCGGGCAAATGAGCTGCTTTGCCTGCACCCGCTATTATCACCTGCACACCTCTATCCTTTGCAGTCTTTGCGTAGTCCACAAAGATGTCCGGCTCTCTATGAGCTGAGATTATCCTCATCTCATAGTCCACACCAAACTTTTCTAAAATCTCAACAGCCTTTGACATTATAGGCATGTCACTGTCGCTACCCATTACAACACTCACTTTTGCCATTCCATTATCCTCCTGTTATACTTACGAATCTAAAGCGCGGTTCAATTCCTCCGTCCCCGGGACTACGAAACGTCCTTCGCGAATGATTTCGTATTCGGTACCATCGGCTGCTATGACAGTGATATCACCCAGCTCATAATAAGGAATTGTTATATCTGTATGGCAGTTAAAATATGCCTTTGAAATATCAGTTTTGCGAAGTAGTGAGCAGGAATTATCTCTAGCGATACATTCCTTGCCATCAGGATTGTACATAGGTACATCCTCTGAATGAGAATAGCATGTGTCACCCACTGCGAAATGAGGGCCTGTTTTTTCAGCGATTAGGATTGGAAGCTTGTCAGCAATGCCGTACTTCTGTCCCATGACAAATGCCCTGGTATTGGTCCCGATCGCAAACTCGCCAATAGGAAGAGTGTCATGTTTAAAAAGTACATTATCAAAAATATATTTTTTATTCTCCTCCTCGGATTCAAAATTGCTGCATGTGTATGAAACTATTTTGCCATCCTCAAATTTCATCTCAAGATTGCGATAGCCCAACTCATTCAAATAAACCTGTGTGACGTGAAGTACACCCTCTGTTCCCTCCAGCTGAGGCGATGTAAACACTTCTCCCACCGGGATATTAACATCAGCAACACAGTTTTCAAAATTGGTCTGATGGTCAGGATCATCCAAATGATGGAGTCTTACAGTGATATCTGTGTGATTGTCACCACGTCCTGTCACATGAACCTTTTCACCCTTGTCTAGTACATCAATGATGTGCTGCTGAATATTCTTGTAGAGCTCGTAATCCATGGTATTTACAGCCACAGTCTCATTAAATATTTCATTGAAGTGGGCACCTATTTCCGGAATAGGATATGCAATAATAGTAAAGCTGCGTTCCTCGCCGTGAATGTATTTATTGGTAATCTGGCCATTTTGGCTCATGTAATAAACATTGATCTCGTTTTGCTTTGAGGTATATGTAGCGTTAGCCTTTTTATTGGCAGGCTCAAAAGGAACCTCGCCAAATGTCTCAATAACAGCAGGACCACCATATACTGCTGCAAGCTCTTTATTCTTTTCGAACACATTCTTAAGGACCTCGATGTATCTGTCTGCCATACCCTTGTCCCAGTAATATGCTCTGTCATCCTTGTGATCGTACTCACACTGTTTGTTTGGAACTGATGAATAAAGATTACGACTGGTCGTACCGCCGTATCTGATTGTAACAGAAAGCCCTGCTTCATTAAAGAGCTTTATAGCTTCTCTGGTCATCAACTCAAAACCTGCAGGAGCAGAAATACCAACTGTATCTTTGATACTGATATCCTTGCCACAGACCTCGAATCCCTTGATATATCCCTCTACATATGTGCGGGCCATTGCAACAACATCCTCATGAGGTATGCTGCGCAGATGAGCGGCAATACCCCGCTCATTAGGACCTATATACATACCATATTTGTACATATATCTGTCATCAGACAAGTCGTCATTCATAATAATCCGGGCATAGTAATCATAATCCGGATCAATCATGGATACTGTCTGCTCCGAAATAAACATCTGACTATAATCATGCTTAAAAGAATAAATCGCATTTAAAACACTTTCTCTGCGATATTTATCCTCTTCTTCTATCTGACACTCACCGTATATCTGCAAAAGCAACTCACAATAAATTGTAAATCTGTCAACACGTCCGGCAAATGCAGCCTCTATGATATTTGTAATATCATAGAATACTGCAGAAAGCACTCCACCGAGCTTTTCACCCAACTGTGCAACAGCATATGTAGGGCAAAGGAAACTATTCTCATATCTATCCGCTTCATAAATTGCAAAAATAGCATCATTATCTGCCAGACACTCCTCAATTGTACGGTCTTTTAGTGAGCCATCTACGGCTTTATTTAAAACCGGAAGAACCGTAATGACAAACTCAGCCACCTGATTAAAATATGACTGAAGTGCCTCAGGCAAATCATGGTCTTCCTTTATAGTAGCTACGCGCTCTGTGGCTAACTCAAAGCGTTCTATTATATCTTCTGTTTCTATATAAAATGTTTTACTCATAATTTCCTCTAATCTAATTAAGCATACCTAAAATAAAAGTGGCAACCCAAACTGCCATAATTACAAAACTAATTCCCAGGCATATCAATCTGTATTTCAACTCTGTCTTTGTCTTCATCTGTCTTATATTGTAGATAAATGCCCCCAGGGCCGTAAAAAATCCAAGCATGCCAAAACCGCCCAAGAGACGCGGGGTCTCACCTGACATGTAAACAGATACAGCTATTACAATACCATAAACAATCAGCGTAAAAACCGATACTCCTGCTGCATACATAGCTTCTATAGGCAGTGCCTTAAGCTGGTTGCCGTATGAATTTCTTCTGTGGGAACGTGACCTAACCATTACTGTACTCCATACTCCTTATAGTACGCATCGATACGAGACTTCATCTCGTCATCAATAACCACTTTACCCATGCACTCTTTATTGTACAGGTGACTAACAACCTCCTCCATGGATACGATAGCGCCTGTCTTAAAACCATAGGTGTCGGCCACCTCATCAAGTGCCGTCTTTGACTTGTCCCCTGATAGTCCCACCTCTTGTCTGTTAAGAGAAACCATAAGCCCTACAATAGTCACATCACCTTGAGCTCTAACGATAGGTACTGTCTCTTCCATACTCTTTCCGGAGGTAGTAACATCTTCAATCATGACAACGCGATCTCCGTCCGATATCTTGTACCCAAGTAATGAGCCCATGTCAGCTCCATGATCTTTCACCTCTTTGCGATTACTACAGTATTTTATCTCCTTGCCATACAACTTATAAAAAGCCTCAGCTGTAATAACGGCAAGAGGAATACCCTTGTAAGCCGGCCCAAAGAGGACATCAAAATCCTCCCCATATGCGTCATGTATAGCCCTGGCATAATACTCACCCAGCCTCATAAGCTGGCTACCCGTAACATAGGCGCCTGCATTCATAAAAAAAGGAGACTTACGCCCTGACTTCAGTGTAAAATCACCGAATTTGAGGACGTCCGACTCCACCATAAACTCTATAAATTCTGACTTGTAGCTCTCCATAAACATCTCCTACTCAAATCATCTTTGTCAAACATTTTGAATTGTAACATAGACTATGTGTTATTTCAACGAAAAGCCAAATCGAATCATTTTTTCGCGTATAAATAAGCAGCTATGGCTGCCACGCAGGGGACTGTGCCTATAATTCCCACAGAGCCTGCGATAGCACGTATCAGCTCTATAGCTACAAAATCCGTATTAACAAGCTGAGTAAATGACACGCCATAAGAGTATATCAGTACCATCATATTTAGTGCTCCGCCTACATATGCAAGGACCAGTGTGTTTGACATGGTTCCCATGGCATCCCGTCCTATATTCATGCCGGCTTTGAATAAATCCTTGAAACCAAACCTGCTGTTGGCAAGGTGGATTTCTTCTATGGCAGATGAGATAGACATAGCTATATCCATAACAGCACCTATGGCTGCAATGATAATCGAACTGGTAAACAGTCCTCTCATCTGAAGGGGATAACTGGACTTAACTAAAAGAAGTGCCTCTGCCTCATCCATCTGGAAGGTAGTCACTCCTCCGATATGTGCTGCCAGTTCTCCTAAAATAGCTGCAATCACTACACCGGCAAGAGAACCTACAGCTGCTGCAATAGTCTTTTTTTGCACACCTCCTATCAAAAGGAAACATATAGCTGAGGTAACAAATACCACCACTATAGTCAGCGGTATAGGTGATACGCCTTTCAGTGTCAATGGCAGTAAAACATATACAATCACTGCTACTGTATATACAAGCCCCAAAAAGGCCTTGAGCCCCTGCCTGCCTCCAATAATAATAAGCACTAGAGCGAATACAACAACCAGCCCTATTACCAGAGGAAGTCTATTGTAATTATAGATGCTTACAGTATAAATGCCTACGCCTGAAGTATCTATACGGACACTCACAGTGTCTCCCTCTTTTACATCTACATTGTAGAGCGCGCTAAAATAGTTGGTTACAAAGCACACATCACCTTTATATCTGCCTGACAAAAGTTCTACCTTGATGTCCATACTTCCTTTTTTTACATTTTCCGTGGTCTCATCAATCGAAGTATTATCCTCTATTATAGAAATGACTCTAGCGGTTTCATATTCCACGCCAGAGTCCTCTGTAATAGTGTATGTAGGCCTATCCGTGTTGGCGTAAATAATCACGCCAACACTTAAGGCTACAAATACAACGACTGAAATAATTTTAATTATCAGTTCGTTTTTCATTTTACTTTCCGATTATTCCTAACATCTTAAGAATCATTGCAAGTTTTCCTGTCTTTGCCAATATAACTCCTGCGCCTGCAATGATTATTATAGCAGAAGCTGCAGCCACTGGCACTACCGGGATTGAACTTTCTTTATCTCCGGCTGTAGGCACTTCATCATCAGCAATTTCTGTTGATTCCTCAGCATCATCTATGACAGCTTCTGTCTCAGCAGCATCTGTATCTTCAACATCCTCTGCAGTTTCATCATCTGCTACTTCGGCAGCCTGATTATTGCCATTATTTCTGTTAGCAATACGATTTACAATCTGTGCCACAGGAGACTGCTCTATAGCATTTGTAACTGTATCAACAATAGACTGCACCGCATTTTGTACTGCAGAGACAACGGAAGAAACTGCATTTGACACTGCATTGCTGATAGCTGATGAGCTGCTTGAACTGCTTGAGCCAGCAGAGCTATCCGAATTATTATCTACAGTTGCAGCATCAATCAAAGAAATATCATCGCAATCTCTTACTCTGAATACAGGTACTGATACATCTGAGTCTCCTTCAGGATGCATATAAAGAACACCGATTGCAGAAACTGTTGCGCCAACTTTTACAAAATCGCCAACATTATTCTCACCTGTAGTTCCGGAATTAATATAACCATCAATAAAGATAGCTGCTTCCACTCCTGTGTTATCCATGAGCCAGAATTCTTCAACTGTGGCGCCATCGCTGCCATAAGTCACTCTTGTAACCTTACCTGTAGTCTTAAGAAGAGAACCGCCCAAAGCATCGTAATCCATAGCTGTAGCAGTATCAACCTCCTGTGGTGCCCATACATATGGGTCATCATCAAGTATTTGAGAAGAGATAACCTTGAGTTCCAAATCACCCTGATATTGAGCAACGTAACCCACTATACGCATCTTTGTACCGATTTCAAGACCTGACTCAGCATAAGGGAATATATCGATGCCGGCTGTCTCATCCTGAATGTAAATAGTATCAAAGAAAGTTGTGTTCTCATTTGAAGTACCGCTTGTTACATAACCCTCAACAGCGAAAACTTCATTCATGCTGCCTGCACGCGCCTCAGCAATTGTAGATGTAGGAAGCTCCACAGTAACATCACCAATAATATTCTTGATAATGTTGTAGTTTGCATAAGGCAATGAGTCGTTATTGTCGATTTCAGCATCTACTTCGAAATCCGACATAAATACACCACCGGCCACGAAAATATTGCCACCGGCTGATGTCTCCTGAGTAGCTAGGAAGGTGACATTGCCCATGTTGTCATTCTTAGTATTGCCTGCAGAATTACCTGATGCATCCTTGCAATCAATAGAGTATGTAGTATCAAATCCGCTTACCAACGCAACAGGAGCTGATACAAAATCTGTAGCAGTCTGATTTGATATATCTACTGAGCAGCCTGAGTACTGGCTGTACTTTTGACCATCTACAACACCCTTTAAAAATGCTGAATCCATATTGAAATTCTCAGGATATAGTCTGTAAATCTGTCCTCCGTTATTGGTATCATCACAGACCTCATCCGAATTCATACGGATTGTAGAACCTATTGCCTCAAGGAGCTTATTCTGCTCTGTGGCAGTCTGTCCACTTGTGGTATCAGAATAATCTGCAAGACCACAAACGATTACCGATCCGCCATTCTTTACATATTCTGCAACCATTGCAATAAACTCGTCACTGTAATGGCTTGGTGTGTAATCTCCTGCATTTGCAGTACCGCTCTTTTTAGCAGGTGCTGAAAGAATGAGAAGTGCACAATCTTCTAAATCTTCCTTGGTAATCTCTTCTGTTTCAATAGTCGCTTTAATATTTGCATCAGCACAGATTGAAACAAAGGATGTGAGATTGCCTCCATAATATCCGGTTACATAATCATTGTAATGTGTTCCATCAACAATGACATTTGTAACCATGTCTGAGATTACATAGCTGACTGTAAGCTTGTCGGTGTAAGTCTTTGCCACACCATCTAAGCTTGCATGAACTGTAATATTGTATGTAACCTGTCCCGGCGAATTATATACATAATCAGTAGAGAATGTAGCTGTGCCATTGGAAGCAACTGTTGCAATGCCAGCTTCTTCACCATTTAAACTTACAACTTCTGTCTTGTTTTCATCTACATCGCTTAATACTATTTCGATATCATCAATAACAAGGTCTGTTTTTTCATTGTTGTATAAATCTACATTTACATCCAGACTCTCACCTGCAACTGCAAGTGCAGAATTGGTATAAGTGCTGTTGATTCCACAAGCCTCAACATCACCAACCCATACCGGCGCTGTAACAGCTATATCACCATCAGCCTCTGTAATCTTGATATAGTAATATGAATAGCTTGAAGGAACATTAAATGTAACTGTATCTGTATTGCTTGAAACAGTCTGATTTGCAATAGACTGTCCACCGTTAACAATAACCTCTACCTTGCCGATTGCATCATCTGTAGGATCTGAAATATCAACAGAAAGCTCTACGCTGTCTCCTACCTGCTCCTGCTCTAAGATAGTTCCCATGATATAGCCATCAAGAGTATAGTAGATTGATAAATCATTATCCTCAGTTGCATAGATGCGATAATTTCTCATAGCATCATAGATTGCATCCTCGTCATTGGTGTCGGAAAGCATAACTGTACGGGCAGTATTTGCATCGCCCCACTTTCCTTTGTGGTTATCCTGATTGTTGGTCGGAGCCACATGCCATCCCTTATCAAGAGCACGTGTGTAGTACTCATAGGATGGGAAATAACCAGACGATCCGATAGTACCCTCGCCATTGCCTACTTCTATCATAGTGATCAGCGCATCATTCTCCTCAGTATAGTAAGAGAAATCGCTGAAATCACCGAAGGTAGTGCCAGGGTGATTGAACTGGCTGATAGAATCAGTGCTGGTTCTAAGGGCTGCATAATAATTCTGTAGTGCTGTGGAATATGTAGCATATGCTGTCTGGGTACGGCTCTGAAATCCTGCAGTGTTGTAGGTATTCATATGGCCGAGACCGTTTGACCAGGTCATCTCATATCCGTATACGCAAGTGAAATCATCAGTAGTGTAATCCTGTGCCACCTTGTGGGCGTAGGTCCACTCATCTGTCTCTGAATTATCGACATTTTCAGTGATCTTTGAATCAGCTGCATTGTCGATAGAATTACTGTGGTCTGTGATAGCGATGAAGTCAAGATTTGCTACCTGAGAAGCATGCTCATATGCCTCCGCAATATCACCTGAACCATCAGAGATATTAGTGTGTGCATGAATCTGACCAAAGTAAATATTGTACTTCTCATTTTCCTTCTGAGTAAATTTTAAAGTAGAAACAGCACTGTCAATGAAGCCATCCTTTACAGCCTTAACTTTCACCTGTACAGGAAGGCTAGTGAGTGTGATTGGGCCATCATAGGTTTGCCACTCAATCTCAGACTCATCTGCTGAATCTTCCGATGTATCTGCATCATCATCTGTATCTTTATCATCAGCTGTATCTGAATCATCTATTGTCTCTGACTCTGTATCTGTTGCTCCATTATCATCAGGAGTATCTTCATCAGCATCATCTGTAGTTACAGAAGAAATACTATAAAGAATAGTCGCATCATCTGTGGCCGTCTTGAGTGTCAGCCTCTGGTTAGCCACAACAGCTCCGCCATTAGGTGTAGCTTTTACTGCCGATACCTGAGCCTGTGTATAAGTGTACTTTGAAGTGATGCTTTTTTCTAAGCCATCTTTTATAGCGTATGCCTTTAGTGTAACTGGCAGCTCTGTAAGTTCAAGCTTTTTATCGGCATCATACTTAACATAGTCTGCGCCATTAAGTGAGTAGTATATATCTGCTCCTGCGGTAGAAGAAGCAAGAGTAACAAGTTCTCCTATAGCCACTTCGCCGGAATCAGGTGTAGCAGATACATAGCCTGTCTTAGACTCATCCACTACTGCATTGCCGACTACTTCTACCACATCTATACGGATTGTACTGCCTTTTGGAATAGTACCGCCCTTTACAGATGTAGTACCCGGCACCAATCTGATAGTAAGCTCATCGGCATCAGCAGCCTGCTCAGGAACATCAAATGAAAACTCTACATATTGTCCCGGTGCAAATGATGGCTTTGCTATACCGTCTGTGATATCTCCGCTACCCTTTTTCTCGCTCTGCTCACCGTTAACATAAGCTGTGTAAGAATAGTTATAGGTACCGGTAGTAAAGTTAGAAAAAGACTTGCCATCAGTAGAATACTGCAACTGAAACTCAGCTGCGCCACTATTACTGGTTCTCATTCTAAATGACATAGTCATATTGGCATATCCCGCAGAAGAAAATACAAACTGCAGATAATCATTTGAAGAAGTACCTACATTTTCTCCGCCCATATAATATGTGGTAGTACCATCGGAGCCATCAGCATTTTTGTTGGATGCGCCCTTACTATATGGTGTGACAGCAGTGCCATTTACGACAGCCTGATAGGTAGCATTCTTATCTAACATATCGTTTGACTGGAATTCATCTCCGTACACAGTGGTGCCTGAAAAGCTTATATCACTGCCCCACTGACCTGCCCATTGAGCCACAGTTTCCTGTTTATCTTTGTCGTACTGCAGCGTCTTGCTGCCTGCCTTGAGCAGATAAAAATTGAATACATATGCACTGTCACTTGCTGACTTGTAAGTATATGTAGTAAATGCCTTGTAATACTCGAGATACTGATTAGAAGAACCATACTTTGCATTTACATTGACAAGGTAATAGTCTCCTGCTGTATCCCCTGCTTTGCTAAGAGTCCATAAGCTGTACTCTGATGCCTCAGCAAGAGAAAGGCTAGAACCGGTAGAACCTGATGTAAGAGCATTGCCATCTGCATCCTTAAAAGTATAGTATCCGCTCTCATCTACAGACACAGTGAGAACCAGAGCATCTAAATCCTTGGTGTCTAAAGTGCCATCCTCTGAAAGTGCAGCATCTGCAGCAGTAAATTTGCCGCCTGATGTCTTAGTAGTCATAACCTTGCTATCTGCAGGATAATATACGACTACCTCGTCCCCGTCATAAAACTCTCTGGTGAGAAGTGTGGCAATGGTATTATCATCATCTTCCTCTACAGCTTCTTCCTCTGAAAGTTCAGGATATGTGTAGGCTTCAAATGTATAGTTGTCTCTTTTGGTAGTGCCTTCCACATAGCTATAAGCTGTAAAGATATTGTTATAAAATTCCAGATACTGTGGCGACGCAACGTTTGTCTTTTTATTTAGATAGCTTGCGTTGACATTGCCGATGAGGAATTGTCCTTCATCTGCTGTAACAGTCCACAAACTGTAATCGTTAGCCTCCGCCTCAAGACTAAGGCTGTTGCCTGTGGATGATGTAGTAAGATACTTTGTGATTACCTCATCATTTTCTGTCACATCTGTAGTGATGTAATACTCCTTAACATCCTCTACAGTCTGTACTTTTGTAAGCTTAAGTGTAGCTATAGTAGCTTCCTTGTCCTGATAGGTAAGCAAACTGTCATCATCAAGCTTGCCATCTACGGCTCCAAGACCTTTGCCACTCTTATCGGTAGACAGAATATACTTGCTGTCATCACTTGAAAAGACAAGCACAAATTCCTGTCCCTCAGCGAGAGTATCCAGCTTGCTACCGCCCTTTAATGTATATTCAAATGTAGCCTCTGTGCTATCCTCATATCCCTCTGCCTGGGCATAAGCATAGATAACACTATCCTTTGTAATTGAAATAGCTTCAGTATACTTTGAATAATTAGAAGTGCCATTGATGTTGTAATAAATAGATGCGCCCTCAGTCTTGCAAGAAAGCTCAACCTCTGTACCTCCTGCCACTGCGCCTGACTCAACAGAAGCCTCTACTGTAGCACATTGTTTTGTGATACTACCTGCTTTTGTGAGTTTGTAGAATCCTAGTGTCTGATTCTTTATATTGCCTGTTGTAATTGTATAACCTCTCCAATCAGGATTGGCAGTATATACACCCAGATATCTGACCTCCGATTTGGGATCGATGGCACACAAATAACCTGTCGCACTGTCCACATCCCACTGCGCACCGGTCTTGTCAGAAGGCATAGAGCTTACTCTTATGCCATCATTTTTAGCTATAGTATACAGATAATTAGAGCCATTTGAAATAGTGTAATATACTTTTTCAACTGTCTTTGTAACTGTTTTCTTTTCAGCCTCATTATCAGTGTTGGAATCAACTTCATCTACAGTTTCAGTTTGAACAGTAGTATCCCTTGTACCACTCTCATCTTCGGATGTTGCTTCTGATTTTGTTTCAGATTTTTCCTCTGATGCCTCATCTGTTTTTCCTTCTAGTGATGTAGTCTCAGATACTTCTGACTTGGTCTCAGCATCCACCACCTCAGAAGAAGACTCCGATACATCTTCTACCTGTGTCTTTTCCACCTCAGACTCTGTCTCATTAGTTGTGTTATCAACTATAGTCTCTGTCTCAGTGTACTTGGTAATAGTCCAAGCATAGTCGCTGTCTGCGCCGTCAGCAATAGTAAGCATGCCATCAGAAACAGTACCCACTACAGCTGTAGGTACCTTTGACGTAGCAGCATTTGGTAAGACATAGGTGGTGCCATCTGATGTGGTCATGGTGATGGCGATAGAATCTGTCTCAGAGATGTCGCTAAAAGCTACTTTGGTCCAGACATAATCATCTGTATCCGCAGCAAAAGAGACCATAGACAGGTCAGAAAATGCTGTAGTACCGATAATCAAAAATGACAAAACCAAAGAAAGCCCTCTTCGAGCCATTTTCCTCATAATCTTATCCTCTCCTCTTTTTTCTACGACATTATAATGGCAAAAAGACCCGCATCTCAATCATCAGTATGCACCTAAATGATTAAAGTATGCAGGTCTTCCTTTCATCGTTATGTCGTGTAATGTTAGACTAGCATTTCACCCCACCCTTTTCAATAAAAAATTCACATGTTGAACACATTTTCATCACTTTGAACAATTTTTAATTTTTGTTCTGTGCTTTTTGATTAGATACGATATAATTATGGATATCATAGGTGTTTTGAGGTATTTACATGAGAAAAAAAGAACTGGTATTAATAGTTATAGACAGACTCAAAAAAGAGTATCCATACAGTGATTGTACCTTAGATTATGATGAAGCCTGGAAGTTGCTAGTCTCAGTCCGTCTGGCCGCCCAATGCACCGATGCAAGAGTCAATGAAATCGTACCTTCTTTATATGAAAAATATCCATCTATTGATTCTCTGGCAGATGCTGATGTGTCTGATGTAGAATCCATAGTGCGCCCCTGTGGGCTTGGCAAATCAAAAGCTAGAGACATAGTTTCTTGCATGAAGATGCTCAGGGATGTATAT
>FLNY01003770.1_pt1 | contig 43463 bp, 40 predicted proteins | sample 1140381 | NCBI WGS metagenome assembly FLNY01 (sample SAMEA3878172, study PRJEB12797) | bioreactor metagenome | biome: Moose rumen | place: Sweden | collected 2011-10 | reverse complement strand
CAAATGGCGACAGGGTCAATTCTATTTTGGCGACGTGGGTCAGTCGGAAAATGGTTTCGAGGGTCAAATGAAAACGGCGCACGGGGTCAGCGTGCGTCGGTTTTTCCAGTAGAGCAAACGGGAGGGGGGAAGCCCTTTATCCCTAAGCGTTTCAGGTCAGTTGGTTTGTTCGTGTTTCCGATTTACTTTATTTTTGTTACCAGTTTTGGGCGATGCCTCAAAAACCCGTTTTTCGAGGTTTGGTAACAAAAATTGAGGTTACTTTGGTAACAAATCGGTAACAAAACTGTCCAAACATGTCCTTTTTTCACCTTCATGTCCTTGGTCTGCGCACCCGCAGGTTCAACATTATTTGAGCCTGCTGAGCCGTTGAGAAGAAAGTCGGCACTCTTGATTATCAGTTACTTACGCGGCTTTTAAGCACATAAAAAATAAGAGTGTCACAACTTTGTAAGCGTGACACTCTTGATTTCAGAATTAAGATTTGCGGTGCGTACGAGGCTCGAACTCGTGACCCCATGCGTGACAGGCATGTATTCTAACCAGACTGAACTAACGCACCGTTTTGGGCATAAAAGAGGGGATCTTTGAAAATCCCCTTAGTAGCGCCTACGGGAATCGAACCCGTGTTCCATGCGTGAGAGGCATGTGTCCTAGCCGCTAGACGAAAGCGCCTTTTTTTCTTTTGCGGTGCAAAGGTAGGCGTTTTTTTCGGTCTGTGCAAGTTTTTCTTGAAAAAAGTTGTAACTTTGCGGCAGAAATACAAATAAAGTAATGTTTTGACAAGCAATATGAGTCAAGAAAGGACTTCTTTCGTAAGGCTTCAGCGGCACGTAGATGCCCGCGGTAGTCTGAGTGTTGTTGAGCATGACGGCTCGCTGCCGTTCGTGCCTGCGCGTATGTTCTGGATCAGCGATGTGCCCAAAGAGGCTCAGCGTGGAGGCCATGCCCACTGGACTTGTTGGGAAGTTGTGTTTGCTGCTTCCGGCCGTTTCGAGATCGAGCTTGACTATGGCGACCGCAGCGAGTCGTTTGTCTTGGACCGGCCCGATGTCGGCATCGTCATTCCTGCTGGCGTATGGTGCGACTTGCGGGGCTTCGAGGAGAACACGGTGTGTGTCGTCTTGGCTTCAGAGGAGTATGATGCGAGTGGATATGTTCATGACAAGATGGCATGGCGCGTGGCATTGGAAAAAGAGAAAAGCGAAAAGAGAATAAAAGATGGTTAAGACCATAGAAGAATATGGAAATAGTAGCTTATAGGAATGAGTTAAAAGAGGACTGGGATGCCTTTGTACGTTCTTCGCGCAATGGCACATTCCTTCTTGAACGCGGTTTTATGGATTACCATGCCGACCGTTTCGTAGACTGTTCGTTGCTGGTATATGAGGACAGCTCGCTGCGCGGTGTCTTTGGCGCCACTTGGGATGAAGGCAGCCGCACCGTGACCTCGCATGGCGGCCTTACGTACGGCGGCCTGATTTATGACAGCGAAGCCACAACGGTTGAGGTGTTAGCTATGCTTCAAGGCATCTTCATGTGGTACATTGATTATCTCGGTGCCGGCAGGGTCGTTTATAAAACGATTCCTTATATCTATAGCAACTGTCCGGCTGAGGAGGACCGCTACGCCATCTTCCGTGCAGGGGGGAGGTTACTCTCTCGCAGCATAAGCAGCGTCGTCGAGATGTCAAGTGGAATAGGGATGCGAAAGTTGCGTATGCGCGGGGCCAAGCGTGCTATAGACAATGGTATGTTTATAGATCGTATGTCTGAGGGCGACTGGGATTCCTTGCACGACTATTGGGAACTGCTGACAAAGGTGCTGAAGGAACGGCATAACGTAGTGCCTGTGCACACGTATGATGAGATGCGCTTACTGATAAGCCGCTTCCCTCAGAACATAAAGCTTTTCATGGTTCGCGAAGAGAAATCTGTCGTGGCAGGGTGTATAGTGTTTATCACGGAACGGGTTGCTCACATTCAATATATCGCTGCAGGTGAGCGCGGCCGCGAGTGCGGAGCTTTGGATCTGCTGTTCAGGCACCTCATTAACGAGAGTTTCAGGTCGTTGCGGTATTTGGATTTCGGCATCTCTACGGAGGATGGTGGCAACAGGCTCAACGAGGGCTTGATATTCCAGAAGGAAGGCTTTGGCGCCCGGGGCGTGTGCTATGATATTTATGAGATTCCGCTGGACCGCAGCGCGATTCTTGCGATGAAAGACGGCGAAACAAGTGTTGGCGGCAAGATTCCGTTCTATGACTTAAAGACCTACAACGACAGCTACGGCAACGCGCTCATTGATGCCGTGACAGGCGTAGTGCGCAGCGGCCGTTATCTCCAAGGCCCTAAGGTCAATGAGTTTGAGTCGCGTTTTGCAGAGTATATTGGCGCTCGCCACTGCATCATGTGCGGCAATGGTATGGATGCGCTGACTATCATCTTCAGGGCGCTGAAGCGGATGAGGGGGTGGAGTAGCGATGCTGAGGTGCTGGTGCCTGCTAATACTTTCATAGCCACAATACTTGCTATAAAAGAAGCTGGCCTAAAGCCAGTGCTCTGTGAGCCGCGGCAGGACGACTATCTCTTGGATGCAGAAAAGCTTGATGATTATCTCAGCGAACGCACGGTGGCTGTCGTTGCCGTTCATCTATATGGCCATGTTTGCGACATGGATAGCATAAATGCTTTTGCGTCAGCTCATAAGCTGGCAGTCGTTGAAGATGCAGCTCAAGCACACGGCGCACTGTATCATGGCGTTCGTGCCGGTCATCTCGGAGTGGCTGCTGGCTTTAGTTTTTATCCAGCCAAGAACTTAGGTTCATTAGGTGATTCAGGTTGTGTCATCACAGATGACGATGAGCTGGCGGCTACGTCGCGTATGTTGGGCAACTATGGCTCAAACGAGAAATATGTCCATGAGATAGCTGGTGTGAATTCCCGTAGCGACGAGTTGCAGGCTGCAGTTCTGCTTGTCAAGTTGTCGTGTCTTGATGCCGACAACCGTATGCGAAGGAAGATTGCTCGGGCATACGACGAGGGCATTGATAATCCGTTGGTGACAAAACCACTGCGCAGTGCGGAAGAGCAGGAGAACGTTTATTACGTTTATCCTATACTCACAGCTTACCGCCAGCAGTTGATGAAGTGGTTGGCCGACAGAGGTATACAGACGATAATTCACTATCCGATACCGCCACATAAGCAGGGAGCGCTTTCAGAGTTCAGTGAGCTTCACTTGCCGGTGACAGAACTGATTCACAGGGAGGTTCTGAGTCTTCCTATTTCTCCGATGCTTGCGGATGAAGAGGTGGCTCGCATCATCGAAGCCGTAAATAGCTTTAATCCTTCAGATGATGCCGCGACGTGACAGGAACTGGAGTAAGCGCAACCCCGGTCGCCGGTTGGCTAAGATTGCAAAGGCGCAATACCTAATGCCATAGTAGGTCCGCAAGGGCAGTGGATAGAGCGACCTGGCGCGCAGAAGAGGAATCTGTTGCGCCATAATCTCGTTGAACTTTAGATCCCGACAAATACGCCTCACATAGTCGACGACGAGGAACTGGAACTTCCGACGTAAGCCCGAACAGTCGTTGTGTCCTTCTTCTGCTCTGATAAACGACGAGAGCTGGTCTATAGCCATGAGGTGGTGTTGCCGAAGTAGTTCTTTATGCTTTTCGGACGACTTGTTGACTGTGGAGTCTGGCCTTTGGTAGTAAGCGTAAACGGTGGCATCAATCGTGCTGAGCGATTTCGCGAAATGATGCACTCGGGCCGTAAAGAAGCAGTCTTCGATGAAAACCTTCTCGGGAAACTGTATGTTGTGGTCTAAAGCTAAATCGCGCCGGAAGAGATAGGTGTATGGTGAGTCGGCGAGGTTATTGTCGAGCATGAAGGTTTCGCCTGAAGTGGGTTTCGAGCATGAGAGCCGGCCGCTGTGAGTCGGCGTGATGTTTTCGCCGTACACTTTTTTTGTCTTGAAGCGTAGAATGTCGAAATCGTTGAGCAGAGATAGCGAAAGAACAGGGGCGAGAGTGCCCGGGAAAATATAGTCATCGGCATCGAGGAAGAGGATATATTTCCCACGAGCTTTCGAAAGTCCGAAGTTGCGGGCCGCTCCTTGCCGGGCATGTTCGCGGCAGAAGAGGTGTATGTTGTCGCGCTTGAAACTGCTGACAACCTTGTCGGGAGTTAAGTCTGAGCCATCATCGACCACAATGATTTCATAGTCGGAATAATCGTTGTCCCACTGACTGGTCACACTGCCGATAGCTCGAGTGAGCAACTCGGGCTTAAGATTGTAGTGAGGGATTATGACAGAGAGATCCATATTAAGCGAAGAGGCGCAAGAAAGTGTAAATGTTGAGGCCGGAGAGTAGCAAGGCCTTCAATGTAGTGTGCCATCCACTACGGAGCGTGAGCGCAAGTGCGAGCGATGGTTTGTGCTTCTGTATTGCTTGCAGAAGTGGGGTGTAAGGGTTGATGTCAGCGTTGCGCCCTTCTCTTCGGGCAGCTTTCATCGTATCTATTAATATGTTTGATGCAGCTATGGTGAATGGAGCCCAGCTGCGTGGCGTGATATTGCCGAGTTGGTCGGCCGTCGTAGCAATCTCCTGCATTGCAGTGGCTTGTGAGTCGAGGTCAGCCCATCGCGCTTGCGCTGTGATGGAATCGTTGCGCCAGCGATAGAAGTAGTTGGCAGTGGGGTGAGCGACGAAAGCCATGGCACGACATTGCTTTAGTAGCTGTGGTATGACATGGAGGTCCTCAAAAGTCTTACCCCGAGGGAAGCGTACGGAGTCAAATACCCGTCGGCGGGAGACCTTGAGCTGTGTGTAGGCACGAAGGTAGCCCTGCCGAGCGAACCACTCTGACCAGATATTCTCTTGGCCGCGAATAACGGCGGTCGTTCCGGCTACAAGACGGGCGGCTTCATTAGTGTTGAAGCGTGAGATCATTGGCATCTCAACTATGTCGAGGTCATTATTCGTGCCCAGCAGTTCCATTGCGACCTGAAAATAGTCTGGCGAGAGGTAGTCATCGCTATCGACGAAAGCAATAAATTCCCCCAGGGCTGCCTCTACGCCTGCGTTGCGGGCGGCACTCAGCCCTTGGTTGGTCTGATGAATCACGCGGATGCGAGAGTCTCTAAGTGCATAGTCGTTGCAGATGGCTGGACAAGTGTCTGGCGATCCGTCGTCAATGAGAATCACCTCAATGTCCGAGTAGGTCTGTGACAGGACGCTGTCTACACATTCTTGCAGATAGCTTTCGACCTTGAACACGGGTATGACTACAGAGATAAGATTCATCGCGTATATAGTTTCAGATACTGTTGGGCAACCTTTATGTGGTCGTGGTGGCGTCGTACGTATTCTATGCTATCGACCTGCAGCTGATGGACGTCGCAGTCAGGCGCAAGCAAGCGGCCTGCCATCTGATTGTAGACGTCTTCCTCGTTGGGCTGCACATTGATAATTGGGCGGAGCTGCTTCTCGCCTATAAACTCATATTGCTCTTCCTCGCCACCGCCAACGACGATGAGGCCCTTAGCCATAGCCAGCAGGGCGTTCATTGCCGGGGTATAGCTATAAAGCTGGTCCAACAAAATATGGCTTGTGTCCATCAGCTCCTGATATTGGGCGAAGGGCACATTCTCTGCTTTGTGTATGGCTACACGACCTGGCCCATAGTCGGCCTGCAGGCGCTCGAGTGCCCGGAGCATAATATCAGTTCCTTTGTACTCAGAGCGCCTTTTTTGTATACCGATGAAAAAACCGAGAGGCGCTGACATGGGCAAAGAGCGGAGCGTAGTGGTTTGCTTTAAGGCAGATAGATTAATGGGAAGAGGAATGTAGTGTGTCTTGTCGGGGAAATGTGGGCGGTAGCAAAGGTCGTATTCATACAGACCAGTCACGATGTAGTCTGCATCTTCGGCGATACGGCGGTTTAAGACTCCTTTTGGACCGTAAATCCATTCCTTGTTCCATTGCTCAATATCCTCGGAATGCCTTAACTCAGAACCCATATTGAAGTCGGAATAGCGAAAGGTCTTGCAGTCCGAAGCGCCACGAACCCAATAGTAGTCCATTCCGAAAGCTCCCATGACGATTCGCCCGTTGTGGCGTCGCAGAAAGCGATAGAAAGGCCACAGGCGCTCTGCCTTGAAGTCGAGGAACACAGGATTAATAAGCTGCACGATGTCATAGCCCCGTAGGCGAGGCCATTCACGTGCTATCTTCCCGACAAACCTGACAGTGCCCTTGAGTCGTTGCCATCGAGAGCTGCTGCCAAGGTCTTCGCGCCGAAGGTCAATGTCGCGAGGGTAGTTTTTCCAATCGTCGCCCTCGGACGCAACGGTTACATCGTGGCCAAGAGCGCGCAGGCCCTCGGCTAAGGTCCAATGTACGTTGCTATATTCTCCGATGAGCAATATTTTCATTGGGCAACTTATTTTATCAGAATCTTCTTGTTGTCTATGATGTAGATGCCTCGCTTCAGGGGCTTCTGCTTAATCCGTAGGCCGGTTAAGTCGAAGACATTGCGCGATTTATGGGCGTCTAAAGACAGACGCTGGTCATTCAGCGATTCTATGTCTGTAAGGTTGTCAGGGACGTCGACGAGTGTGAGCATGAAGTGGTCAGCGCTCCACCAAGCAGTGGCCTTGGCATCGACGGTGAGTGAGAGAGTCAGTCGCTCACCTCGTTTTACTTCCACTGGCGTAGTAGTGACGACCTGCCAGCCTTGGTGGTATTGTGCGTCCGCAGCTGAAGTCGTATTTGTCCCTTCGAAAGTGGCAAAACCTGCGGTCGCATCGGTCGATGCGTCCAGTCGCATCGAGGCTGTCGACTGGCCGCGTAAAATAGCGCTGAAGGTGTACGTTCCTGCGGGCAGCCCGTCGATTCCCTGTGTCATCGTAGACTGAAACGCTCCGCTCTTCCATATATTCCAGTAGGAGTTAGTAGCCAGTGTGTCATAGGCTTCAGCATCAGTCTTTACGTCAACGTTTTTAGTAGTCCAACCATAGGATGTCTTTCGGTTGCAGTCGGGATTGACTATGAAGCGTGATGCATCGCGGGGCGTTGCCAGCGGATTCTCGTAGGCAGCAGGCATTAAGGTGTAGAGGGCTATGTCGGCTTGTTCTGCCATCTTCGTCAAGTCGAGCGACTCCAGTGTCCCCGTCTTGCGAAGAACGAAGTTGTCTGCTCCGGCCCAACGCGCTGCCATTGTGCCCAGGTTCCGGACTCCCACGCGCAACGTTCCTCCCTGAACAATTATGTTGTCAATCGTGGCCGTTCCGACTTCGCTGATATCTGTTGCGTCGGATACGAGGTTAGCGTCGTCGACGATAGGGCAGAAGTAAAGCTGATCTTTGTTCCTGGCATAAAGTCCTACGACGCCGTTGACTTCTGCATCAGCTACATTATCTGTTGTGTTAAAGACGTTGGCAGAGAGGCTGTACACCCCGTCCTCGAGGTCTGTCAGGTCTTGATAGTAATCGAAGTTGATGGCAGAGGCCGTAGCGTCCCAGACTTCGAAATAAGTGTCGCCGGTGGCTTTGGTGTAGCCGTTGGCAGCATCTCGGCTCAGTGTCCAACCTTCGACAGTATTTTTCGTGGCGGCTTCAATCGTCGGGTTGGTGATATAGCCAAAATCTTGTGCGGAGCTGTAGACCGTCTTGCCGAGAAGGGTGGTCAGGCGCACACGAAAGCGGTCGGTCTCGAGGTTAACATCGTCTGCCGGGATATTTTTGATAGCTATTTCCTCATTGTCAAAGCGCCAGCGGTCCTCGACTTCATAGAAAGTCTCCCATGAGCCATCGTCTTGCAGCCGCTCTATGCAAAGCGTAGCTGTCATGTCTGTGTTGGGATTGTCTATCAGGAAGTTGAGCTTGCCCGCCTCGGCCTGTTCTGTAGTGAGCGACGGCTGTTTGGCTGCTGGCGCCCACCAGTTAGGCACTTTCTGTATGGCGGCATTGTAGGCAAAGGTAGACTGGTTGTCGCGATAGACCTGTCCGGCTGGTAGCACGTTGCCATCGTCCCAGTTGATCATGGCACGATAGTATGTGTCCCAATTGTAGATGGCATAACGCTCCACGAAGCTGCATGTGTCAAGCATCTCTACGATCTCCTGAATGGCCTTGCGGTTCTTCTCGAGCTTGTCGCTGTAGCCGCTGGGCCAGGATTCTGTTGTCCACGATGCTCCATTGTTCCATTCCGTAATCCATATAGGCCTGTGTGTGGAGTCGTAGATGGCTTTCAGACGAGAGTACCAAGCTTGGGCATTCGAGGCTTCGTTCGTGCCCCAGTAGGCATGGAAAGCCACGAAGTCGCATCGATAAGCCATATCATCGACGTGACCGATGTAGTCCGTGAGCCAGCTGGCATCCGTCGGGGCTGGCGAACCGACACGGGCGCCCGTCACGCCGAAGTCTGGCGTCTTAGTGCACGAGGTCCAGGCGGATATTGTGCCTCCGCACGAACATTTGTCGCTCGTGTGTTGTTCGCTGTGTTCGGGTTCGTTGAAGCTTAGGTTTGCCGTGGCGTCAGTCTTTGCCATGATATCGCTCATCGATGGCCAGCTCAGATGCTGGCGTATGGGAATATATTCAGCGTCGGCTGTCGACGAGCGGTCTGCACTCCATGTGTAGAACCACGTTGAACCTGTTTTCTTCATCTCCGTGGCGATAGCGCTGCTGCCGTTAGTTGAGCACCAGCCCTTCTTAGAGACGTATTGCCATTCCTTCACGTAGACAGAGCTCACGCGCAGGTCTAGAGCTTGCGGCAACTCATTCACGACGATGTCGCTGTGGTCGGCCACGTAAACACGGCTGTAGCCGCTGCCTTTGGTGCCCGAAGCCAGGGTGGCCATATAGCCGCGATGTAGGACAAAACTTCTCACAGTATTGTTTTTGTTGCCCAACGAGGTGTAAGAGCCCACGGACTCGTAAGTGCGCGTGCCTCCGCAATTTGTCTCACTATAGAGCTCAAGCGGGTGAAGCACTGATGTTCGTACGCGAGTTGGTATTACCGCAGCGCCATTAAGGTAGATAGCCACGCGGCAGTTAGTACCCACGGCCGCTGCTGCCGTGCCAATACGTATTCGGCTAAGATAAGTGCTGATCACCTCGCTCGGCGCTACGTTGTCGAAAATTAGCCACGTCTGCAAACTTCCCAACGTCACCTTGCCGTTGGAAGCGATAGCCTGTTTTGACGCACTGATGTGGATGTCAACATCCTCTGCGCTCTCTATGGAAGTGTCGTAAACTTGGTAATAATCAATCTGCTGACGGCCGATTGCATTCGTAAAGGCTTCACCTACGAAACTCCTACGCGATTCCGTGAGATTGCCCGTTACCGGGATGATGGAAAATTCAGCATGCGAGCCTCGATTCTTGTCGTAGTAGACGCTGACATTTTCTGCTGACGACTGGCCGCCATCGACACCCAGACGTCGCGACGTGTTCTTCTTGTTCACCAAGCTGACGTTTAGTCCTTCACGCGTACTCCATTTATATTCGTTCGTTGTGCCGCGGGTAGATTTGAAGACAACGCTCCAGCTGTTTGACGTGCTGGCCGTAAGATAACGGCCGCTGCTCTTCTGTCTGAGGAGTACATAGCCATTCTCGCCCGAAGCCTCCGCGACGAAAATGTAGCTCTCTGCGTCTGCATTCTTCATATACGCAGACAACACTGGCGCCGTATCCGTGCTGTCTGAGCCCAGTACCTTGTCGTAGACATTAAGCCAAATGAAATATTCACCACCATCAATGAGGCTCGCACCTGACGCTTGCGACAGCCAGACCAGCCATGTCAACATTATAAAAACAAACCTTTTCATATCATACTCTAAAAAAACTTGACTCTTTCAACTTTTATCTTTCTCAGTCATAGAAATTCCAGGATATACCGAAGTGCAAGCCTGCTGGATCAATTGGATAGTGAGGAGCCCAAAATGAGTTGCCTTTTCCCCCTGCAAAACGTGTGTATTGAATATAGCCTCTGACGCGCTTGATGGCGAAGTTGGCATAAGCATGAAGGATGGGATAACCGCCAATCTTTATCCGTTCCTGAGAGGCATCTTGAACAGCAAACTGGTTAACAAAAGGCTCATAGTCCGGGGCATAGTACTTGGTAAAATAGCGACCGTCAACACCTAACTCTATGTTCAACACCTTTGCCAGCGTAAATTTTACGTATGGATTAGAATAGACGTAGAGCATCGGTAGCGGAAGCACATCGGCGTCAGCTGAATGTTGCCAAGTCACTCTGTTCTCCCAGTGGAATAATCCGAAATGGAGCCCTTGCTCTAACGTAGCGCTCATTAGCTGAATACTGCCAGACTTCTGCCTGACGACGACGTCGCGCGAGTAGCTGTCGACTTCCGTAGAAACGTCACCCGTGGGGGTCATCACCATAGCCAGATGCGTGTAGTTGCTTATATTCTCGATTCCAAAGCGCAGCTTTGTCCAAGTACGGTCAAGGGCAAGGGTGCCTTCGATGCGCGAACGTGTCTCCCGGCTCAGAGAATTGTCCCACCACGTCGTAGAGCTATGGAATCTTGTAAAGTAGAACGCAGGCGAGATATTCTTGAAGTAAGCGTTTGCTTCAACGTGCACAGTGTCCCCAAACAGCGGGAAGTTCAGGTCGGCCGTTCCATGAACGTCCAAGTCTCCGGCATCAGGCCCCGCGAGCCAAAACTCTGCCCCTGCGGAATAATGTAGCGTGTGGCCCAAAGACTTAAATAGTTCGCCACCTACTGTGATGTGATTCTCCTTATATGTCTGGAAGACATCAGCTGTATCGTTGCTCAGTGTGCTGTCCGGCAGAGAGAAATTCTGAAATTCATGTGAGGCGAAGAGGCGAATGCCGGCCTTAGCCCATTTGTTGAAGCCCTCACGCAGTTCCACGCCGACCGTGTTTCGCACGGATAATGCATTTGTGCGATCAGAGAAATCGCCAAACGACGTACGATAGTAAGGTGCATGAGAGAAATACGTCTCAGGCAGAGAGCCACGGCTGTACAGTGAGTGCTTCAGCTGGCGCACGTCTACAGTATGTATGAAACTCGTGATAGGCACGAACTCTCGTGGGGGAACCTGTTCGCTCTGCCACTGCAGCCGCAGGGAATCGATCACCGACGCATACAGCACACTGTCAGCTTTAATACTGCTGCGAATGCTGTCGATGGCTGCCGCACGACGTTCCTTGGCGTCTTCTTCATCAATCGAGTCCTGTGCTGCAGGCACGTCTATTTTCATTCGCCCGAACAACTCATCGTCATTCGGCATCTGAGGCTTCAGCGAATCCGGCACCTCAATCTCACGGTATTTCCCAACGTTGTATCTATGAGTCAGAAAATAAGTGCTGTGGTCGTTACGGTTGTAGAGCGAAGAGAACGTCGTAGGGATGTCGCGGCTGCTGAAACTGCGGCGGAAGCTCTCTGGGTCTGTGATATATGTGTCATCCGTAATGCCGCCATTCTCCGACATCTTCATGTGCTCCCAAGAGCCCATAGCATGAATTTCGTAATGCTCGCCCTGATGGTAGCCGAACACCGTGCCCCCGAACTCAGAATTAGCCTGATTGTTGTAGTATCCGCGGCCATACAGATAGTCTATCTTGAAGCCCAGACCAGTCTGCTTGTTCACGTTTGATGCGAAATAAGCCCTGAACCGATCTTGACCGTTCAGTTTCGTGCCGCTCTTGTGGTACTGCAGGTTCGTCACAGGGCTCTTCGTGTTCGTGAACAGAAGGTTTTCCGGTTTCGTGTGGAAATAATCGTAGCCCTCAATAAATATCAGGTCCGTAGGGATACCACGGTCCAGAAAATTCACAGCATAGCGCGGAGAACCAAGGTTGCCGAGAATCATATAACCGCCACCAAGGCCGTCAGTTGCATTGTAGTTCTGGAATCCGTGAGGCAACGTGTCGTTATATTCCTGTGGGATAATGTAGCCTAATCGAGAGTCTATACGCCATTGATGATATTCCGTGGGCACACTCGTCTCTACTTTCGACGTGTCGCGTCCCCAACTGCTGCTTCGGTCAGAACCCGACCCCACACCGCCCAAACCGCTCAGTCCGGGTATTCCTGTGCCACCAAAACTATCGCCCCCAAAAGTATCCAGATCATTCTGGGCTTTAGCCATCAAAGACATACAGACACAGCAAAGCAGCACACACATACGGCGTGCCGCAATCGCTAAACAATGAGCTAATCTGTCTTCGAATGGCATAACGAACGCAATATTGCTCGCAAAATTACTCACATTTTTCGAAGACCGAAAGAAATATCTACCTTTTTACAATAATTTAACGGCTTCTCAGGCGCATGTAAGAGTTGCAGCATTTGATGTCTTGGTGTCAACATCAGTGCTTTTCCAAAAGCTCCATGCCTTTGCGAAGCGCAGCTTCATTAGCCGGGATTAAGTGGTGATGGCGCTCAGGTAGAGTCTTTCGCAAAGCTTTCAGAACGTCGTCGATATCAACTACGGGCACGACTTTAAGCAGCGCTCCAAGCACAATCATATTAAAGCCCTTGGCGTTGCCCATTTCTGCAGCAGCATCCATGGCGTTAATTTCATAGACGGAGATGTCAGTTCGTGTGGGTGGCTCTGAGATACCATATCCGTCGTAGATCAGGCGTCCGCCAGGCTTTACGCTCTTCTCGAACTTAGCCAGAGAAGGCTGGTTGAGGATGATGGCTGTATCGTAGTTGCTCACGATGGGCGATGAGATCCGCTCATCGGAAATGATAACGGTGACGTTAGCTGTGCCCCCACGCTGTTCGGGACCGTATGCAGGCATCCATGAGACCTCTTTGCCTTCCATCAGTGCACTGTAGGCTAGAATCTTACCCATCGAGAGGACTCCCTGTCCGCCAAAACCTGAAATGATAATTTCTTCTGTCATAGTTTTGTCTTCTGTTGTCAATCTTCAATCTTTTTCAAATCGCCGACGTGGTAGAAGTCAAACATGTGCTCTTCCATCCATTTATTGGCCTCGACGGGTGTCTTCTTCCACCCTGATGAACAGGTCGACACAATCTCAACAAGCGACGAGCCTCGTCGGTTCATGCTGTTCTCAAAAGCTTGGCGGATGGCGCGCTTGGCCTTGCGTATTGCAGCTACCGAGTGAACGCTTTGGCGTGTGACGTAGCAAGTGCCTTCAAGTTGGGCAGCCAGCTCAGTAATCTTCAGTGGGTATCCGTGCAGGTCGGCTTGCCGTCCGTAGGGGCAGGTGGCTGTCTTCATGCCCATCAGTGTCGTCGGGGCCATCTGACCGCCTGTCATCCCGTATATAGCGTTGTTGATGAAGATGATGGCGATGTTCTCGCCGCGATTAAGGGCATGGATAGTCTCTGCCGTGCCAATGCATGCTAGGTCGCCGTCGCCCTGATAGGTAAATACGAGGCGGTCAGGCCACAGACGTTTGATGGCAGTGGCAATGGCTGGTGCACGTCCATGTGCCGCTTCTTGCCAGTCGATATCAATATACTTGTATGCGAACACCGCACATCCAACCGGAGATACGCCTACAGCTTTATCCTCAAGACCCATCTCCTCGATGACCTCGGCTATCAGCTTGTGAACCACGCCATGCGAGCATCCCGGGCAGTAGTGCATGTCAGTGTCGTTAAGCAGCTTAGGCTTCTGATAGACGATATTCTGGGCCTGCTTGATGTTATCCATAATAGTTGTGTTTTCTTGTCAGAACATAAAACGAATAAAGAATTCGGCTATTTTGGCCAGCATACCTACACCGATGATTACGAGGCCGGCGATGTGGTGAGCCGGAAAGGCAAAATATATGATTAAGCCTATGAGGGCCAGCAACATGAAAACGGTGTTCAATGTGGCGCGAACTTGGTCTCTATTCTTCATCGTCTTTTATATTTTAAAATCGTTTTTAAAAGTTTCAATCAACTCATCGGGAGTGGGTACGATGCCGCCCATCTTTCCGAAATGGGTCACGGGAATACGGCCATTCACCGCCAGACGGACATCGTCAATCATCTGACCCGCGTTGATTTCAAACGTCAGAATGCCTTTGACTTTAGCCGACAGCTCTTTGATGCGCTCTGTGGGGAACGGCCACAGGGTTATAGGGCGCAACAGGCCAACCTTGATGCCTTGCTTGCGCAGGTCGCTGATTGCTTTTTGGGCTATGCGGGCAGCCGAGCCGAAAGCTACTAAGAGGTATTCGGAATCTGCGGTCTCCTGCTCTTCGTATCTCACTTCTGAAGCACGGATCTTTGCGTATTTATCCTGGAGATGCAAGTTGTGCTTCTCCATTGCCTCAGGGCGCAATTCGAGTGACGTAATCACGTTGATGTCGCGGTCGGCCGTATGTCCGGTTGTTGCCCAAGGGCATTCCTTGCGAATCTCTTCTTCAGTCCGGCGTGGTTTTTGCGGCGGCAGCACTACTTTCTCCATGACTTGACCAACGACACCGTCAGAAAGAATCATTGCGGGAGTGCGGTATTTGAACGCGAGGTCAAAGGCGAGGTCCACGAAATCGGCCATCTCCTGCACCGACGAGGGTGCCAGCACGATAACGTTGTAGTCGCCGTTGCCGCCTCCGCGCGTGGCTTGGTAATAGTCGCCTTGAGAGGGCTGGATTGTGCCCAGCCCAGGGCCGCCTCGTTGCACATTAACGATCAGTCCGGGAATCTCAGCTCCCGCCATATATGTGATGCCTTCCTGCATCAAGGCCACTCCTGGGCTCGATGACGATGTCATGACGCGTTTGCCGGAGGCGCCTCCGCCATAAATCATATTGATGCTCGCCACCTCACTTTCAGCCTGAAGCACGACCATCCCTGTTGTTTCCCAAGGCTTCTCAACGGCCAGCGTCTCAAGTATTTCGCTCTGTGGTGTGATGGGATATCCGAAGTAGCCGTCGCAGCCGCAACGGATAGCGGCAAGTGCTATAGCCTCGTTGCCCTTCAACAGCATTATCTCTTGTCCTGAATCCTTCATTATCCTATATTTAATTAGTCCTTTAATCCTTAGGAATTAACCCTTAATCCTTAACCCGATAGACTGTGATGCAGCCATCAGGGCAAACGATGGCACACGAAGTGCAACCCGTGCAACGCTCGCTGTCGGTCTGCCGCACATAGGGATACCCACGGTGGTTGACTTTGCGTGGAGCCAGTTCCAGAAGGTCGAACGGGCAGGCAACAACGCATAGCTCGCATCCCTTGCAGCGTTCGGTGTTAACTTCAATTTCGCCTCTCATTTTTGCCATATAATACTTGTTTTTTATGGATTATAATAGTCCTTACAGTAGAAATTCATGATTTCCGTTAGCATCTCACGTGCCGGACCGGCTGGCGATGCAGGGTCGTGAGCCAAGGCTGCATCATACATATTCATAGCCTCTGCCCAGCGCTGCTCGCGCCTGTAGGCGTTGCCACGCTCATAGAGTTCTTCGGCTAAATCATGTGCTGAGGCTTTGTCAGAATTCATGCCGCAAAAGTACGAATTTATTTGCTAACCAGCCGGCTTTTGCGTCAAACTTTAGTTTCTGAAGCGGGATTATTAATTTAAATCAAGGCAATAATGTTCGTTTTTATTTATTTACGACCTCGTTCACCCAAAACGATTCATCCACTGTCGCATACGAATCAGCCCCTCGTCGCCAAAACGGCGCAGGCTCTCGAGCACTTGTTCGTCTGTACGTACTCGTTCGAGATGACTCTTCGAGAAGAATTTGTCGGCATAGCAGATGATTTGTTCTTCGATGGTTTCAGGGGAATAGTCAGCGACAGGCAAAGGTAACCCTTGTCTTATGATAACTTCAGCCGTCAGACCCGTGCCGGTGTGTCGCTCTGCCACGCGGGCGTGTCGCGTCAATCCCTCTGCCCTTAGCATTTGGGCTCCGAGCAAGCCGTGGCGGATGTAAGGCTCGTTGCCGTGACACTCAATGCCAGGAGCATCGCAACGATAGATGCCTATATCGTGCAACATAGCAGCCTCGTAGAGAAACTCCTCATCAGCAGCGAGTTCGGGGTGCTTACGAGCAACAGCGAGTGCGCGTTCTGCCACGCTATTGCTGTGTCGCACGAGTATCTGTCGCAGCGGAAGGTTGTCTGAATAGTATTTGTTGATTATCTCGTCAACCATTTTCGGCCTCCTTTAATCATGATGTCACTGCGATTTGCGTTCCACATTCGTCCTCCTATATCGTAAGCTCGAGTGTCGTGCTTTTGGGTCTGCGGTAGTGATATGGCTGTGGGTGCCGGCGTCTCAAACTCAAGCGTTTGGCGAATAGTCCACGGGCTGCGCAGAAGGAAATGGTAGCGAGTGGCATATTGTAGATGGCTGAAGCGCACGTCCATTGTCTGACTTTCGCCTGGAGGCAGATCTATGATGGCGAAGTGGCGAGTGTCCTCGTTTTCGTTGCCCTCGGCATAGAGACAGTAGAGGATTATGGAACTGCCATAGATGTCGGGACTGACGTTGTTTACGTCGATAGTGAAATGGGCGGTTAACGTGGCTTCAGTGGAGTTGCTCCCGTCATTTTCGAGTTCGTATGTGAGGTTGTTCCATTCCAAGGCGGCTTCCTTGCCAACGGCCACGCTGACGGGCGTGGAGTAAGGGATAGTGACGTCGTCGTGCGATATACTGAGTGTGCGTTGACCTTCTCTGTGGAACATGAGATAAACGCGTTGTGTGGCGCTGCCTTTGGCTGGTACGTTGATTGCCGAGAGACCAACGTAGTCGGCCTGCTCAAACAGGGATGTATCCGTGGGCAGATTGGTGAAGACCTCGTAGGTATAAGTGACGTCGTCTGCGCTGTGGTTTTCAAATGTGATGTCTGCTGGCGTATAGCCTTGCGTGTCAGGTTCTCTGAGCAGTTGCAGCTTCGTCAGTTCCACTGCGAGGTTATCTATGTCCAGCGAGTCTGCATCAAGTGGCTGGGCGTCAGCCGAGGGGTGCAAGAAGAGCGCTCCCTGGTTGCAGAAGAATCCGTAGGCTATGCTGTTTGGAATAATGTCGTATTGCTCCCAAGGGCAGAGCCAATCGAGATCGAACCATCCGTCGTAGTATCCTTCGTAAGCCCAGTTGATATGGTAGTAGCCCTGTTCGTCGATACCGTCGATGTTGAAAGCATGACCTTTCATTTCCATATTATGGCCCACATAAGCAATGGGACGTCCCTGCTCCAGCTCATGTTGTATGAGGGCGTGCCAGCGGGCTGGCGAGTAGAGAATCCGGTCGTGCCAACGTGCCATCCCGTAGCCGAACGCTCTCTTGAGCGGTTCTACGGCATCGCTTGTGTTTGCGCCTGACGACCCTGGTGTGTAGCGCATCTTCACAGCCATGCCGGCAGCCAGCATTGGCAGGGCAACAGCCATTCCCTGCAGGTCAGTCCAGCCATTGCGGTAGTCAGTCAGGTGGTTGTCCCAGTCGAAGCGGGTGCCTGGCAGCAGGTCGTCGATAGTGTAGTTTTCTGTGGTCCAGCCCTTGAGCGTGTCTGTCAGCTCATCGGGGTAGCGATAGTAGGCGAGAATCTGCTCGATGCTGGTGGCCACGCAACCCGCCAGACATCGTTCGTCTGATATTTGTCCGCTAGTGTATCGATAGTAGGGCGCCAAGAGATTGTATGGTGCTTCCTGCCCTGAAATGCTTTTTAGCAGAGGATCAATGCGCTTGCGGGGCGCAGGAACCATGAGTCGTCGTTGGCGTTGCGCAGGAGGTGCCGGTTGATGTGCTGAGGGGGTCGCTGCCAGACTCTTCAGCCGCTCTCCGAGTAGTGCTTGCAATGCTTCGGGCATCTGCTTCCCGGCAGTTACGTTATGTCCCACAAGTGTTCCTCCACAGCGGAGGTCTACTTGTGCTGTGGCTGCAAGATAGCACGAGGTCAATGCTAATGAAAAGAGCAGTTTACGTATCATTCACAGAAGCGTTAGTCAAAGCTTATGAACTTGCGACCGGCTTCGGTCAAGTATGGGGCAACGGCGTTGAAAGGCAGAGTCACTTCAGGCCTGCCAAAGGCGTAGGCAGCAATCTCGTATTCCTGATAGATGAATACGAAGCCGCCGCTGGTAATCCATGGAGCTGTGGCGGGCAGTGGTAGTCCGAATTCAAGTTCGTTCTCCGGCGTATCGGGGTCATCGTAAAGCATGAGCATCTCAAAGAGGGCAGAATCTGTGCTGATGGGTTCTTCTGCGCCTTGGTTGAAATATGCCATGAGGCCGTTCTTGAGCAGCTGAATGAGTTCTGCCCGTTTTGTTTTGTCGAAGAGGGCCCAATTAAATGTGGCGCCGTCGGATGTCCTGAAGGTCAAGCCTTTGTGGTACTGTGCGCCGTGTGCTCCGCCAGTGTAGATATCGTGCTCAAGAGTGTAGGTTATGTACTCGGGCTTATTCTCGACAAGCTCTATGGTAAGGTTGTTGGCCATGAAACCCTCAAAGCCTTCATCGGCAAACTCTTTGAGATCGGCAGCCATACGTTGCAGCCCTTTGCGCCCGTATGTGTCAACTACGTTCTCAGCAAAGGTGGTGTTCTCGTTGCCGACAGTGAAAGCGCTGTCAATCTTTTCGCCTATGTAGTCGGGGAAGCAACGGCCACGCACCTCGTTACAAAGCCATTCCAAAGCGGCTTGAGCGACACGGCTGGAGTCGTCTTCTGCGGGAAAATCAGCAATTATGTTCTGATAAGCTACGGCATCGTTGATTTTGACGCTGTCGCTGAACTCTGCAGTGCAAAAGGCCTTTGCCGTAGTTGAATCACTGGATGACTCGGAACCAGAAGCCGGACTACGCCAGTCGCAAGCGGCAATGACAAGAGTAATGCCGAGTATAGCCAGAATCTGTGCGCTGTGGCGAAAATAGATGACGTTCATGAGGTTATTGAGTTTATTGTATATTTATGGCACCCGTAAATTTAGAATAATCTACGTAAGTCCGCTTGTTAGTTGTACCTAAATATTTTATGCACGCGCACGCGCGATGATTTTGAAACATTCGCGGCACTTGTCGGTAACGTATTGCCAGTCCTCAGCTGCAACCTTATCCTTCGGGAAGAGCTTTGAACCCATACCGACACAGAAAACTCCAGCTTTAAACCATGAACTTAGGTTCTCCTCATCGGGAGCTACGCCGCCTGTAACCATGATTTTCGACCAAGGCATAGGAGCCATGAGCCCTTTCACCATATTGGGGCCATATACATCTCCGGGGAATAGTTTGGTGATGTCGCAACCCAATTCTTGTGCCTTTCCGATCTCGCTGACGCTGCCGCAGCCAGGACAGTAGGGTACAATTCGGCGGTTGCAGACAGGTGCTATGTCGGGGTTGAAGAGCGGACCAACTACGAAGCAGGCTCCCAGCTGCAGGTACATCGCTGCCGTTGGTGCATCGACTACGGAACCTATTCCAAGGGCCAACTCAGGGCACTCGCTGGCCGCAAATTTTACACATTCGGCGAAGACCTCCTGAGCGAAATCGCCTCGATTTGTGAACTCGAAGGCACGTACGCCGCCCTCGTAACAAGCTTTGATGACTTGCTTAGCCACCTCTGCATTTTTGTGGTAGAACACGGGCACCATGGGTGCCTCCTTGATTTTGGCCAGCACGGCCAGCTTATCGAAACGAGCCATCGTTTATACTATTAATTATTAATGTTCTTATGCAAGTTAATCTTGTGTTGCTAAACTATCTCTGGACGCGCCCACTGGCATTGCCGCCGGCGAGGGCTTCGACTTCTTCTGCGCAGACGAGGTTGAAGTCTCCGTTTATGGTGTGCTTCAGGGCGCTGGCTGCTACAGCAAACTCGAGAGCCTCGCCTTGTGTGGTCTTTGTTAGCAGGCCGTGTATGAGGCCTCCGGAGAAGCTGTCGCCGCCGCCAACGCGGTCGATGATCGGGTTGATGTCGTAGCGCTTCGACTGGTAGAACTCGTTGCCGTCGAAGATTAGAGCTTTCCATCCGTTGTGCGTTGCCGAGAAACTCTCGCGAAGGGTCGAGACTACATATTTGAATCCGAATTCCTCTTTCATCTGGCGGAAGATGCCTTCGTAGCCGGCAGCGTCGGTCTTGCCGCCCTCGACGTCGGCATCTGGTTTGAAGCCCAGGCAGAGCTCGGCGTCCTCCTCGTTGCCAATGCAGACGTCGACGTATTTCATCAGCGGGCGCATGATGGATATGGCTTTCTCGCTGGTCCACAGCTTCTTGCGGAAATTCAAGTCGACGCTGACTGTTACGTCGTGGCGCTTGGCAGCTTTGCAGGCGAGGCGCGTCAGTTCGGCCGCTTTGTCGCTGATGGCAGGGGTGATGCCGCTCCAATGGAACCAGTCGGCTCCTTCCATGATCTGGTCGAAGTCGAAGTCCGAAGGCTCGGCCTCGGCAATGGCGCTGTGGGCGCGGTCGTAGATCACTTTCGATGGGCGCATCGAGGCGCCTGTCTCGGCGTAGTAGAGGCCAATGCGCTCTCCGCCTCGCACTATGAAGCGGGTGTTAACGCCGTAGCGGCGCATGGCGTTGACGGCAATCTGCCCGATTTCGTGCTTGGGCAGCTTAGTCACGAAGAGAGCTTCGTGGCCGTAGTTGGCCAGGGAGATAGCTACGTTAGCCTCTCCGCCTCCGGGGATGATGCGGAAGGTGTCGGTCTGGATAAAGCGGTCGTTGCCATCGGGCGAGAGGCGAAGCATCAGTTCGCCCAGAGTTACAATCTTTGACATAGTTTTATTTACTATTTACGATTTACAATTTACGGATTAATGGTTTACGAATGTATTTCTAGCTTGCAAAGTTACGAAAAATAATTGGTTTTTTGTGTGAAGGAGGCAAACTTTTAAATAAATCTTCAGCTTTTTGAATAAAACAGCGGTCTGGATTTATCACTTTGACAGAAAAGACGTATTTTTGTGGCATTATGAAAGTTAAAGGCCTAATATCGCTGAGTCCCCTTCTGGTATTCCTCGCTGTGTACCTTGGCGGCAGTCTTTGGGCTCACGATTTCTACAGCGTGCCCATCGTCGTGGCTTTTCTCGTGGCCAGCATCTTTGGTGTTGCCATCACGAGCGGCATTCCTCTGCGCGAGCGCCTGCACATCTTCTCGAGTGGCGCCGGTCACCCAGACATCATGATGATGCTCTGGATTTTCATCCTTGCTGGAGCGTTCGCCGCTTCGGCCCGCGTCATGGGGGCCATTGACGCCACTGTTGACCTTACGCTCCAGCTGCTGCCCGGGAAGCTCCTGCTGGCCGGCTTGTTTCTGGCTGCCTGCTTTATCTCGATGAGCATCGGCACCAGTGTGGGCACCATTGTGGCCCTTGTGCCTATAGCCTCGGGCATCGCCGACGCCACTGGGCTGAGCGTGCCTTTCGTCACGGGCGTCGTCGTGGGTGGTGCGTTCTTCGGCGACAACCTCAGTTTCATCTCCGACACAACTATCATGGCCACGCGCACTCAGGGCTGCCGCATGAGTGACAAGTTCCGCATGAACTTCCGCATCGTCATGCCTGCGGCGCTGCTCGTCATGGTTGCTTACATGGTTATGGGCACTCACGTGCACGCTCCGGCGGAGGTCCATGAGGTAAGCATGCTGAAGGTTTTGCCCTACGTTGTCGTCCTGGCCACGGCCATCGCCGGCGTCGACGTCATGGTGGTGCTTGTGGCGGGCTTGCTGCTGAGCGGCATCATCGGTCTCTACTATGGCAGCTACGACTTTATGGGTTGGATGGGGGCTATGGGCGACGGTGTCCTTGGCATGAGTGAACTGATTATCGTCTCGATGCTGGCCGGCGGACTGATGGCGCTTATCCGCCACGGTGGCGGTATGGATTTCGTGATTAGCGCCCTGACGCGCCGCGTGCGCGGTCGCCGTGGTGCCGAGCTTACGATAGGGGGCCTTGTCATGTTCGCTGATTTCTGCACGGCCAACAACACGGTGGCTATCCTCACAGTAGGTCCCATAGTTCGCGACATCGCCGGGCGCTTCGGCGTGGACCCGCGCAAGAGTGCCAGCCTGCTCGACACCTTCTCGTGCTTGGCGCAGGCCGTCATTCCTTATGGGGCTCAGCTGCTCATGGCTGCTTCGCTGGCCTCTGTCTCGCCCGTGGCCATCATCCCGTATCTTTATTATCCGTTCACTATGGGCGTGTGTGCTCTTCTTGCGATAGTCGTAAGGTCAGCTGCGCCGTCGCAATCCGTTTGATGTCACCCCGGCAGTGCAGCGAGGCTCGCATCGTGGCCGGAGTGCGTTGCAGCTTGCCGCGGAAGATGGTAGCTTCCTTAAGGCGGACGCAGACGGGGCGGTCGAGGTCTACGAGCTCGTCGGCCAGCCACAGCGTCAGCCTCGAGTAGGTACACTCGCTGATATCGATGACGTTGTCGGTGACGCTCAGGCGTACGCGCTGGCCGCGCCGCAGCTCGTCGGACGGTGCCGTAATCCAGGCGAAATGCTGGCGGACTACTTCTTCCTGCTGCCAAACTATGGTGTGCGGCCACGGATTGCGGCTATAGCGGCTCATCCATGCTACGGCGGCCGTGTCGGCGCGCAGCATCCAGTGGCCCATGCCCTGCATGATATGAGTTTCATGGACGTAGCCTCCGGTGTCGGCCTTTTGCAGCGAATCCATCTCCAGGCCTCGCAAGGCATCGAGTCGGTTGCGGTCGTAAGCGGCATCGTCGGCCCCGCACCAGATCATGAAGGGCGTGTTGCGGAGGTTCAGCAGGCAGACGTCGCCCGGGTGGCCTGCCATCATCGAGGCGGCAGCCCACGTGTCGGCCATGCGCGGGCCCATTCGCCATACGCCGTCGCCTCCGGCTGAGTAGCCCAGGAGATAGACCTTGTCGGGGTTGACGTCGGCAAAGGCCACAGCCATCTCAATGAGCTGCTCGTAGAGCTCGTCAAGGGCAGGCTTGAACCACATATCCCAATCGTTGTAGGGGGCTCTTGGTGCTACGTAAAGGCCCTCAGTAGGGCGGTAGAGCCGTTTCTGGTTGTCCCATTGCTGGTCGTTCAGCGCGGCTGGAGCGTTGCCTCCGCCGTGCAGCGAGATCCAGAGGCTGCGCCCATCGGCAGGCAGGGTGCCGTAGGTGGTGTGCCAGAGCGGCATCGTTGCGAGGGGCGTAGCCGTCAGACAGCAGTCCCAGAGCGCCTGCAGATGGGCCCGCTTCTGTGCCTTCCATTCAGCGGCAAGCTGTTGCCGAAGCGGTTCAACGTCTTCTCGTTTTAGCGACTGAGCCGCAGCCGAGGCTGCGAGGGTGAGGCCGATGGCGGCCAAGAGCAAATGTAGTGCTTTCATTGTCTTCGTTACTTTTTGCAAAAGTACAAAAAAATACGTTGCGATGTACCGTTTGCTAAAAAAAAAAGACTAACTTTGTACGCGAAATCATGCGCAGGCATAGCCAACTGATTATATTCTTAAGCTTATATTGCGCTTTCCCCATTATACAACAACCCAATTCCTATTCCCTACAGTGAAACTCATTACTACCTATTTCCCTGACCTCAGCCAACGCCAGCGGCAGCAGTTCGAAGCCCTCGACGCGCTCTACCACGACTGGAACGCCAAAATCAACGTTATCTCGCGCAAGGACATCGATAACCTCTACGAGCACCACGTCCTGCACTCGTTGGCCATAGCCAAGCTTCTGCGATTCACGTCTGGCAGCCGTATTCTGGACCTCGGCACCGGCGGCGGCTTCCCTGGAATCCCTCTGGCTATTATGTTCCCCGACGTACACTTTCATCTCATTGACTCCACGGGCAAGAAGATTCGTGTCTGCGACGCAGTAGCCGAAGCCACGGGCCTCACAAACGTCACCACTCAGCACGCCAGGGCCGAGGAGGTGCGCTATGCCGAGAAGTTCGACTTCGTGGTCTCGCGGGCAGTGATGCCGCTGGCCGACCTGGTTCGCATAGCACGTCCTCACATCAGGCGCGAGATGCGGAATGCCATGCCGGGCGGTGTCATAGCCCTCAAAGGCGGAGAGCTGGAGCGTGAGGCGGCGGCGGTAGGTGGCACAAAGATTATCACGCCCATCACTGATTTCTTCAGCCAAGAGTATTTCGAGACGAAGAAGGTCGTTTGGGTGCGTGTGGGGTGAGGAATGAGGAATGAGGAATGAAGAGTTCAATGTTCAAGGTTAAGACATTTACGTTTAATCCGCTGGCAGAGAATACTTACGTCGTCAGCGACGACGAGGGTAGGGCGGCCATTATCGACTGTGGAGCCTTATATCCCTCTGAGTGTCAGACCCTCGAGAACTATGTCTCGGCAGAGCATCTGACGCCGCAGGTCCACCTGCTCACGCACGGACATTTCGACCACGCCTTCGGTGCAGCTTTCGTCTTTGAGCGTTATGGCCTGCGACCTCGCTGCCACAGCGCGGATCTCCCCTTGCTGGCCGACCTCGGAGCTCAGATGCAGGAGATGTTCGGCCACGCCTTCGCCTGCGCTTCTGCGCCCGTGGGTGAGGTCTTGACGGTGGGCGAAGTGATTGATGTGGGCGACCTGCGCTTCAGCGTTCTCGCCTCGCCCGGCCACACGCCCGGAGGCGTCTGTCTGTACCTCGAGGCAGAGCGCATTCTCTTCTCAGGCGACAGCCTCTTCGCCGGAAGTATCGGCCGCACCGACTTCTCCGGCGGCAACCACTGGCAGCTGATCCGCTCGCTGCAGACGCTGTTGAAGACGCTCCCCGCCGAGGTCGCCGTGCTGCCTGGTCACGGTCCTGCCACCTCGATAGCCGCCGAGCGCGGCTATAATCCTTACCTCTGACGGACCGAGCCGAGCCAGCCGTATATTCAAAACCCTTAAGCCTTTTGCTCAAAACCCTTAAGCTTTTTGCTCAAAACCCTTAAGCCTTTTGCCCGAACCCCTTAAGCTTAATCTCAAATTCCTAAGAAGTTGTTATTGACATAATAAACTCCGAAAGTTTTTTGATGATTAATTTCGATTGCGAAGGTTCTAAAAAAATCCGCAACCCGATTATACGGATTACGGATTATTTTACCTCAAATGCAGATTAACGCTTTTTGCTGTATCGCTCCCTGTCTTTTACAATGCCCGGCAGGTTGGCGGCTGCCCAAGCGACCAAATTATGGAGAAGCGGTGTGAGCGAACGCGCACGATCGGTCAATTCATATTCTACTCTTGGCGGCACTTCTGCGTATGCTTGCCGTATGACAAAACCGTCGGCTTCGAGGTCGCGCAGAGTGCGGGTGAGCATCTTCTGTGAGATGTCGGGTATGGCGGCCTGAATCTCCTTGAAACGCATCGGCCGATGGGCTGGATCCAATGTCAGCAGCACGAGTATGCTCCAGCGGTCGCCGATACGGGCGATGACATTGCGAATGGGACAATTTGGGAAGTGGAGGTCCCGAATCTTTCCTTGAATATCCATAGATCAGTGTTTTTTTAAGTTTCAGCTTCTATGATTTTGTAGCGTCCCGGCTTGCGCGGTTTCTCTGAGGGATAGTCACCTTTGCAATAGCCCAGCAGCACGAAGCAACGTGCCACATAGCCAAGTGGAACACCCCAGTCATACATGAGCTGGTGGCCATAGTCGCTGTCGAAGGTCTCCTCGCCACGGGCGATGATGCACGAACTGATGCCCAACTCCGTGGCCGCCAGCACCATGTTCTCGGCACAGCAGAATGCGTCGGGGATGCTGTAGAGGAAGTTGCCTTGGGCGAAGACGATGCACACCGTGGGGGCTCCGTAGAAGCCGCTCTTGATGGACGGGTCGTCGATGATGCTGGGCTGCTCCTTCGAGACGAAACTGCCTGCCAGACGCGAGCGGTCGAGCTTACCGACATTCATCTTGCCCACAACCGCGGTCTGTTTAGGGTCGCGCAGCGCAACGATCATGCTGCGCTGCGCGCCGCCGGCATTAGGGGCGTACAGGCCCGCCTCGATGATACGCTCCAGGTCCTCACGTGGTATCTGCCGGTCTTCGTACTTACGTATCGAGCGGCGGTATTTGATGAGTTCAAACAAATTCATCTTTCTCGGACTTTTACGGTTTAATACTTTACAATGTGTGCGTCTGTCTCAGCCAGCTATTTCTCGAAGCGTTCTATGCTGAGCCCGTCTGCTGTCAGGGCTCCGAGTGCGGGCACGGCAGAGGTGAAGTGAGGAGCGGCAGAGTGTTTGTCGAGCGCCTCCTGGCTCTCCCACGTCTCACAGAACATGAACACGCGCGGGTTGGTGGTGCTTTGGTAGAGGTCATAGCCCTTGTTGCCTTCGTCCTGACGGCTCTTGGCTACGAGTTCGTTGGTGATGGCCAGCACATCCTCGGTGCTGACTCCTTCCTTCAATGTGAAGAATGCATTAAGTCTGATCATTTTAAATTACAATTTACTATTTACCATTTACTATTTAACATTTACCATTTAGTATTGATCTAACCACTTTCAGAAGCGAAACCTCTTATGGGTGGTTAGACCAGTCCGTTACTTACATGTCGTAACCAGGATCCTTGGCCAGTTTGCCGATGTTGGGTCGGATTTCCTTGTCGAACACTTCGTCCTTCCACTGCTCGGCAGGAATCTCAGTGTAGCTGATGGAGATATACTCTTCAGTGGCCTTCAGATGTTTCTCGGCCAGTTGTGTCAGTTCGGCTACGAAGGCATTCATCTCTTTTTCGGTGAGGTGCTTCGGATAGCACTTAATGTTGATGTGTGGCATAATGATTGGTTGAGTATGATTTTATGAAGTTTCGATTCTACTCGCAAACGTCTTTCCAGCACTGCGGATCGGGTGCATAGAAGTCGTGGTTGTATCCAAAGGCTACGGCAGGACAACCGCGGCAGAAGCGTAGCAGTTCACACTTGCGGCACTTCTCGAAGCGCTCATGCTGGCGATACTGCTCCATGCGGGGGCCGTGGAACACGTCGTACATCTCCTCACTGACGGTGCCGACATAGCTCTCGAAGCGCCGGCACGCCATCAGTCGCCCTTCAGCCGTGATGGTGAAATGGCAGTTGCCGCAGTTGCAGCCATCATAGATGGTATCCTCGTCCAGTCCGTCGGGAATCTTGAATAGTCCCTTGTCATAGAGAAAGAGCGTCCAGAGGTGATCCTTCAGGTTGAAGGTTGTGCCAGAGTCCTTGTACTGCTCAAACTTCTGCCAGCATAGGTCGAGGAAGTCGCGGTATCGCAGTGGTTCTACGTGCCACGTCTCTTTGCGCGCCTTGTCTTCTGAGTCCGGACAATACCTTCCGAACGCGAAAATGTCCACCTTGTGCTCCACTACGACATCGATGAGTGCGGGAATCTGGTCGATATTCGTAGCTGAGATGGTGGACATGATGGCGCAATGCATCCCGCTGCTGCGGATGATATCGATTGCCTTCAGGGTTGCATCGAAGGAGCCGGGCTTGCGGAAACGGTCATGCGTCTCGCGCAAACCGTCCAGCGATAGCTGGTACTTGCGGCAGCCCAACGCCTTCATCCTGCTGCATACCTCATCCGTCAGATGGAACGGGTTGCCCATCAACGTGAAGGGTATGTCGTGCGCGTGTACCAGCTCTAAGAAATCCCAAAAGCGAGAATGAAGAATAGGGTCACCGCCAGTTATATATAAATAAGGTGTACTCTTCATCCGCGAGGCCATGCGTTCAACGTTTGCAAGCACAGCCACCATCCGCTCCCAAGGCATCTCGATGAGTGTTGGATGTCCGGGAGCGAAGATGTAGCAATGCTTGCAACGCTGGTCGCACGCATCAGTGATGTGCCACTGAAAGGCAAAATACTGCTGTGCCACGATTTGGCAAATTGGGTTCAGGCCATCGCCAAACTTTATGCTATATTGTCAAATGGCCAGATTCACTTACTTATCACCTGCACCGCAAGCGCTCCCGCAAGCAGCGGTTTTTTCCTCGGCAGGCTTGTCGCCAGCCCCACAGGCACTTCCGCAGGCAGCGGTTTTCTCCTCGGCAGGCTTGTCGCCAGCACCACAGGCGGCACCACAAGCAGCGGGTTTCTCACTCTGTTTCATCATTCCCTGTGCGCTATGCGCAAAGTTGTAATCCATTCTCTTCATTGTCTTAAAATGTTTTTAAGTTAAACAATAATGGCCACCTTTGGTTAGTAACCACCGCAAAGATACCACTTTTTCTTTAATTGCCAATTTACAAACGCCCAAGTTTGTAACTTTCTAATATGATAGTAATGTTGATTTTCAGATTAATACACAATCGTGACTTAGGTTAATTTAACAAGAGTCATCGTCTTAGAACTGTTTCGTTATCACGTACAACGTCGTTGGCTGAGTTTATATCCGTCAAAGTTTAGTGCAAAGATACGATTATTAAATATATTATGAACAGAAAGAACCTCAAACAGTATTAAAAGTTGAAATTTAATTATTTATTACCATCAAATGTTTGTAAAAACACTTTTTCACATCAACATTATACTTCCAAATCGCAGTTGAGAAGCAAGCATTAATCAGCTAACTCAAGTTTTGCAAATGATGGAAGTGCTTGCTCGCTCCATACTTAGAGAAACTCCTTAACTCCTTAGCTTCTTTACTTCCAAGCAAGTGAAGCATACTAAATTATAGTAAATAGAGAATGACGTTGTTTCTATATAACCAAAAAAGAAGGTAATAACATACCAATTGCCCCGAAAGCCCCATATGGGTGACAGGATTCAGGCTGTGCTGTGGCGCGGAAGTCTTAAGAGTTTTGCTTGTTCGCTCGCGACCGAACAAGCAAAAGTCCCGGTAGAATTCCGCTTCGGCCCAATCGTATTTGCCTTTCAACTGGCTGCATCTGCCGATTAGACAAGTCGTTTCTGGCTTTACGGCCAGAGTATTCGTGATTATGATCTCCGCTGATCAGTGTCAACTGATATGTTATTGCCAAAAGAAAACCCTCAAGAGTTCGAGACTCTTGAGGGTTATTCGTGTTTGTAAGCACCAGCCTACAGGATTGTGAACACTTAGATGATAAATAAATGGGTCACTTCTTTCCAGCCTTCCAGAAGTCTTCCTCAGCCTTGAGCTCAGCCTGCTGCTTGTCGTAGGCAGCCTTCTGGGCAGCGTACTCGGCGTTGTGGCGCTCCACGGTGAGGATATTGCTCTTAAGGCGCTGAGCCTGACCGGCGAGTGTGATGTCGGCGGCTGCAGCACGATCGCAGTAAGCCTTAGCCTCGGCGTAGTTCTTAGCCTTGGTGGCGATATTGGCGCGCTGCATGAAGCACTTGCCTTCGAGGTCGGGGTTGAACTGGGCAGCCTTGTCGAGGTAAGCGTATGCGCTCTTGAAGTCGCCGCTCTTGCGCATGGCGGCAGCCACGCGAAGGGCGATATTACCCTTCTGGGTGTCGCTCTGGCAGAGTTCGATAGCTTTGTTGTAATACTCTACGCTCTTAGCGACCTGACCGTCCTTGGCATACTTCTGAGCGGTACCGATGGCTGACTCGTAGGAGGGTTCGATGTTGAAAGCATACTCAGCTGCCTTGTAGTAGACGGGAGCATCGTCGCAGTCGTTGGCGGCCATCAGCGTGAGGGCGCTCTTCAGGTATGCGAGGTTGTCCTTGTTGGCCTCAATCTTCGGGGTGAAGATGGCGATAATCTGGTCGCGGTCGGCAGCCTTGGACTCAGCAAAGAGGCCTTCGATAGTGTTCAGAGGAGCATCGTATTTCTCAACGATCTTACGAGCCTTGGTGGTGTCGGGCTCTTCCTTGGCCAACTGCAGCATCTTGTCGCAGACGTCCTTGCTCTCGAGGTAGTCTTGGAGGAACTGCTCGCGGAAACCGTTGTTGTCGGCCTGATATTTGGCGTAGCTCACACGGAAGAAAGCATCGAGCACAAAGCCTTCTACTTCACGTCCGCCCTGTTCGTTAATCTTGTTGATACCATCCTTGAAAGTGGCATAGGCCTTATCGAGCGTATAGGTGGGGTCGCAAGTGGGGCCGTAGGCTGCGTAGTCGTATGCCTTGCGTGCGATGACGTCGCCCTCGGTGGCACGGCGGTCAGCGCGTGTGAATGAGTTGAGGCCGGCGAGGTTCTTGACGCGAGTGTCGTAGACATTCATGAGCTCCTGGAAGTAAGCCTGCTTCTTAGCAGCGTCCTGCTCGCCCTGGATGAGCATGGCGAGCATATAAGCTCCGTTGGTGTAAATACCCATCTGCGAGAAGGGAGCTTTCTCAAACACGGGCTTCCACACCTCGTATGCCTCGGTCCAGTTGCTGCTGTTGATAGCTGTCTGGAAGAGGCTGAGGTTCTGACGCGTGCGGAGGCTGTCCTCACCCGTTCCGATGCGCTCGTACCAAGCGGTTCCTTCATATTGTGCCATGGCCGTTGCCGAGACAGCGGCGAATGCAATGCCAAAAATAAATTTCTTCATTTTCATAGTTGCTATTGATTTTGCGGTTATACTTCTTGTTAATTATGTCTCACATTGTTTTAGATGTTCATTTCACTTAATGGTTTAAGACCTATAAATTCATATTTGAAGTTCTTGCCTCGGGGCGAAGGAAACTGGCTGCGCTCGTCGACATCGTCTCGTGAGCGTGCGTAGTCTACGAGGCGGTTGTAGCAGTCGATAGGGCTCCAAGCTTTTGTCAAGGCAGAAAAGCGCGTGTCAACGTAGTCGTACTTGCCTGTCTCTGGCACGAACACTACGCGCTTGAAGAGGATGAATCCCTCGTACCATCCCGGCTGCTCCTCATTGAGCCGTTGTTCTATGATGTCCTTCGGCTTGGTCAGGACGGTGGCAGAGGCATCGGCCGCTGCGTTATGCTTGCCATTGGCCTTAAACTCTTCCAGCGTAGATGCCAACGTCTTTATGACGATGAAGTAAATACGCGACTTCACCTTGTAACGCTTGGGATAAGCAACGTCGCCTTCGGCATATTGGCGGAAATCAGCCTCAAAATCGGGCGTCACTTTAAAGCCCTGAAAGGTACTGATGAACTCGAGAGCCTCGTCGGTGGAGGTGACGACGCGTTCGTCATCAAAAAAGCGGATGTATAGATTCATGAACAGTTGTTTGTTAAATCGGTCGCAAATGTACGAAGATTATTTCTATTAAGCGCCCTTTTTTACTAAATTTATTATTACATTTGTGTTTCTTTTACAAAATAAAAGATGCAAAAGTGCATTTATGCAAATTAATTCGGAATAATAAGCGAATAAAATTTTGCGACTCAGAAAATAAGTAATACATTTGCAAACAGAAACAAACAGCAAACAAGCTAATACGCACACTCATGAAATACTTATCTAACGGCATCCTCGAGATAGAGGTATCAGAGATTGGCGCCGAACTGCACAGTCTGCGCCGCGTGACTTCGCCCCATGAATATCTCTGGCAGGGCGAGCCCCTTTTTTGGGACCGCCGCGCACCGGTTCTGTTCCCCATCGTAGGTCGTGTGTGGCAAAACAGACTCCACATCAACGGCCGCGAATACAATCTCAACCAACACGGCTTCGCTCGCGACATGACGTTTAAATGTATAGTTGACGAAGACCGCCACCTGGCTTTTGCTGCTCGTGCCGACGAAGCAAGCCTTGCGCTGTGGCCCTTTGATTTCGAGATTCGCATTGACTTTACCCTCCTACGAAATGTCCTCACCATAGGCTGGCAGGTTACTAACCACAGCGATGCGAGGATGCCTTTCCAGATAGGTGCACATCCAGGTTTCCGCTACAAGCAATATAACGATGACGATGATGCCCACGGCTTCCTCTCGTTTGATGTTGATGAGCACCTGTGTAGCACCATCATAGCTCCCGGCGGTTATGCTGATGAGACGACATTCGGCGTTGAATTGCCGGCTGACGGCCTGCTCCCTCTGACGAATCACACATTCGACTGCGACACCATCGTCGATGCCACAGGACGTATATCACGTGTAACGCTGCACGACAAGAATGGTAGTCCGATGGTTACTGTGCGCCACTCAATGCCCATTACGGCTCTCTGGTCGCCATGTGGTGGCAAGGCACCATTCATGTGTATAGAGCCGTGGCACGGTTGTTGCGACCCCGTAGGCTTCTCCGACGATGTAGAGCGCAAGCCATTCATCGAACATGCGGAGCCGCACCAGACCTGGCAGACGAGCTACGAAATCATTGTCGAATGACCCTCTCAGTCCTCATTCCTACATATAATTTTTGCGCGCGCGAACTCGTAGAAGCTGTCGACGAGCTGATAAGCCGTGAGGGTATTGATGCAGAGATTGTAGTGGCTGACGATGCTTCCACTGCTCCTACAACGTGGATGGATAAACTCAGCTGTTCCAACACGCTTACGCTCTGGCATGCTCCTCGTAACTTGGGACGCTCAGCTATCCGCAATCAGCTCGCCAGCCTCGCACGCGGGACGTGGCTGTGGTTTATAGATTGCGACACGGCACTGGCACCGTCTTTCTCTCTACGCCGCTATCTCAACAACGCCGGCTCGGCTGATGTCCTGTGCGGCGGACTAACGACACCCGCTAACCCTCCTGCAGGCGCCTCGCTGCGCTTCCGCTACGAGCACGCAGACAGTCTCCGCCGCACTGCCGAAGCTCGTTCACGAGAACCCTATCGTCAGCTGTCGACCTGCAATCTGTTCATAAAAAAAAATGTCTTCACAGATATTTTGTTCTGCGAAGACATCAAGAATTATGGCTACGAGGATGCCCTATTCGGTGTTGAACTCGAGAAACGGAACGTAAGCATTCATCATATCAACAATCCTGTTGTACATTTGGGACTTGAAAGCAACGCTGTTTTCCTCGACAAGACAGAAGTTGCCCTCAAGACACTCCGTTCCTTAGAAGGTCGCATGAATGGCAGCAGCCACCTTCAGGAGACAGCCCTCAGACTCCAACGTTGGCATCTCGACGGTGCCACAAGCATGCTTTACAGGATATTCCGTAAGGCCATGCGATCAAACTTGCTCTCTGACGAGCCGAGCTTGCGCGTTTTCTCGCTGTATAAACTTGGCTACTACCTCAGTCTTTGAAGCGTTTGCCCCAAAGCTGAAGCATCCGCTCCTTCAGTTTGTTCTCGGCTGCATTAGGTTGGGCGTGCCAGAAGCGCTCAGAAATGCCATCGGGCAGGAACTGCTGCTCTACGAAATGTCCTTCATAGTCATGAGCGTATTTGTAGCCATTGGCATATCCGAGTTCTTCCAACAGTTCAGTTGGAGCATTGCGTAGGTGCAGGGGCACTGGCTGGTTGCCCGTCTTCTTCACGAAGCTAAGGGCGTCCCCTATGGCCAGATATGCAGAATTGCTCTTAGGCGACGAGGCCAAATAGATGGCAGCTTCGGCAAGGGGTATACGCGCCTCCGGCCAACCAATCTTATGGACGGTATCAAAGGCGGTATTAGCTAGCAAGAGAGCATTGGGGTTTGCCAGACCGATGTCCTCGGCAGCTAAAATGACCAATCGTCGGGCTATGAACTCTGGTTCCTCGCCACCTTCAATCATGCGAGCTAGCCAATATACGGCAGCGTCTGGATCACTGCCCCGGATGCTTTTGATGAATGCAGAGATGATGTCGTAGTGCATCTCTCCGCCTTTGTCGTAGGCCAACGGGTTCTGTTGCAGGCGTTCAGCAACGAGTTGATCGGTAATCTCTATGGGACGGTTTTCGCTGCCAATATCAGTCACAAGTTCCAAAATATTCAGTAACTTGCGTGCATCGCCTCCGCTATAGCGCAGGAGTGCATCGGTCTCTTTGACACTGATACTCTTCTGCTTGAGCTCAGTGTCCTCGTGGATGGCGCGGTCGAGGAGCGTGAGAAGATCATCCTTGCCCAGAGGCTTAAGCACGTAGACGGCACAGCGCGAGAGCAGCGGCCTTATGACCTCGAACGAGGGGTTTTCAGTAGTCGCGCCGATGAGCGTCACCGTGCCTTGTTCCACGGCTCCGAGCAACGAGTCCTGTTGAGACTTGGAGAAACGGTGGATTTCGTCAATAAATAAGATTGGGCTCTTTGAGTCGAAAAAACGTCCGCCGCGGGCACGTTCGATGACCTCCCGAACATCTTTGACCCCACTGGTGACTGCCGACAATGTATAGAAAGGCGTCTCGAGCGTGTGGGCAATTATCTGCGCCAGCGTTGTCTTACCTACGCCCGGCGGGCCCCACAAGATGAATGATGCCACCTTCCCGCTCTCAATCATCCGACGCAATACTGCACCCGGGCCGACAAGGTGCTGCTGGCCGATATATCCGTCGAGCGTGACGGGCCGCATACGTTCTGCTAAAGGTTTCAAGCTTTCTTTACATTAATGGGATTAAGGCGCGTTCAAAATAAGAAAAGAAGAACAGCCAAATGAGTTAACGAATAAGAGTGTTAACGTATGAGAGAGAGCGATAGACGGGACTCGAACCCGCGACCCTCGGCTTGGGAAGCCAATGCTCTACCAACTGAGCTACTATCGCAACGACAGCTTTTCGTAAAAGCGATGCAAATGTACACGAAAGACACCGTTTGAGCAAATATATTCGCAGAAAAATAAAAAAAAGATGTGTTTTTCGATGATAATGCGAAGAAAAAACTAACTTTGCAGAAACGTACACAAGTATCATCCTTCGATTATGACAATAGCAATACTCACGCTCATACTTTTGGGTTATGTTCTTATCGCCAACGAACATCTCACACACATCAACAAAGCAACGATAGCCCTCTTTGCCGCAGTGCTCGGTTGGATATTGTTTATTTCCACCGGGACCGACTTCGTTATGAAAATGCATGGTCCTGAGTTTTCTGCCAACCATCTCTCTGGCGTCAGTCAGGCCTTTGCCGTCAAGCAGTTTATCGCTGACCATATCTTCCTGCGCTATGGCGCTCAGTTGGGGGCAATTGCCCTATATCTGCTGGCCACGATGAACATCGTGTCAGTGCTAGAGAGCGATGGTTGCTTCGAGTTCATAGCGCGTTGGAGCAGGGTGCGAAGCAGCTGTCATCTATTGTGGATTCTGGTCGGCTTCACGTTTGTGATATCAGCCAACCTCGACAATCTGACGACGACAGTGTTGATGCTGATGATACTCCGTAAGCTTGTCTCGCAAAGCCGATGGCGAATGTTCATTGGCTCTGCCATCGTCATAGCAGCCAACTGCGGCGGCACCTTCACTGTCATTGGCGACGTTACCTCACTCGTAGTCTGGGGGAAGGGAGCCGTGACGCCAACCAATTTCTCGGCAGCGTTGGTGTTGCCAGCACTGGTGGCTACGGTCATTCCTACGGCTATGATAGCACGCTCTCTGCCAGAGCACATCGACCTCATACGGCCTGCCGCCAGCTATCGAGGTGACAGCCTCTTTCTCAGTCGTTGGCAACGTGTTTTGCTGCTAATCGTAGGGATCGGTGGCCTATGGTTCATCCCTACATTCCACCGCATCACCTTGCTACCACCTTTCCTTGGCGCTCTTTGTGTGCTGGGCGTGCTTTGGGTACTTCATGAGCTGTTCAATCACCGTCGCATTACCTCCGACCAACCGCTGCATCAGACCTCCGACCGCCGCTTCCAGTATCTCACGCTGCAGACAATAATGTATTTCGTGGGCGTATTCCTCTGCGTCTCGCTGCTCATCGAGACGGGCGTTATGCGTTCCATATCTGCGTGGTGCGACGAATGGATCCACAATATTTATATCATGAGCATAGCCATCGGCGCCATCAGTTCCGTTCTCGATAACATTGCTCTTGTGCTCACTGCCATTAATATCTATCCTGTGGCCGAGAGCATCACAGCTTTACCCTCGTTCCTCTCGCCAGAATACTCCCAGGCTTTCCTGCAGGACGGTCAATATTGGCACCTGATTATTTACAGCGGCTGTGTCGGAGGCTGTCTGCTGCCCATTGGCAACGTATGCGGTTATGCCCTTATGCGCGGCGAGGACGTTAGCAACACGTGGTATGTGCGTCACATAATGCCTAAAGTATTCATCGGCTGGATGATAGGCCTTGCCCTATATTTCGCCTTAGACCTTTGGCTGAGATGACGAAGGGTCGGAAAAAGTTAAATGACGTTATCCTGTCGGACTGCTGACAATATTTAGTTAAAAATAGATAAATTGTTTGTACAGGTCCAAAAGAATACATACATTAGCGGCGAGTTTAAATTAAAATATGAACCTATGGCTAACAAGAAAGATCTGAAGAAAGCTATTAATCTCATGTGCACCGACCTGCTCATCGAGCTGCTGGGCGCAGAGCAAGCATCGCCGACTGCTGCAAAGCAGGACATAGAGAACATCGCACAGAGCATCCTGCTCATGCGCAATGATTTTGTCAACCGGCTAAGCCACGTCGACAAGCGTCAAGTCCGACAATTCTTCACGCAACTCGATGAAGACCTCACTGCAAGCACCAACGACATCGTTGATCAAATCTGCCATCTCGTCTGAGCTGCCTCTTGAGTCCAAAAAGCCTAATCACTCAGTCTGAATGAAACGCATCTGCAGATATATTCTTTATCGACTTATGGGCTGGCGCAACGAAGTCACCATTGCGCTGCCCGACAAGTATATAGTGGCCTTGGCGCCACACACCAGCAACTGGGACTTCATCCTCGGCCAGCTCTACAGCCGCGCCGAGTCTTTCCGCTGTCAGTTTATGATGAAGAAAGAGTGGTTCCGCTTCCCGCTCGGAGGCCTTATGCGGCGACTCGGAGGCATCCCTGTAGAACGCAGTCGCAAGACGAGCCTTACCGACCAGCTGGCCCAAGTAGCCCGCTCGAGCGACACATTCGCCCTCTGCATCACGCCGGAAGGCACGCGCAAACCCGTCAGCGAATGGAAAAACGGTTTCTACTATATCGCCCTCAAAGCCAACATCCCCATACTCCTCTTCGGACTCGACTACGCCACAAAGCGCATCGTATGCACTAAATCCATTTTACCCAATGGCGATATCGAAGCACAGATGCCAGAGATACGCGAATACTTCCGTCAGTTCCAAGGGAAGCATCCTGAGAATTTCATTCCTTGAAGTGCTCCCATACATTCAAAAAAAACAGCCAAGACGGCAGGGGCAAATATAAATCCTCTCTTAATGCTCTGAGAGATTCTTAATTATCAACCTCTTTGCTTGAAATTGAAACACTATCTTCGCAATATTTTTTTAGTCTGGCTTCTGTTCGCAGCAGAAGCCGTTTGTTTAGCGCAGACCGTTTCCACACAGACGGCTCTCAACAACTACTTCACAAACTTCGACCTCGGTTTCACGCTGAAAGGCTTCACGTGCAACCTTGAGTCAGTGAGCATAGATAAAGCCAAGCGCAATGTTGACGTTGTTGTTTCAGAGGCTTTCGGTATGCAATCTTTCTCAGAGGAGAAAGTCCGTCGTATTTATGCTGAAGTCAAGCAGTTGCTGCCAGAAAACGTTCGCGACTACTCGCTGAGAATATTCTCACGCAAAACACTGATTGACCATCTCCCTATTGGTGCTAAGTTGCCGGAAGGCTCCGCGCCGCGCCAGTGGGATGATATTCGCCACAAAGGTAACCCGTGGGTGACACCCCTCTCGCGCGCCTGGAAAGCCGAGCGGGGCCTTGAGGGCCGTCATCTCAGCCTTTGGGCAAGCCACGGCCGCTATTTCTCGCAGGCAGACGACCAATGGCAGTGGCAGCGCCCGCGCCTCTTCTGCACCGCCGAGGACCTGCTCTCGCAGACTATCGTTGTCCCCTTCTTGATGCCTATGCTCGAGAATGCCGGCGCCGTGCTCTTCACTCCCCGCGAACGCGACTGGCAGCGCCATGAAGTCATCGTTGACAACGACACGCCCGAGGCCTCCGGCTCTTACGGCGAGACTTCTGGACAGCACGAGTGGACTGATGGCCCCGCAGGCTTTGCCCACACCAAGGAAATCTACCTTGACGGCGAGAACCCCTTCACCCAGGGCACCACCCGTGCCGTTGCCACACAACAGCGGCGCAGCAATGAGAGCGAGGCCCGCTGGACACCCGAGATACCTGAGGATGGGCGCTACGCCGTCTATGTCTCTTACACCTCCCTACCAACGAGCGTCAGTGATGCCACCTATACCGTTCGCCATTGTGGCCAAGCAAATCACTTCCGAGTCAACCAGCAGATGGGAGGAGGCACATGGGTCTACCTCGGCTCGTTTGATTTCTCCGCAGGCCGTAGCGGCGAAAACTGCGTAATCCTCTCTAACCATAGCAACTATCGCGGCCACATCAGCGCTGATGCCGTGCGCTTTGGCGGAGGTATGGGAAATATAGCCCGCGGCGACACCGCCAACCTGCGCACCAGCCGCCTGCCGCGCTTCCTCGAAGGTGCCCGTTACTACGCTCAATGGGCCGGCTTCCCCTACGAGACATACGCCAGCAAAGGTTCAACCAACGATTACGCAGAGGATATCAATGTGCGCTCACACACAACCAATTACCTCGCTCGTGGTTCAGCCTACGTTCCAGGTGATTCGGGCCTATGCGTGCCAATAGAACTCAGCGTTGCGCTGCACACTGATGCCGGCTTCTCGCGCGACCAAAGTATTATAGGCTCGCTCGGTGTCTGCACTACTGAGTTCTACGACGGCATAATCCCTTCAGGCCTCACGCGGCTGACCTCACATGACGTTTGCGACATCGTTCTGACGCAGGTCTGCAGCGACCTTGATTCGCTGACCAACCGCTGGACACGCCGCCAGATGTACGACCGCAACTACAGCGAGACTCGTGAGCCGGCCGTGCCATCCATCATCCTCGAGATGCTCTCGCATCAGAACTTCGCCGACCTGATGCTCGCCCACGACCCCTATTTCAAATTCCTGCTCGCCCGTTCTATTTATAAAGGTATACTACGCAGCGTATATCAGCTCCACGGCATGGGCGACCCCGTCGTTCAGCCACTGCCGCCCACGGCTCCAATGGCCACCGTCATGCCTGGCAGCCGCGACGTCGAGGTGACGTGGATGGCTGTTGACGACCCGCTGGAGCCCACGGCAGTGTCTTCTGACTTCATCGTATACCACGCCGAGGGCGATGGCGCTTTCGACAACGGCACGCTCGTCACCGACGGCCACTACCTGCTTCAGGGCGCTACGCCGGGTGTGCTCCACCGCTTCTACGTCTGTGCCTGCAACGCCGGTGGCCAGAGTATGCCCTCGCCGGAGGTCTGTGCCTTCATAGGCCCTGACGGAGCTCCGCGAGTTCTCGTTGTTGACGCTTTCAACCGTCTGGCCGGCCCTCAGCCCGTGGCCAACGACTCCGTCGAGGGCTTCGACCTCCACGCCGACTTCGGCGTGCCAATGGCCCAGATGCCGGGCTACTGCGGCCAACAGATATGCTGGGACAAGAGCGGCTATGGCCGAGAGGGCTACGGTGGACTGGGTCACAGCACGGCCGAGCTCGAGGGGCTGGTCATTGCGGGTAACACGCGCGATTGGTCGACACGCCACGCCCGCGACATCATCAGCGCCACACTCGGGCAGCTCACCATCAGCAGCGCCACGGCTGAAGCGGCATCGCGCGCCGTATTCGACAGCCGCTCGTTCGACCTGCTCGACCTGGCCTATGGCCTCAACCGCGATGACGGCTACAGCCTGCTGCCCGCGCCTGTGTTCCCGCCTGCGATGGTTCAATCCGTAGCTGCCTTCACTCGCAGCGGCGGGCGTCTGCTCGTCAGCGGAGCCTATATCGGCTCGGATATGCAGAGCGACGACGAGCGCCTCTTCACGCGCTCCGTACTCCACTACGAATACGCCGGGTCGCTGCCATCAGACTCCATCTGCGACGTTAGCGGTCTGAACACCAACTTCTCGCTCTCAGTGGCGCCCAACGAGCGGCAGTATGCTGTCTCGTCGGCCAGCTGTCTGGCACCGGCTGAAGGTTCGTTCTGCGCTATGGTTTACGACCACAGCGGACAGTCGGCCGCCACAGCCTACGCCGGAACGGACTACAAATGCTTCGCCATAGGCTTCCCCTTCGAGGCCATCACTGATGCCGACCGACGTCGCGAACTTATGAGTGGCATCATTCGATTCCTCCTTTATTAAATTCGTTTCTCAACATTCCGAGTGAAGCGAGATTCCGAGATTCGTCACTCGTCATTCGTCACTTGTCACTTTTCTATAGCCCATGGGCAACGCTTATTTCCAATTCAAGCAATTCACTGTGCGCCACGACCTTTGCGCCATGAAAGTGGGCACTGACGGCGTGGTGCTTGGTGCTTGGGCTCCTTTCAGCTCACCACAGACAATTCTGGATGTGGGCACCGGCTCGGGACTGCTCGCCCTGATGGTGGCGCAGCGTTTTCCATCGGCTGACGTCACCGCCATAGACATCAACGCTTCGGCCGTAGCACAGGCTACGGCCAACGCCTCGGCCTCGCCCTTCAGCAACCGTCTCGCCGTCATGGGTAAGTCGTTGCAGCAACTGGCGTCTGAGGCTGCGCCATCGCTGTATGACGCCATCATCTGCAATCCGCCTTTCTTCGAGCATTCGCTGCTGGCACCCGACCCGTCGCGCCGTACCGCGCGTCACGCCACAGATCTGACTCTGGAGGAACTGGCCAGCGGTGCTGCCCGCCTCCTACACGACGGCGGACAGCTTGCCGTCGTCACGCCCACAGAGGCTTTCGAGCGCCTGCGCAACCTATGCTTTGCTGCCGGCCTGATTCTCGAGGCCTTGTGCCGCGTTCAGACAACACCCACTAAGGCACCCAAGCGCTCGCTCTCCTGCTGGCGCAAAGGGCCTGTGGAGCACTGCACCGAGAGCACTCTTCTGCTCACTCTCGACGGCCGCCGCTCACCAGACTATTCGGCTCTTACCGCAGACTTCTACCTCTGATGTCACCTTCTTTAATAGAGGGCTTTCCTTGTGAATAACGATGGAGGTAAGGCTGTCGCAAAGGAACAGATTGTTTGCGCCTTTGTTCACACGATATATTGGCTATTTTACCCTTTTGGATGTGCTATCTTCTTTATTCCCACTCAATCATATCACGTTATTGATTATTAACTAATTACAACACGTTTTAGCTCGTGAGGGGATGTTTTCGGGGGACGTTTTTGCTATTCTTGTTCTCGTTGACCTTCAGCGACTTACGTCGTTTTTGGGGGTTGTTTGTCAATTCATATTTTCTCGCGTGTCCGGAACAGGGATTTTCGGCATCCCCTTGAACACGCTGCAAAGGTACGAATTAAAATCGACTTTTAACCATAATTTAACAGAAAAAATGAACGGCGAGCCTGCTCCGACCAGTACTCGCCACCCAAGGTGTCGAGATATACAATTATACTTCAATTTCTGACCATTCGGAATCGACCTTACTCAGTTCCTCACGTAGTTTCCGGATATACGGCCATTCTTCATCTTTGTACTTGCATACAGACAACAGCTCGCGGCCACGTTCCAACTTATACATCTGCTTGAGATAGTACCCATACAGGGTGTTGATTGTTTCCAATGGCAAAGCGCCGGTACTGAGATAAACGTAGGTTTCTTCAAAAAAACGTAAAAACAACTCTGTCTGATAGTCACTCGGTTGTTCCTGCTTTGGTCCTGTCTCGCTGAGATACATCACAACAGCCTGCACTCTTTCGTCCTGCAAATATCGCTTGTTGAGTTTCGAGAACACACGACTATATTCACGTTTGCGGTGTAGGCCATACTCGACCCAAGAAATGACACCTGCTGCAACTGCCGCAATCGCCACGACATAATCAGCCCAATTTGAACAACAACATTCCATATCATTTATATGTTAGTTAGTAATCCCATTTTAGTCCGGCGGTGTTGAAGGTGAAAGCCTTTTTGCCGCCATGTTCCAAATTCACCTGTATCTTACATGTTCGAGAAGCTTTCAGTTTCGAGACAAATTCCGCTACCTCATGGGTATGGTGTATATACAGACTTGTACGTCTCTCGCTCATGCCGATATAACGCCATGTGTCATCTACTTCCCCATCGTCGAACACGGCCAAGAACCCCGAACCTTGGAAATCTGAGAAACGCATTTTCTCGCTTCCTGTTGCATCGACACCTCCTATTGTTATCTGCGTCTCGCCCTTGACTGAATAAGTCAATAAGATAAAGAGTTTCGAGGTGTGCCCGTAGTTGTCATATTCAACAGCATTCGTTGAGTTCAATGCTGCATTTACGGCGGTCACATTTCCTGTCAAATCATCTGTGTCTTGGAAGTAATCCCATGTGGTATTTACGTCATTGACATTTGAAGAACTGCCTCCACCATTTAATATCTCCAACGCCTCTTTGTCACCTTGCTCTGCTGCTTTCTGATACCATTTACGTGCTTCTGTTTCATCTTTTCTTACACCAAAGCCATTAAGATAACATTTTCCCAAGGCATTTTGAGCTTGCATGTTACCCTGTTCTGCTGCTTCCTTAAACCATTTGACAGCTTCTTTGTAATCTATGGGAACTCCTTCCCCGTGAAAGTAACAACATCCAACGTTGCATTTTGCTTGTGCGTCTCCGTTCTTTGCTGACTTTTTCCACCATTTCAATGCTTCCCCATAATCTTGGCTAACTGCATCTGGACCATTTCCATTGTAATACATTAAACCTAAGCAAAATTGAGAAATTGCATCATCTTTCTCTGCTGATAACTTAATCCATTTATATGCTTCATTATAATCTTGTTCAACCCCTTCTCCATACAGATAGCATAACCCAAGACATCTTTCTGCTGCGGTATCACCTTGTTCTGAGGCCAAGCGGAATAAACGGACAGCCTCAACAAAGTTTTTATTCCTGTAATAATAAAACCCTAAATTTCGTTGTCCGCGAGCCGAACCCTGTTCTGCTGCTTTCTGATACCATACAGCCGCCTCTGCTTCACTTTTAGCAATCCCATATCCATGCTCATAACAAACACCCAAATCACACTGGGCCACGGCATCTCCTGCCTCAGCTTTCTTCCGTAGTTCCTCACTATAAACAGGGTGGTCGTTATTATTTTTCGAGGATGTATCACCATCATGGAAAAACCATGCCAAACCGCCACCAATCAATAACAGGACGGCTACAACACACGCGATAAGTACCCCCTTTTGTTTGGGCTTGCTTGGATTGTTACTGACGGCCTTCTGTTGAGGCTGAGTTTCGACTGGTGCCTGTGTTACCGACGCACCGCATTTCGGACACACGTCGGCCTTGTCGCTGACCATGTGACCGCAATTATTACACTTTACTAATGCCATATCTTTGACGGTTTGAGTTATACGTTTTCGGGCTGATACTTTGGTGATGCGCCGTACTCATTAACGGCCTCATCGGAATCCTTGAAGTAGAAGAAGAAAGGAACGACAGGGCATAATATCCACCACCCCGAACGCCCGATGTCGTGCAAGCGTCGGACGCTGACTGCGAGCAATGGAATGATGACAGGAACAACAAAGATGAGGGCAGGTCGTTCACTTCCTAAAGCCATGAAACACAGAAAGGCGAACACGGCGAAAAAAGAAAAGAACTCTGTCCGACGGCTACGGCCTGTGAAGGTTGCGTACTTCTTGCAGAAAGTCTCATAGACGGCATTCCCGAGGTCGGGAATAAGCATA
>FLNY01004836.1_pt1 | contig 43465 bp, 29 predicted proteins | sample 1140381 | NCBI WGS metagenome assembly FLNY01 (sample SAMEA3878172, study PRJEB12797) | bioreactor metagenome | biome: Moose rumen | place: Sweden | collected 2011-10 | reverse complement strand
ATGCCTCGTACGGAGTAAATCGCTGCTGAACGTGTGCAACAGACGTGCTTCCATGCAAGTGTTCAATTTAATGTTTGGCAAATTCAAAAAGTCGAAATTAGGGCTATTTAGCAATAAAATTTCAGAGTTTCTTTACCAAAAGTTTCCTGCCAAAGAGAAAATATCTCCATATATTGGGTTTCTATGAGCCAAATTTAAAAACCTGAGGCATTTTCAAAGCCTCCTGTCTGAGAAAATTCTAAAATCAAATGTGCCATGGAATGTACAAGATTTTTTAAATACTTTTGTTCTTCAGTAGTATACCCTACAATATTTTCCCATTTATAGTCTGGCAACCAACAAGTCGCACTTTTAAAACCAAGCTTTTCATCAGGGGTCTCAATACAAACCTTAACTTTTCCATTTTCATACATTTCTGAATGAACAATTTCCGTTTCATCGTTAAGAGTCATAAGCGGATACAACATTTGCCTTCCTCCTAGACTTACAATATACCACAGAAAAACACACTGAACAACAAAAAATCCCCCGCAAGTGTGCTTTGTGGGGGAAATGTCATTTCCGTGCTTCTTGTTACACGGCAATCTAGGGATTATTTTTCGCTCTTTAGGAAGACAACATCCATACCAGAGGAAAGATAGCCGACCGTAGAGTAACAATCCGCAACACTTACACCGTCATTGCTAACAGTAGTCCATGCAGAACTCTTACCACCTAGATAAATTCGGCTTCCACCAACCGCATAGCGTTCTGTTGCTGGCATAATAATTGCATCCCACTTGTAAGAGTCATTACCGTCATCAATCTTTCTGCGAACAGCATACTTAAGGGCATTTTCTGTTTCTTCAGAGTTAAGATAAGTTACACAAGGTGTATAAGAGCCGTCGGATGATTCAAAGTTGTAAATTACAGAAATTGAACCATAGGTACCTGTCGTGCTGTCACTATCGATAGTTTCAACATCACCAAAAGTAATACCAGTAATTGCACCTGTAGCACCACCTGCAATTGTTCCCTTTACATATTCCATTGCACCAACAGAATTTCTATACATAATGTGAATTACATTATTCGGATCGATTCTCATTGATACATGAGTACCACCAGAAACACCCGGTATGTCAACACGATTCCAATTGGCAGCATTAGTCGGAGCAGTTGATGTAGCATATGCAACACGAACAGTTTCATTCTTTGAATCAAAATATGCAATTACAGGATAACCGCCTGTTGTTACATCAATATCCGAATACTTTCCTGCAGCATTACTACGTTCATTAATAGACGCACGGGTATCTTTAGTAGCGGCAGTTGCAGCAGTAAGACCAACTACATTGAATGCTCCTGTGTAAATAGTAGCATATGTAGCACCGGCTGCAGCAGGACAATTGTTATAGGTAAGAGTGAATGTTGTTCCATTATTTGTTACATTTGTAATTTCTGTAAGGTCAATTGTATATGTCTCACCATTTGTGAGGAATGCAATTGTAGAACCCTTTACAAGTCTTGTTGACCAGTAAGCAGCATTATTTACAGTTACCGTACAAGATGTAGCAGACTTATTGCCAGGTGTAAGCTGAATCAAATCATTTGAATAAGCAGCTCCCTGTGCACCGTTTTTTGCACCGGTTGTATTAGTGTTATTGTTCGTGCTGGTAAACAGGGTATTATTATTATTGCCGCGTTTAGCAAGACCATACTGACCTGTCGTATAAGCGGATGTAGACCATGTATGTAAACGGTCCTGGCCGTTATATCCACCATCAATTACAACCCAGCCTGCCATTGAGCCTTCCATATAATCACCGCTGCTTGTTGTATTAACATACGAATACTTTAAGCCTTTAGTCTGAGAATCATAGAAAACATTATGCATGGCAGTTCCATACTTTGCTGTTCTTGGAGAAGTCAAAAGATCCGGAGTAATTTCGCGCTTCATTGAGTAACTTGCAAGAGGATAGAATGAAGTCTGAACGTTTGAGTCAAGCCTCATAAGAGGATTACCTGTAATTGTTACTACTTTTCCAGTACCAAAACTTGTTGCACTGTTTGTAAGTTGAGCACTGGTCAGCCCAATAGCTGCAACACTACCAGTATTTGCAACATCTGTCATAGCCCAGCTGTCAACAGTACCTGAGTTACCGACGTTAGCCATAAAGAACATGGAAGATGCACCGCCCCCATTTGTTGTCGCCTTTGTATCAACTGCAAGTGCAGTTGAATTGAGAGGCTGGTCATAGCAGCGGAAAATCTGACGTCCGCTTCCGTCAAGACCGTTAATCAGGATTACCTGTGCGTCAGTACCACGAACATACTGTCCATACAACGAACCGTCATTACCGATTGCCATTGCCGGAGTTGTAGCAGTTGTCGGTATGTTCGTAAACTGGTGATTTATATCCCATGTTCGCAGGTAGCGGTTATCATAATAGAATTCCACTGAGTTGCGTTTTTCAAGGTTTGTATCAACAGTATTATTATTTTTATCGTTTAAGCTAAGAATATTGTTTACAGAAACTGTTAATTCGCCAGAGTTCTCAGGAACTGCAATAACAAATTCTTTTGTAGAAGTAATATTTGTTGAAGCAAGGCCTATTCCACCTACATGTACATAAGTATCAGTTGCATTTGCTGTAACATTTGCACTAGGCAAGTTGTAGCCATCAACTTTAAGATATTCGCCTTTTACAACTGCGTAATCACCATAGCGAGAACGGTTTGTAGTTCCATCAACATATTTTGTTTCGCTAATTGTGACATAGTCAGAGGTTGCTGTTGTATCTTCTACAAGACGTATAATTCCCGTGATATACGGCACGACATCCACCTGATACTCTTTGTCGGCTGAGTTTGTGCCGTCGCTGGCGGCTACTGTGAACACTACATCCGTCGCGGCTATTCCTTCCACATAGCTTGAATCTACTGTAAGACTCCAGCCAACCTTGTGACCTTCAGCTGTCGTAAATTCATTGCTTGTAACTGCAAATGTAAGTCCTGTTGCTGGCTGAGTTACTGTAAACTCGCCTGACCGAGTGCTGTATGAGGCTACGGTTTTAGAACTTACGGCTGTAGAATTAAAGTTTTTGCTTGTAGTAAGCGTAATTGAGTCAACCCGTTTTTCATCCGTAATCGTTCCTGTAAATGTAACTTCACCAGAAATCTTTGTATCACGGTCAAGATATGCAGTTGCGTTTCCGCTTGTGAATATGCTTGGCAATGTGTCTCCCAACTCAACATGTCCCGCATTCTCAACCTCTGTTGGGTCACTTATCGCCGGAACTGGCTTTTGGTCATCAACCAAGTCAATATAGATTGGCATATTGATTACAGTCCATTGTGAGCCGAAGCTAGCATAATTTCCATCGGCATCGTAAGTGTCGCCTGTTCCTGCCGTTGTTCCCTTTGTAGAATCCCAGATTGTAACTCCGATATTGCTCAAAACATGAGTACTTGCTGTCGCTTCTACCCATTCTGTAATAGAAGAAGTGTCAACATCGCTTGTCTCAATTTCAAAGCCCTTCAGGGAAGAAGAAACAATGCTTGCTGTCGTTGTGTCACTTGTCGTGTCATACAGAGAAGAAGTTGCCGCAGCCAATTTTCCAGCAGTTCCGCTTGTCGCAGTCGTTAAGATTCCGTCTGTAGATTTTGCAAAATCAAGCTGGTAGTAAAGGTCTCCAGTTCCCTCGTTGCCACCTACGAATTCAAGTGAAACTCCGAGTTTGTTTCGCATTGTAAGACCTGTTCCGTAGTAAGAGCCGCTTGAATCTGTCATGCTGCTTCCGGAAGAAAGAGTTACGACTTGCTGGGCACTTCCTTCGTAGGCTTTTGTAGTCGCGTTGTATGTTGCCCCGCTTAATGCAGAATAGAATTTACCTGTTACGGTTCCGCCTTCGCTAGAAGTAATTGACTGGCTTCCAAGTTCGTTGTCCGTGTAAGAACCGTTTCCGTTCAAGTCTGTTGCAAGATAAACTTTAGAAACGCGAGGCTTGTGGTTTGTAAGCATTACTTTCGTGCTTTGTGCGTCGGTATAATTTCCTGCCTTATCGCAGGCAAGAACAACAATTTCAATCTGTCCGTCTTCAAGCTCATCAGAGAAGAATTCTGTTTCCCATGTGAAGCTTCCTGAGTCGTTTTTCTTTAAGTAGTCAACGAATCCGTCTCCATCATCGTTAGAGATTGTAGTCGTTCCGCTTGAAGTTGAGCCAGTTTCTGCCGTCGTATTGTTTACGATGATTGCAGCCGGGAAGAACGCGTAGCTGGGGGCAGTTCCGAAGGTTTCAGAAATTGCAACATAGCCTGTTCCAACTTCCGTAATTGCATAGTAGCTTCCAGAAAGCTTAACGGCACCACCCTTTCGGATGAATGAATTTTCGCTTGTTACAAGGCTTGAAGAAATCTTTGTTCCACCATTGTAGCTAGAATAAGTTGCATCTGTATCTTTTACACCGTAAAGTCCGTCTTCTGTTACAGAAAGGTCAGGTGAAATGTAAGGCGTTCCGCTTGTTACGCTAGAAGTTCCCGTTGAAGAAGAAGTCCCGTTCACTGTTCCGCTTGGCAACGGAAGCTCAATTGTCGTTGTGCCGTTTGCCGTTCGCCTAAAGTAGTATGCGATAAAGTCAACTCCGCTTCCTGTGTCAGTATTGCTTGTAGCGTCAGTTCCCTTTCCGTAGATGTGGTAGACATAGTTAGAGTTTTCTATCTTTGTCATTGAGATTGAAGATGTCCTATCGCTGTCTGAATAGAGAGAATCTACAGTCGGTGCCGTGTTATCAACATTGATTGAGTAAGTTGCAGTAGCAGAATAAAGCTTTGACTTATCATAAGCCGTAACCTTGTAAGTGCTTGTGCTTGTCGCATCCTTGTCAACTGTAATATAAACCTTTACTTCGCTGTCAGTGCCGTCATTATCAGTTGAGATGAAATAATCAGTTCCAGCAGTAAGATTTACATTATTCTTCGTGATGCTTTCAATAGAAACGCCTGCACCATCTGTTGGTTCTGTTGCTGTACATTCGATATACCACTGTCCCTTGATGTACATTCCAGATTCATAAGACTTTTCAGCAATTACATTTCCGTTTGTTGTTACGCTAGTAACATTACTTGAGCTTGGTGCCGTTGTAAACTGATAAAGCTTTCCGTCAATATCTGGATATTTATTATTGATTGTTACATAAATACTACTACACCATGAGCCAAGTTTTCCGTTTGAGTTTACAGCTGCGGCTCGTAAGTAAACAGTATTTACGCTGTCACCTGTCGGATTCAACTCGCCATCTTCATTAAGATTTAGTTTCCATGCAGATGTCGTTGTTTTAATTCCCCACCATGCATCCAAATCATCAAGGCTTGCAAATCCATATTTTTTAGCGACTGCAAGTGTCGGTTGAGAAGAAGATGAATATTCCGTTCCAGCACTTTCATTAATCAAATCATAACCTGTAACAATAGTGTAGCCGTAAGATTCCTGCGCAGTTGTCTTGTCCGTTGAAGGGAATGATGAGCTTGAGCCTACCTGAACATAAACCGAGCTTACACCAATACCAGATTGAGCTCCGTCAGGAATTCTTGCTGTACCTGTAGTTCTGACAGTTCCACCAAGAGCATCTGCGTTACTTGGATTTGAAATCGCCGTAATTGGCTTATCCAAATCAGGGTTGAATTTGATTGTGTAATCCGTCGTGTATGCGACATTGCCCCATTCGTCAACCGCCCTGAAGTAAATCGGGATTGCGTACCAAGTCGTGCTTGTCGCTGAGTCACTTCCGCTTGCCGTGCAGTAAGTTGAATTTGAGTAAACATCGAGCAAGGTGTCGGCGCTGAATGTGTAAGAGACTGCCGCACTTCCAGCCTCTCCCTGCCAGTTAAGGTTCTCGCTTGCGCTTTCTCCAGATTTTGGAATGTACCACTGGACGCTTGCAATTTCGTTCGTATCCGTTGCGCTTCCGACAAGAGTTACAATTCCGTTGTACTGAGTTTCCGTGTCAGCAGAGGCAGAGCCGTGAGCCGTGTAAGATTTATGGCTCGTGATTGTGACTGTCGGGCCTTCGTTGTCAAGAGAGAATGTTTGAGTACTGTTTCCGGTCAAGCCTGAGTTGTCATAAGGAGTAATCGTGAGCGTAATTGAGCCTGTATAGCCAGAAACATCAAGGCTTGGAAGCTCCCAAATAGCATTTGTTCCGCTTACGCTAAAACTTCCTCCCTTCACCCATTCGTATGTCGTTGGAAGAGATTTTCCTGCGATTGCACTGTCGTTTGTCGTCTTGTAGCTTGCAATTTTCGTGTTTCCGTTCTTTAGAACTACCGTCATACCGGCGATTCCGTTCTTGTCGCTTGCGTCTATCGTAAGAACTACAGATTTTCTTTCAGTTCCGCCTGCATAGTAAGCGGCAGAAATCATCGTTGAGACAGTATCGCCGTCTGAATCTGTTTCCGCAACTCCGTCAGAGTCGTATGCAACAGCATAAACGCTTTCAATTACAGGAGATTCGTTATCAGCGCGATATGAGAATGATTCTGCACAAGCAGAATTTCCAAGAACTGTTGACTTTACGCTTAAAACAGGAACATTTGTATAATCAGAATCAGAAACTGTGACACCAGAAGCAAAAGTCTTATTTGCATTGTCAATTACTTCGAATGTAAAGTATTTTTCACCATCAGTAATTTCCTTCGCTGAGAATGAGAAGTCACCACTAGACGAAACGCTTACTTCGGTCTCGTTTATTGTGGACTGAGTGAAATCAGAAGAATTATATTCTTTTACCGTCAGACTCTTTACAACTTGTGTTCCAGTGCTATCGTCATCAGTTATCGTGCCTTCAACAGTACCAGAATCATTATTCTTCAAAATGAACTGACCTGAAGAATTCTTTGTGATATTAGTAAAATTCAAAACAGGGCGGTCTGTATTCTGCGAAACTTTGATAGTAACAACAGATGACTTACCGATATTACCTGCTACATCTTTTGCCACTGCTCTGATGTAGTAGTTTTTTTCATCTTCTAAGTCTGTTGTATTAAAGTTAGTAATTGAGTAAGACGAATTATCACTTGAAATTTCAAGTACATTCATGAAATTATCTGTTTTTTCAAGCTTTGTCCATTCAGAATCTACAGCATCGCTTGCTGTATTATTGTACTCAAGGTACTGGAAAGAATCGTCATTTAATGCATTTTTTCCGTCTTTAAGCGTGCCTGAAAGTTCTATTAATCCGTTAACTTCAATTTCGGCTGTAGTCTTTCGCGCATCGCTTGGACTGTTCAGTGTGACAGTCGGAACTTCTGTATCAATTGTGATTGTTGTTGCACTAATTGTATTTTTGTTTCCTTCTCCTGCTTTGTCTATTGCAACTGCATATACTGTGTAATTCCCAGATGTAATGTTTTCGCCAAATATTGAAGCAGGAATAGCATATTCATATTTTCCTGATTCTTCGTTATATGCAGCTGTATATGGCGTTTCCTTTGTGTTTATACCGTTTCCGATTACATACATGGTAACACTATCAAGTCCAGAATCAGCGTCACTTGCTGTAACATTGACAGGAATATTTTCAGTCTTATTTGAAAGAATTGAACTCATATCAGAGCTGATTTCTGGAAGCACAGTATCCACATTGATTGAATATACAGTTGTATCAAGTTTAGCATTACCTACATTATCAACGCAAACTAGAATAAGATAATTATTTCCTTCTCTAAAGCCCGTAATCTTTGTATTAAAGTTTGTTGTAATTTGGACTTCTTCTGTAGAATTACCGTTTTCATCAAGATTTTTTGTAATTGTTTGTGTGTCATCTGATGAAGAGATAAATTCTCCTGTTCTGTCGCTTGCATAGTTTTTGAGGAAGTTTTCAATATCAGTGTCAGAAGGAATATCTGTCTGCAATTTATAATAAATTGAATTTATTCCACTACCTTCTTCAGTAAAGTAACCTCGGATTTGGATTGTTGTATTGTTTCCGTAGGTGCCGGCCTTGTATTTTCCGCCGACTCCGTCACCGACACGGAAATACAAATCCTTGCCTTTTGCATCCAATTCGTGTTTTGCGACTGGTGATATTTTGTCTATTTTGAGAACAATACTTTTTTCTGCCGTATTTCCTGCACGGTCAGTAAAAATGAGTTTTGCTTCTGTTCCGTCATTAATTCCAGACAGATTTAGCTCCTTGAATTCCCATTCAGAAAGTTTATTTTCATCTGTAATTGGATCGATTGTGACACCTTCGATTGCAAGCTCAGCTTTTGCAAGTGCAAGATTATCAGTAGTAATTCCTGATAGCGTAAATGTGTGACTATTGTTGATATAGTATTGGTCGTTTCCGCTTGAGTCTGTACCGCTCTTATAAGCTGTGAAACCTTCGCTATTATCAGAAATAGTGGCGCTCTGGATTTTTGGAGCTGTATTATCAAAAATAACGGAAGTAAGGCTTACATCGTTTGTATTTCCTGCATTGTCAACGATTCGTGCATAGACAGTTCCAGTTTTCGTAAGCAGTTCTTTTGTGAGGGAAATCGAGAATTTTCCAGTTTCAGAATTAAAGTCTGCTTTGTTTTCCTCTGTTGCAGTTGTAGTCGTAAGTTTTTCATAAGGAAGAATGTATACAGCAGAAACACCGCTGGAAGTATCGATTGCTGTTCCCTCAATATAAATGCCAGCCTTACCGTTTACATAGGCAGACTCGGCTGTACTTGCATTAGAAGAATTTTCACCAATTTTTACGCTATTTTCTTGAAGTGTTGGTGCGTTTACATCAACTATGAATGAATTACCACCGAATATTTCTTCATTTCCTGTAAAGCCTGCTTCATTAGGAATGTTTGCACTACCTGTTTTGTATGCTGACTTATTTCCGAATGTATCAGTGGCCACAACAACGATATTATATTCTGCCTCTTCAAGTCCAGTAAATGTTGCACTCCAACATTCATCTGTAGTTCCAAATGTAACAATTCCTTCTTTAATTTTTAAGTCGTCTGTAGAAACAAGATAAACTTTGAAATTTGAACTTGCTTTTGTGAAGTTTTTATCTGTTATTTTTCCAGTCAGTTCAAGAGAACTAGATGCAAAATCATTATAAGAATTAAGCGTCACTCTCGGCGCATAATTGTCGCAGGCGACCGAGACTGTTTTCGTTGCCGTCCGTCCGTTTTCATCTGTCGCCGTGAATGTGACTGTTTTTGAATCTTCAACGCTTCCATTTGAATCCGTCCAGCTGACTGTAACAGGGTATGTTGTCACATCGCCAGAAACAGAGCCAGTTCCAACAGTCACGGAAGAATTATCTGAAACAAGAGAATCAAGGTTCGTGTCGGCAACTTCAACCGAGAATGTTTTTGTGCTGTCTTTTGCCATTGCGCTTCCGTTTGCAGAGACTGCGTTTCCGTCAAAGCCCGTGACAGTGATTGAAGGAGCGGTCTTGTCGATGGTGAGTTTGGCTTTTCCGCTGTAAATCGAAGTGTTTCCGGCGTTGTCCTTTGCAGCGAGGTATGCGTAAAGTGTGCCGTCATTTTCGATTCCAAGAGAACTTAATGCAGAAGAAATGTCAAAGGTGACGTTCCAGCCATCGTTGGTCTGGTTGAGAGGACTCCATGTAACGCTGTCACTGTCATATGAAGCAGGGGCAGTTTCGCTCGTAGAAAGATAATAGCCGAATGAGGCGATTCCACTACCCTCTGGATCATCGCTTGCATTTGCCTTTAGAGTCACATAGCTTGATTCATCGAGTTTTACAGTCTGGTCTGTAAAATTACTTCCGTCGATTGTCGGTGCAATCGGGTCCATTTTGAATGAAAGAGTCGTTGCGTTCTTCTGTTCGTAATGGTCCTCGACAGTGATTTCAAGCATGTAATCGCCGCTTTTGGTATCAGGCAACGGAGAAAGCGGGAATGACCAGCCTTGACCGCTTGTTGTGGCTGTCAATTCTGCTGGCTGAGGGGTCAGTGCTTCCAGGCTGTCTTTGTCGAGGAATTGTGCGGAAATCTTTGTTCCCTTATCAAAACTCTTTGCCGACGGAGAAACAGATCCGCTAATTGAGTCTGTGTTTGAGAGATAAGGATTTGTCGAGCTTACGGTGATAATCGGTGCACCTGAGTCTACTGCAAGTAAGAAGGGACCGGCTGTATTCTGATAAACTGTATCTGTGTCCGACAAGTCTGTTACAATCAGGTTACTGTCATAGGCATCTATTCGAATCTGATAAACGCCCTCTGTTTCAGGAAGAGTATAATTGAGCGAATAAGTTGTCTTTTTGGGATTTACGGAATATGGATTCAGATTGTAGACTTCATAAACCTGATTATCATCAAGCTTATTGCCGTTTGAATCATATAAGGTAACAAAAACCGTATTTATCGAATCATCGTCTGAGAATGTAATCTGGACTTTATTGTTGCTTGATGTGCCGAAAACATTGTTTTCGATTTTGATGTCACCTGCACTCTTTATTGAAGAGTCCGCGTTGCCGAATGAGATTTTCGGGCGGTCTGTCTCCTGGTAGACAACATAATTGCTGCCGGTGTTGAGTTCTGTCTTTGAAGAGTAAGTTGAGCTGTTTCCTGCCTTGTCCTTTGCGCTCAAACGGATTTCAAGCTGAATCTTCGGGTCAGGCTCTGAATCAGTTTTGAAGAGTTTTGTAATCTCAGCCGTGTCAATCTCTTTGGTGATGGAATAAACTTTTCCAAGATTCTTTGATAAGCCGAGGCTTTCCATTATTGAGTCACTTTCAGCAAGCTCAGCATCCAGATTTTTGCTTGCCCAAATGTCATAATAAACCGGATATTCCGTAGAACCGCTTGCCTCGTCAAGTAAATTCTGCTCCTCAATATTTCCTTTTATCGTTATCTTTCCGTTAAGATAGGTGTTTTCATCGCTTCCTCCAAAATAGTCTGAGCCAGAAACGGATGGTGTGATTGAACTGATTGTAACGACAGGTTTTACGGTATCGATATGAATGCTGCTGCTTGCCTCCCCTTTATGGCCGGAAGATGATGTGCCTGTGATTTTTACGGTACAGAGCCAGTAAATGCCACTGTCTGCTTTTTCACTGAAAAGGCTGGCAAGTCCGCTTATCTTTGAAAGGTCAAAGCTCCATTTTCCAGTTGAGTCATTATAAGTGAAGGGTGCTGTATCGCTCTTGCCCCAGTCAGGATTCTCATTGTTTGTCCGTGAAATTGAGTCAGTGTATTCGTATACCACTGAGTTTGTGCTTTCGTCGGTTACGGTAAGGCTTGGTGTAAATTCGCTTATATAAAGCGAGCTTGTGCTGAGACTGGCCGTTCCTGAGAATACTGCGTTCTCGTTGAATTCCCCGTGTACTGAAAGATTTGTTGGGGATTCAAAGGTGATTGTCGGCGGAACTCCGGCCGTGTTGCCTTCAAATCCGTAGACCGTATTTTGGGAGAAAGTAACTCCTTCAATATCATAGCCGGTAATGCCAAGAATATAATAGCGGGAAAGCTCGATTCCGTCTGGCAAAGTTACGGAGAAAGTTTTAGTCGTAACAGAGCTTGACTTATCGTTGTTGCTTGAATAGTCATAAATAAGAATCCAGTCGCTTTCATTTTCATTTGTGCTTATTGTTGTTGGGCTGAGGCTTTCTTCCTTTGCCTTTATGCTGTCAATGAATTCTGCCTCATAGTTTTCCATCGAACTGACTAGTCCGGCAAGATTATCCAAATCAGCTGATATAGTTGAAGAATCACTTGGCTTGCTTGAACTTGAATATGATTTCATCCATACGCGAACTACAGAGGGATCAATATTGATTTTATCAAGGCCTGCGCTGATTGTTATGGAAACAGTGTTTCCCGTAGAGGCCGTCTGGATAATGTCTCCCTCGCCGAATCCGAACTCAAAGCCGTTTACATTGTAAGTCGGGTTAGCGTCTGGGTTAAGGGAAAAATACAGCCGGTTGTCTTCGCTTGCGGAAGTATCGACTGCTGTTTCATTGAGAATTTCCAGTGCCTGACTTGCGACGCCATCCGTCTGGATTCCTGCAAGAATATCTTTGAGATTTGACGCGCTTAGACCACCGTTTTCTTTGTTGATTCCGTTTTTTGCACTCATCAGCGTGCTGTAAACATCATCATATAGATAAACCGTAGATGTACTGTTTCCCATTTTGTCCGTTTTTATTTCATCGGCAGAGCGAGAGCTTCCGCTTGGCGGATTCTGATAAATCTGGGTGGAATCAGTGAGGGAAATTTCTGCATAGTAGCGTTCTTCTCCGCTATCACTTGGATGCAGCTGGCTGTAACGGTCGCTTAGGGATTTTGATGAGGATTCAAATTGAGCAATCTGAACGCTTGTACCACCAGCGGTGGCTATTTCTTCCTCACGATAAAAAGGAATATCTTCGCCTTCGTATGTGCCGCTTGAAACAATATTGCCCGAAGCGTCATAAATTTTGACATCCATATAAGAAATAGTATGGTTATCAGAAATAGTTCCATCAATTGTAAATAGGGAACCGTATGCAGAGGGAGAAAAATTGCTTTTTTTAATTACCCCAGGATTAGAAATAATGAAAACTGGTGCAGTGTTATCAATTTCATAAGTCTTGGAGTAGGTTCCCGAATTATTTCCGGCGTTATCGTAACAAGTTGCGCTGAACTCGTATTTTCCGTCGGCATATTGCCATCCGTTGAAATAATCAGGGTTTTCCGCATCGTACTGGTTCAAGCTTATGCTCCAAGAAGAGCTATTAGAACTGAGTGTCGCAAGGTAAGATTCATTTACATAGCCAATTTCTCCTTCTGATTTTTCGAGAGATTTGACAGTAACGGCGACACGGGCGATTGACTTATCATCTGAACAAGTTCCGTAAAAAATAAAAGTGTCCCGGATTGCCAGTCCTGATTTTTCAGGATATGTGATTGAAAGTTGGGGAGCTTTTGTGTCGATGGAACTTCCAAGACCCGAGTTTTCACCGCAAGAAAAAAGAATCAAAGAGAGGCCAAGTAATACCCCCCCCCGTACAAAAGATTTTAGACAATTAAAAAAAACTTTTTTCATATTTTCCTCCAAGACACGCCCCAACAAATCGCAAGCAATGCAATCGAAGCCGAAGAGGCAGTCGAGAAATCTACAGACTTTATAAAATTATTTAATTTTATAGGGAAAATATTAAAATTGCATTAAAATTTCAATTATTTTTATTTAAAAAATATTGAATTTCTTATTTCTATCAAAAAGAATCTCTATTTTCTCAATACATCAACAGTATGGGAGCTTGCCCCTAATAAATCAGAGCGCTCCGCAACAGACATCTGGTACTCAATAAAGTGGGAAAAATCCTCTTCGCTAAGAGCGTTCAGCTCCCGCCGCATATAGTCCGCTGCCCCGTCAGGAGCAAAAACCTTCACGCGTTCCAAACCCGCCATTTCCTTCAGGCGATTCATATCCTCAAGCCGCGTATAAGAATACAAATCATCGTTAATATTCGTGATTGTATGAAAGTCCGAAGTCAGACTGCCTTTTTTTAAAACTTCACCGATTTTTCCTTCTTTAAAGCAATAACTTAAAACCGCATATTCATTCATCAGATAAGCGACAAGAATATATCCTCCCTTTTTCGTAACCCTTTTTGCCTCATTCAAGGCAGCCAGGCGCTCCTCATCAGAATGAAGATGATACATAGGCCCAAAAAGAAGCGTAATGTCAAAGCTTTCATCATCTAAAAAATGAAGGTTTCTGGCGTCTCCTTGCCAGGTTTTAACCCTTTCGTGTTTGCCCCGTAAAATCTCTAAGTTATGAGCGACAAGCTCCACCGCAGTGACATCAAAGCCTTCGCGGGAAAGAGCAACAGAATAACGCCCAGTCCCCGCCCCGACATCAAGAATACGAATGTTCCCCTGACTTTGCCTAAGGCTCTCACTCCTCACCTTTTCAATAAAATCATGAATATACTTCATGGAAACGGTAAATTCCACGATTCCGTGCCGTGTCGTGAGACGATGCTCTTCTTTGAATTTGTTGTAATATTTTTCGAGTGGAGTCATAAATTCTAACTAATCAGGTGCATTATATCACAATAGTAAGATTTTTAAAATAAAAAAACCGCCCCAAAAGGAGCGGTCAATCTGTCCTTCAAGGACTATTTATCGAAGTGATATTTCCAGTAAAGAGGAACTGCGATAGCCCAGTCTGAGTCACAAGTATCGAAGTCGAACTCTACGCCGACAGTGTTGTTGTCGTTGATGTCATAATCAAGGGCGAAAGCTGCCGCAAAAGCTGTTTCCTGACCACCCTTTGAAGAAGAAGTTGAGTCTGTCAAGATTTTTCCTTTAGCAGTTGCCGTAAGAGCGTCAGCCAAGCCGAATGAAACAGAAAGAGCTGAATAGAAATCATAACCAATAAAAACACCATCATCATCAAGGAAAACATCATCGTTTCCGCCGAGGTTGTAGAGAAGTTCAGCTGCAAATGAAACCTTGTCGAGGTCGAATGTAGCGTAAGCGCTCAAGAGGTTTTCATATCCGAGTCCGCCGAAGTATGTAAGGTCCTTGAATGCAGTCGCATAGTCAGCCCAAGTGTGAGCAAAGCCTGCGCCAAGAGTCAAGCTTTCTGAAAGGCCAAAGAGTGTCGGCAAGTTGACATATGCGCCAAACTGTCGCTCATCGCTGTCGATAACATCCTGCAAAGAAAGGCCAATCTGGAACAAGTCCTGTCCGTAAATAGCACCGATTCCGATGTTGAATTCTTCGTCTTCACCATCTTCTTCTTTGCCATTGAGCCAGTTGACGTCTGCTGCATCATCTGAACCGTCGAATGAGAATGGAGCGGTAAGAGAAATGCGGAGGTCCTGATCTTTAGCTGGGCGGAGAGTTACAGTAAATCCGTCTGAACCGATGTTGCCGGCATAAAGATTGTCATCATAGATTGGAAGATAAGAACCATCAGAGAAAATGCCTGTGTGCATACCCAAAGTAAGGATTTCGATTGGACGGAATTCAATATACCAGTCATCCAAGCTACCCTGAAGACCAAAGTGTTTGTAGTCATAGTCGTCGAGAGCTACAGTTGCTTTTACCATTGCGTCAACACGGTCAGTGAGAACTTCAAAGTACATTCTTTCTTTGATTGCAGGGAAATCTGTGTAAGTGTCATCAGCTGCATCACTGTGATAAGCGATTGTACCATCTTCGTACAATTTGTTGTAGAAAGAGAATTTTACTTCTGCAAAAGCAACACTTGAAGCGATAGCAATTGCGACCAAGCTTGCAATAATCTTTTTCATAATAAAAGACCACCTTTTTGTTTTTTTTATAGTTAACCAACGCTAACTACTTTAATCTGATTTCAATCTACAGATTTTTATTTTCTTTGTCAATCAACTTTTGTGTAATTCTTTGCGTTTTCGTGTGTTTTAGTTGAAAAATTTGCGATTTCTATGGTTTACCTTTAGTTGTTGAATATCTTTATTTCCAATATACTTTTCTTATTATGGAAAATTTAAAATGGATTGTTTTAGCCCTCGCAGTTTTGATGTATGCACTCGTCATCGCTAAGCAGGACAAAAAAGTTATTTTTACGAGCATTGCCGCAGTCGTAGTGATTGCTCTCGGTCTTATTTTTCCAGGCCATATTTTTACTACTGGAAATACCCGCCTTTATGCGCTCACGCACGCATTTTCAAGCCTCGTAAACTGGAATGTTCTGATGATTTATGTCGGCAGTATGACGGTCGCAGCCTTGTTCTTGTATTCAAAAGTTCCCGCAAAAATCGCCGACTGGATTGTAAAGGTAAGCCCTTCGACAGGAATTGCAATAGTTTTGATTCTTGCGATGACGGGAATCATTTCAATTTTCGTAGAGAATGTCGCGACAGTTCTCGTTATGGCGCCAATTGCGCTCTCCCTCTGTAAAAAGCTGAATATGAATCCCACTATGTTTATGGTAGGTCTTGCCGTAATGTCGAATCTTGAAGGAACGGCAACCCTCGTCGGAGACCCTCCAAGCATGATTTTCGCAAGCTACGCCGGCTACACCTTCAACGACTTCTTTTTTCACAACGGCCGCCTGTCAATTTTCTTCGTCGTGCAGGCCGGTCTTTTAGCGGGCTGTATTTTCTTTTACGCAGTTTTTGCCCGTCTGAAGGACAAAACCTTGGTTGAAGGCGAGCCGGTTGTTTCTATCGTTCCGGCAATCCTTCTTTTGTCATTGATTTTTGGCTTGGCGGCAATTTCCTTCATTCCGCAGGAAATTCCCTTTCTCTCAGGCTCTTTCGTTATGCTTCTGGGAATCATCGGGCTTCTCTGGTATCTTTTTGCTCAGAAAAAGACAAAATCTGAAACTTGGCTTCTTATCAAAGGCTTAGACTGGGAGACAATAGCCTTCTTAATCGGAATTTTCGTGGTCGTGGGCGCAATAAGCGAGACAGGTCTTTTAAAAGATTTCGCCTCATTTTTAGCAAATGTCACCGGCGGAAGCAAGCTGGCAGGCTTTATCTTGATTCTTGCGGTCTCGATTTTCATTTCTGGTTTCGTAGACAATGTTCCTTACATCATCGTAATGCTTCCGGTTGCTGGAAATATGGCCCAATCAATGGGCATAAACAGTGAGCTTTTCCTTTTCGCACTTCTGATTGGCTCTTGTCTTGGCGGAAACCTCACTCCTTTCGGGGCAAGCGCAAATGTTGTCGCAATGGGAATCGTAAAAAAAGAAGGCCACCCCATGAGCTTCGGAAAATGGCTCAAATTAGGTGGCTCATTCACTGTGATTACGACATTGGCAGGTGCAATCGTCCTCTGGCTTATCTGGTCTTAATTTTGTGTCTAATTAAACATCTAATGAAAAGACCGCTCCTGCCTGAGGAGTGGCACCAGCCAGACCATAGCCTGTCGCCTCGGCAATCTGAACATTCGTCTGAATTTTTGACTGGGTACTCTGAATAAGAGCGTCCAGCTGAGAATCGCTCATATCCTCCGTCTTAACATCCAGCTTTGGCTGACTTTTCATAGAAATAAGCTGATTCAAAAGTGAATTTAAAATCTGAATTTTTGAGATAGAAACACCTTTCTGATTAGGTTTTGCCGCAACCCCTGTTACATGGTCAAAGTGGGCATAAATTACATTCGATTGTGAAACAGGGACATAAAGTTTTCCATGACCACTAGAAACAACTCCAGCGTAATTGAAATTATTTGCGTTTAATGAAACTCCATTTACCATAATCTCACCCCCAGCGGGTCCCCCACCCACTTTTTTACATATCTACTTACATTATCGGAGAATGAGAAAATTTTATTAGAAAAACATTAAATGCAGATATTTCGGCCCTTATTTTCCAACGCAGAAATTCGCAAAAATCGAGCCTAAAATGTCCTCTGGAGTTACATCGCCCGTAATTTCGCCCAGTGCGTCAAGGCTGTCCTCCAAATCCTGAACAACCGCGTCCAGCGCGAAATCATCGCTCAAAGCAAGTGCATGCCGGACACTTTCAAGAGCCCTTTCCACAGCCAGCTTCTGCCTCTCAGAGCCAAGCCCCGTTCCCCTGCTTTCCGTGCTCTTTGAAAAAGAAAGGGCATTTTTTACGGCTTCGCTAAGCTTCCCGAGCCCGATACCCTTTTTCGCCGCAATCCGAACCTGCGGAATATTCAGAGAAAGCAGTCTGTCATTCGGAGCCTGTCGAAGAATCTCCTCCCCCAAATCACATTTATTCCAGACAAGAATCAACGGAACTGATTTTTTGTCATTTCGAGAAAGAGAGTGAGAATCGGGAGTCCCGTCTTCACAGTGAGACTTAATGAATTCCTCATCCTCCTGTGTAAGACCAGCTTTAGAATCCACCAGATACAGAATCAAATCTGCCTCCTTGCTCAAATCCTTTGTTCTTTCAACACCAACTGCCTCGATTTTGTCTTCCGTTTCCCTTAATCCCGCCGTATCAAAGATTCTCGCCGGAATTCCAGAAAAATCTATCCAGCTTTCAATAAAATCCCTCGTAGTTCCTTCAATATCGCTGACGATTGCACGGTCTTCTTTTAGCAGCGCATTAAAAAGCGATGATTTTCCTGCGTTCGTCTTTCCACAAAGAACAACCCTGGCCCCATCCTGATATATTTTCTCACTTTTCCAGCTTTCACTAAGCTCAACTAAAACTTTTTCGGCTTTTTTTAGCTCAGCAGAATCAAAGCTGTCAGCGATAGTCTCCTCATCCTCAGGATACTCTATTTCAACCTCTATAGCAGCAAGAGTGTCAATAATATGCTTTTTTACACCGTCAATCGTCTCATAAAGATTTCCAGCCAGCCTTCCGGCAGCCCTGCTCTGACTTTCATCAGTCTTCGAGTCAATAATTTCACGCACGGCTTCTGCTTTTGTTAAATCTGCCTTCCCATTGATATATGAGCGAAAGGTAAACTCGCCTCTTTCTGCCGCGCGAAATCCATTTTTTAAAAGAAGATTATAAATCGTTTGAACGACATGAACTCCACCATGACAAGAAATTTCTGCCATATCCTCGCCGGTAAAAGATTTTGGAGAACGAAAGACAGAAACAAGCACCTCGTCAATTCTCTCCTCTTTCTGAATCCACCCGTAAACGATTGAATTTCCCTTTGCTTCAAGCAGAGCCTTTGGTCGAGAAAAGATTTTTGAAAGAAGCTCAATGCAATTTTTCCCTGAACAGCGGACAATTCCGAGTGCCGCTGGAGCAAGAGCCGTCGCAATTGCAGCGATTGGTTCATCCGGAGTATATTTTAGATTTGTCATAGCTATGCCTTATTCCCCCACAGATTATCACAGATTTTACAAATTGAAAACACGCATAAATATTTTAGTTTTCAAAAGTACAAAAATTTGCTATTTTTATTCTGTAAACAAATAGAACAGGAGTTTTTATGGAAATCACATACCAGAAAATGGTAAAAATTCATTACACGCTCAAAGATGTAGATGGAAATACGCTCGACACATCGCTTAACGGTGAGCCTCTCGAATATATGCACGGAATTGGCTCTTTGATTCCAGGTTTGGAGCAAGAGCTTACAGGGAAAAATCCTGGCGACAAATTTCATGCGGAAATTGAACCTGCCCTCGGTTACGGAGAATATGACGAAAGCTTAGTTGCAGAAGTTCCTAAAAAACAGTTTGACGCGAATTTTGAAATCGAAGTCGGCCAGCAGTTTCAGGCAGACACAGCTACGGGTCCTATGATTGTAAAAGTCACAAAGGTTAGCGATGACAAAATCACCGTCGACGGAAATCACGAGCTTGCAGGAAAAAAGCTTTTCTTTGATGTAGAGGTTGTCGATGTCAGGGATGCGACTGAAGAAGAATTAGAGCCGTTCGCATCATCTGGCTGCGGTGGCGGCTGCTCAAGCTGTGGTGGCTGTTCTGGCTGCGGCGGCTCTTGTGGCGAGTAAGTTTTATCAAAAAGCTTTAAAATACCAAAGGGTACAGCATTTTACTGTACCCTTTTTTTACGCTTAATTAAATTTTACAAGCTGTAACGGACTATTTAAGAGCCGCAGAGATTCTCTCAAGAACCTTTTTGCGGTCAAGCGGTTTTACGATATAGTTTTTAGCTCCAAGAAGAAGTGATTTTTTGACCAATTCCTCTTTACCAAGAGCACTGACCATAACAACGCGAGCGTTTTTGTCGAAAGCAACGATTTGCTCAAGGGCTGTGATACCGTCCATTCTAGGCATAGTAATATCCATTGTTACCAAGTCAACATTTGGACAGAGTTCCTTGTATTTATCAACACCGTCTTTTCCGTCAACAGCAGTAGCTACGACCTCATATCCTTCGCTTGTGAGAATCTGACCGAGCTGTTTTGCAACGAACATAGAGTCGTCAACGACGAGTACACGGATTTTTGTTCCGTCAGCATTCATGCCCTCTGGCGGACGCTCATTGATTGAAGGAAAATCCTGTTTAGTTTTCATTTTGGCACTCCTTTTTATTACATGCGTTCGCGAATTGCGACGTTAACTTCGATTTTACCACACTCAGTGATAAGAGGAACGATAAGTGCCTCAACACTGTTTGTCTGACTGCCACCCAAAGCGGCAATTTCCATTTTTTCACCAGCGAAAAGAGCCGGAGGCGTAAGGTCGAACTTGAATCCAAGCTCATGCAATTTTGTGACAGCCTGAGCTGTGATGAGGTTGGCAAGCTCACTGATTGTAGCCTTAGCAAGATCATCAAACTTAGTTAAAGTTTCACCGTTCATTGCAGATGCGATATTCAAGGCTGTTTCAAAGGTCATATCAAAAAGAACACGACCTTCAACATCACCAGCAAGACCAACAAGGGCTGCGACACCCATCACAGGCATTGCGGTTGATTTAAGATACAAATCGCCGCGTGTAACAGTTGCTCCGCCCAATACTTCTTTCAAAATCTGATATGAAGTTTCTACAAAAGGGTTAATGTACTCTACTCTCATGAGTTTCTACTCCTACCTTATTTTATACTATTTAACAATATTTACGCAATTCAATTTAAGCTTTTTTTTTGCTTAATTATTTTTTGCTGAAAATATTTATTGTTCCGACTGACTTTGAAGCCCATTTTGGGTCTTCTTCAAGTGACTCATTCTGACCTAAGAAAATAACTCCGTTTCCCTTAAGCTTTTCGCTAAAGTCTGTAACGATTGTCTGCTGGCTTACCTGCGGCAAGAATGACAACAAATCCCTAGCAAAAATTATATCACAAGTCGGCAAATTATTGGTGTTTGCACAATCATGATACTCGAATAAAATGCTGTCACGGATTTCAGGAATAAAAGTGAAATCTCCGTTAGCCTTTTTCGTGATATAAGGCGCATACCAGTCATTTGCCACATCATTCGGAACAGAAAGCAAAGGCGCGTTTGAAATGCTCAACAAATCGACCTCGTGAGCATAAATCCTGATTTTAGCCTCTGGGTAGCGCTTTTTAAGAACGCAAGCCAAAGAATATGTTTCAGGCCCCTTTCCACAACCTGGATTCCAAACGACAATCTGTTTTGCAGTGTTATCTGGCAAAGCCTTAAAAATTGAATCTGCATAAGCCTTGTCCCACCAAGTTCCGCTAAATGGCGAATAGAATTTTTTAAGGAACAAGTCCGCATCAGTCGGATTCTGAAGCTGAGTTTTGTCTTTACCCCGCTCTTTTTCCCATTCCTTGTAGCGAGTCTGCATCCATTTGTCATTAAGAGATGACGCCGTGAATTTTCGCATATTTGCAAGTGAATCTACAACGAATGAGTAATCAACCTTTTCTTCTTTTTTTGGAGCGGCAGCCTGCTTTTTTGCGCCTCCGTTTGAAGCCGGGCTGGCAGCAATTCGGGCAGACATTTCTTTCATTACCTGCTCTTCGCTGGCTTTGTTATCGGCCTTTGTTCCGAAGATTTTGTCGATGTCAAGAAGGACATACAAGCGATTGTTTACCTCGACTACACCCTGAATATATTTGATGTTGATATCACCAAAAAGAGGATGAGGAGGATTAATGCTTGATTTCTGAATTCCAACGACCTTGTCTATTTCATCAACGACAATACCAAAGGTAAGCTCACCGATTGAAACAATAAGCATATTTTCGAGAGCATCATACTCTCGCTCCGGCATATCGATATTGAAGAACAAACGCAAATCAATAATCGGAATGATGTCGCCTCGGAGATTGTAAACACCAAGAACGAAGGGCAATGCATTCGGAACATAGGTGAAACGACCGGCCTTGGCAATTTCTTTTACTTTCATAATGTCGATTGCATAATCTTTTCCCGCCAGCGAGAAAGTGACCATTTTGTAATCGACTACAACCATATTGTCCTGTTTAGGAGTATCAGCGACATCAGCTCCCGCAATGTTCTGAATATTTCCTAAACTTTCTTTAAGAACTGAGTTGATAGAAGGTTTTTCTGTATTTTCTGTACTCATTTTTATCCCCTTAGTCCTTTAGTCTTCAAAAGCATTTTCTTGTCGTGCCTGAATTTCCTGACGAACGCCAAGCTCAAGCAACTGCGTGACATCAATAATGAGAGAGACAGAACCGTCGCCCAAAATTGAAGCGCCTGAAATTCCAGGTGACTGCGTAAACTGATCGCGAAGTGGCTTAATAACGACATCCTCTTCACCGATGAGGTTGTCAACCATAACGCCGATTTTTTTGTCCTGAGAACCAACGATTACTACGAAGCAGTATTCGCCATCCTCGTTTGTACGAATATTGAACAAGCGGCTCAACCTGAGGACAGAAATGACCTCGTTTCGGACATTCAAAACCTCATGATTGTCGATTGTATTGATTTCAGATTTTTTAACCCGAACGCTTTCAATGACGGAAGCGATTGGAATTGAGTAAACTTCGCGTCCAACCCGAACGAGCAAGCCCTGAATAATAGCCAGCGTAAGTGGCAATCTGATTGAGAATTTAGAGCCTTTTCCGTGCTCGCTTGTTACCTGAATCGTACCGTTGAGCTTTTCAATCATTGTTTTTACGACATCAAGACCAACGCCTCGACCAGAGACATTCGTAATTTTTTCTGCCGTTGAGAAGCCTGGCAAGAAGATAAGCTGTGCGGCTTCCTGGTCTGAAAGCACCTTTGAAGGGTGAATGAGTCCCTTACTGATAGCCTTTGCCTTAACCTTTTCAACATTGATTCCACCGCCATCATCAACTACATCAATTACGATGCTGTTACCTTCGTTGGCAGCTTTAAGAAGAACGGTACCCGTTTCATCTTTACCGGCATTTCTACGCTCATCAGGAGTCTCAATACCGTGGTCAACTGAGTTTCGCACACAGTGCATGATTGGATCCATAAGATCGTCAACGACTGTTTTGTCAAGTTCAGTGTCTTCACCTTCGAGAAGAAGGTTGACCTTTTTGCCCAAGTCCTTCTGCAAGTCTCGGACAACGCGCGGGAAACGATCGAAAACCTGACTGATAGGAACCATTCGGATTTTCATAATACCTTCCTGCAACTCGCCTGTAATACGGCCAAGATTCTGCGTAGAAGAATGGAATTTTGAATTTAAGTCTTTGAAACGATTTTCAAAGGCATCGAATATTGTAGCGATATCACCATATTCGTTCGTGATATTTGCCTTAATGTCTTTAACAGCAACTCCGTTCTGAATTTCTTCGAGATACTGAGGAAGCTGTTCGAACATTCGGCGAACTTTTTCCTTGTAAGAAGAATCGAGATTCTGGAATTGGATGAGCATATCCGCAAACTGCTGCTGACTCTGGTTGAAAGAAGCTTTAGTGATAACCGTTTCTGAAACAAGATTCATAAGATTGTCAACTCGCTTTGAGTCTACGCGGAGAATCGTACTCTGCTGGGCGTGACCTGTAGCAGGAGCGGATTTTGCGGCTGGCTTTGGAGCTTCTTTTTTCGGAGTCTCCGCCTGCGGAGCACTTGAGGCCGGGGCAGGAGCCTGCTGTACAGGTGCTGCCGGCTTTGGAGCTTCTGCGACAGGCTTAGGAGCCGGTGCGCTCGCAACAGGAGCTGCCGCCGGAGCAGAATCGCTCGCAGTCGCATCATTGATATTTTTTGCGTCAACGCTCAATGTTACATCGTCAAGGAAAGCCGTATCTTCAAGCTGTTCTGCTGTATTGCTTGAAGCCACGAAATATGTAACATCTTTATGGAATTCATCTTCGTAAAGAGCATCAAAATCAGGAATCGTTTTAAGAACCGTGCCACACGCCTTTAATGCCGCAAAAACCTGAATTCCACCAACAGAATTCATCGGGTTTGACTCGTCAAAGGTTACGGCAACAGACCAAAGCTGCTGGCCAGCCTCACATCCCTGTTTAAGTTCTGCAAGCTCATATTCAGAAAGATTGACAGTTTGCGCGCTTGATGAAGAAGCGGCGGGTGCAGGTGCAGAAGGAGCCGCCTGAGGCGCAGGACTTGCAGCCTTTGGAGCTGCTCCACCACCGGCAATCATTCCCTTGATTTTTTCGGTAATTTCTTCAACACTTTCACCGTAGACAGAGCCATTTTTGCGTTCTTCAAGCATGGCCTTAATAACATCGAGAGCAGTCAAAAGTGTATCAACAATATCTTCTGTGACTTTTATTTTGTCAGAACGGACTTCATCGAGAAGGTCTTCCATTGTGTGGGCAAAATGCGCAATCTCGCTAAACTCAACAGTAGCGGAGTTTCCTTTGAGAGTATGCGCCGCGCGGAAGATTTCGTCGATAGCGTCGTGATTGTTAGGATCGTTTTCGATTGCAAGAATATTGCTTTCGAGATTGTCGACCATCATTTCGGACTCAGAGAAATAGTCTTTCAGAAGTTCTTCATTAGTAGCGTCAAGATAATCACTCATACTATCTATTTTAATCGGAAAATCTCAAAAGTCAACTAAAAAAGCAAGATTATTTTAAAATTGAGGAGTTGAGCCGTCCGAGCTTGTCTGCAAGCAGGCAGACGCCTTCAACCATAGCCTCATGCTCTTTTGGCGCAATTCTCGCATAGAGAGTGTCAGGTGTGTCCCCTTCAAGAACGGGCACTTTTTTCTGAACCAAAATTTCGCCTGTATCACAGCCGGAGTCCACGAGGTGAACCGTACAGCCGCTTTCTTTTTCGTGCGCGGCAAGGACAGCTTCGTGAACATTATGCCCCCACATTCCTACCCCGCCGAATTTTGGAAGAAGGGCAGGATGCAGGTTTATAATCCGACCAGAATATTCATCAATAATTTTTCCGCCAAGGACAGACAGATAGCCCGCCAGGACAATCGCGTCTATTTTGTTTTCACGGCAAAGCGTAAGAATCGCCTCGCTAATTGCGATTCTTTTTTCGTCGCGGCTCGCTTTTTCCGCATTTTCTTTTCCAAGGACGGAAAAAGGACTTCTGATTTCTGCCTTTATTCCAGCATTTTTAGCGCGTTCAAGGGCATAGGCATTTTTTGTATTTGAGACCACGAGAGAGATTTTGTAAGGACAATCTGAATGAGTTTTTTCATAGTCGATTAGAGCCTGGAGATTTGTTCCGCCACCGCTTACCAAGACAGCAATTTTCATCATTTTGACACCGCCCGAAGTTTTTGAATAAATTCTTTTGTAAGAAAGATTTTTTCGATTCCGAAAGAACGCAGATTTTCGTTCCAGTTAATTGTTACCTGGACGCCGGTTTTTCCTGTACAAAACGATGTTTTTTCCTGCCCATAAAGAGAAATAATGTCTATCAACGCTTCGTCGCCTGCCTCTTCTGAAACCTGACGGGCAAAGCCTTCGACTAAAAATTCTGCGACAAAATCTTTTAACACCTCGCTCTGAAAGAAATTGATTTTGTGCTTGGTGTCAATCGTCATCCCTGAAAGGGCGCCGAACAAAAATGAGTCAAATTTAATAAAAATGTCAGCCTCGTCAATTTTTGCCTGATAAAGAAAATCGTTTTCTGTAAGAGAATCAAAAAATTCGTCGATATTCCGCTCATCAAGTGATTTTACGGTAAGTTTTCTGATTTTTGGCTCACCAAATTTTTCGCGTAAAGAAAGTTTGAAATACTTGTAGACAGATTTACAGACCTCCATAATTTGGGAAATCTGAGTATCTGATAAAAAACTGTCGATTTTATAGTGCTTAAGCTCTTTTTTCGGCTCTTCGGATGAAGCTGGAATGCCTAAAAGCTTATCTACCTCGGCCTGTGAAAGTGCAACCTTGTTTTCCATAAAAAACAGTGTACAATAGATAAAGATAAATTTAAAGAGAGAGGGAATCTCTAAAAAATTGCAATTTTTATCTGGAGAAAAGTATGAAAAAGATATTTTTTAAGGCGCTTTGCGTTAAAGTGCTTTGCGTTTTCACCCTGTTTTGCGCAGTTATTATTGGTGGAAAGCTGGGCTGGCAAAAGCTCACTGAAATCAAAACAGAAAAAAGTCATGCGCTTCTTTTTAAAGAGCTTGAACGATGCGCCGAGCTTGTCACGGCAAAAACAACCTATACAGATGTCATCTCAATCAAAAAGACACGAATCGCAGGGCTTGCAAAATCCTTCAGCATCATAAAATACACGGGAGTCATCAGGGCCGGAATTTCAGACATACGGCAGGCAGAACTTTCGGTGAGTGATGGCGGGAAAAAAGCAAAGGTAATTCTTCCGCCAATGGAAATTCTTTCAAACGACATTTCAAGTATTGAAGTTTTTGATGAGAATAAAAGCGTTTTCGTAGAAATTTCACTCAAAGATGTTATGGAAGAAATTCGCTTTAACCAAGAAAGCTCTTCTGCCCAAATTCTGGAGACAGGCTTTCTGGAGGAATCTAAAAATCAGGCTGTAAAAATCATTGAATCAGTTTTATATGCGGCAGGCTTTTCAGAAGTCGAGGTTTTTTAAAGAGATTTTAAGATTCTAACTCTTTTTTATTGCGGGATACTATTTTTAATAGTATAATATCGCAAGTTTATGAACAATATTACCGAAGAATATTACGAAACGGAAAATCTCAAAACTAAAAAGAGAATAAATATGGGTCTTTTGAGTACGGTTCTTACACTCATCACCCTAATCGTATTCGTCTTCATTATTGTCATTTCTTACAAAGTAAATCAAAGCTACAATGACGTCCGCTCTTCAATAAACAGATTTGTAATTTGTGAGCAAAGCTCAGACACAATAAAAACCAGCTCAAACGAGTTAACTGAACTTGCACGAATGTTTGTCGTAAACCACGATGAAAGATTTGCTCTCGCCTATGTCGAAGAGCTTGAAGAAAATAATGCGCAGCAAAAAGCCCTTGAAGATTTAAAAAGATTTTGTTCCGACAAAGAAATTGCATTACAGCGCCTTGAAGTCGCCATCTCACAATCAAAAAGCCTTACGGCTATGGAACTTTACAATATGCGGCTCTGCTACGAAATTTTCAACAAAAATACCGATGAGATTCCTGACTTAATCCGCAAAATCGAAATAAAGCCCAGTGAAAGAAATCTTTCGCACGAAGAGCTTCACGAGCTGGCTGTTAAAAATATGTTCGGAAACGGCTATCTTATCTACAAAATGCGCGTAAATGACAACTGTCTTATAACAATAAAAGCTATTTCCGACGAAATTAAGCAGGAAGTTGATTTAAACGCAGAAATTTTAGGGCGGAATCTAGACAGGCTTCGAATTTTCATCTTAATTCTCCTTGTCGTAAACGCCCTTAGCACGATTGGTCTTAAAGAATTCCGGGATGTCACAAAATCTTACAACAAAATGTACGAAATGGGTGAGCGCCAAAACAGAATTCTCCTGAAAAACGCGGAATACGACGCTCTTACAGGAATTTTAAACAGGCGGGCTTACGAACAAATCTGCTCAAGCTCTGCTAAACAAAAAATCAGCATCGCGCTTCTCTTAATCGATATGGACAACTTCAAGCATATCAATGACACTTACGGTCACACGGGTGGCGACTCGGCCCTAAAAGCACTTGCTTCCATTTTGCGGGACACCTTCAGGAACGAGGATTATGTCTGCAGAATCGGAGGGGATGAATTTGCGGCAGTTTTAGTCAATTTCAAGCCAGAGGGATTTAAAATCGTTCAGGAAAAAATCGCCTCCGTCAACGAGCGGCTCTCTCAAATTGAGGGGCTTGCGGATGTATCTGTAAGCGTAGGCATTGCATTTTCATCAACAGGCTACACAGAAGAGCTTTACAAAAAAGCAGACAAAGCCCTGTACTCAATCAAGGAATCCGGCAAAAAAGGCTGTCAAATTTTCGAAGGCTAAGCGACTTTTTTTACATTTCTCCGGCAATTAACAAAAAGCAATAATTTTCAATTTTTATCTTTCAATTTTCAATTTTCTATATTATTCTAATATGATTTACTTTCTCTAAAATACAGGTGAATTGTCGATGAAAAAAATTACCGTTCCAGTTTTAAATATTTTGCTTGCGACAGGCGTTATCCTTGTTTTGGCAGGCCTTCTTTTAATCTCTAAATTTTCTGCGGGGCTTGGAGTTGAGCTTCCGACAGTTTCTATAATGATGATGATTTCTGGCGCGGTAATTTTTTACCTTGCGATGACTTTCATCCATTGGGCGGTTCTGTTTTTCTTCGGACTTTTGGTCTTTTGCATGGGACTTTGCACGACCTTTGTTTTTGCCGGGATTCTGCCATTTGCCCCCGAAAGCCTATGGCCAATCGGCGTTTTACTTTCAGGACTCTGCCTTCTTCTGACTTGTATTTTCAAGCACAGGAAAGTCCGCGGAGTTTACCTCTTTCCTACAATTCTAATCGAGATTTTGGGAATAATTTTCCTGATGTTCTCTCTGCATGTAATTAAAGTCCCTTTTTCGGTTTTTATCTCAAAGTGGGGGCCGATTATCCTTATCGTTGCGGGAGCTTCCCTAATCGGAGTTTTCCTGTGGCAGCGAAATTTCAATGATTTTTTTCCTTACGACAAGGACGAGCTTTCAGATTTGACTGACGAAGAAAAAGAATTTTACGGGGAATAAGATTTGAACTCTTCCTGGCGAAAAATTCTCGCCACCGTTTTGTTTTTTTTGATTTTTCTCGACCTCACTTCCGCCAAAAAAAAGAAAAGGGAAGAAGACACAAGTTCCATACCGACGGAAACTTCTGCCGTAAAAATTGCCCTCCCGGAAAAAAAAGAGTTTGATTATTTTTCAGATATAGATGCCCCTACTCTCGAAAATGTAATTCACGGAAGCCCTGAAAGCTTAAGGAGCGCTATTTCTGCCTTAAAACGAAGCCGTGAAAACATGAGCGAAAGCGAGCAGGTGCTTCACTATGTTGCCGTCTCAATCATGCAGATTTGCTGGAAAAGTCAGAATTTTATCGAAAATACGACTGGGGAAAACTTTAAAAACGGCTACACGGGTGCAGTTTCATCTTCAAAAAACGGAATTTACGACCCCTTTTCAGAGCCGAAGGATTTTTTAGCTTATGCCCTTCCCTGTCTTGTTCTTGCTTCAAGCGAAACACGGAGCGATTATTTTGATGAAGCCGAAGCCGCATTAAAATCTGCCCTGAATTTAAACAAAAGCTCAGTTTTTGCGAATTATCTTCTTGGAATTCTGTACAGGCGAAAAGAGGATTTTAAATCCAGCAACGAATATTTTGGGTACGCTTCTGATTTAGAGCCAAACTGCTTTGAATGTTCCTATGCTTTTGCCGAAAGTTTTATGTCTATTTCCGAATATTCAAGTGCCTTCAGCCTTTCGGAGCGGCTTTTGCAGAATTTTCCGCAAAACAAAAATCTTTTAAAGCTTTGCGCAGAATCAAGCTTTGCTTCCGGCGATATGACGAACGCAGAACTTTATGTTTCGAGAGTCCTGCAGCTTGAGCCAGAAAATTCATATTATCTCCTTTTCAGGGCAAGAATTCTCGTAAAAAAAGGCGAGTATATCAGGGCGGCCTCTCTTTTGGACGCTTATGCGCGCAAGGACTCAAGCTCGCGGGATTATCTTGTACTTCGCTTTGAAGTCCAAAAAAACTGGAACAAAAACATTTCGGCGGCGACTACGACAATAGAAAATGCTCTCGTCTTGTATCCGGAAGACACCGAAATTGTCCTTGAGGCGGCGAACCTTGCAAGTGAATCGGGAAGCAAAATCGCAGGTAGAAGCGGTGAAGAGCTTGCAGAGCAAATCCTTGAAAAAAATCCCGACAATTTTCAGGCATTACAAATAAAAATCAACTCGATGGTTTTAAGTCAAAAATGGACTGAAGCCTACAAATCAAGCACAGAACTTTTAAAAAAAGAAAGCCTTCCGAATTCTGCCCTGTTTACCCACATAAAAATCTGCCTGAATTCAAACCACAAGGCTGAAGCATGGCAATACGCGTCAAAATTGTATGCGCAGAATCCGACAGACGAGGAGGTTTTGCAATCTTATATCGATGTCCTTGTCTCTACCGGCAGAAATCAGGAAGCGCTTCGCCTGATAAATCAGCTGATTCCAACTTCAGCCGCAAAAATGAAAAGTTTCCTCTATTACGAAAAGAGTTTTTTGTCCAGCGGGGAAGCGGCCATTCTTGCAGATTTGCGTTCAAGTCTTACTGCAAATCCAAGAAACAGGGACAGTCTTTTTCGTCTTTACAGGATTTACTACAATAAAAAAGAATATCGGAAGGCTCAATATTACCTGAAGCAAGTCGTAGCCCTTTCTCCGAACGACGAATCCCTGCTAAAGCTGAATACAGAACTGGACAATTTACTCAGAAATTAACTTGTCAACTCGATTTGAGCAATCTGTCTTGATTTTGACTTTATTTTGTGGTAGTGTATCGGAACTATTTTAAATTACGATGGATGTAATATCGCTTTTTGCGGTTTACTAACAGGAGTAAAAAATGTTTGTATCATTATTACAGGATGCGGCAGCTGCTGGGGCAACTTCTAGCCAGACTCTTATGTCTGTAGTTCCGTTCATTCTTATCATCGCCATTTTCTATTTCTTCATTATTCGTCCGCAGAATAAAAAACAAAAAGAAACTCAGAAAATGATTGATGCCCTAAAAAAAGGTGACAAGGTTGTCACAATCGGCGGAATTCACGGTCTTGTCGCCCAGACAAAAGAAAAAACCGTCATTTTAAAGCTTGACGAGGGCGTAAAAGTAGAATTCAATCGTTCTGCTATAGCCGGAGTTGTAAACGAAACTCCTGCAAAATCTGAAAAAACCAGCGAAAAATCTGATGAATCAAAAGATTCAGAAAAATCAGAATAAAATAAATAAACAAATACCGGAGTAAAAAAAATGAACAAACGAAGTCGTTTTATCATTATTCTGGTAGTTCTTGCTGTTTGTTTTGCATTCCTCTGGCCATCTATCAGTTGGTATGCATGCACGCCGAAAGACCAGCAGAGCCTAGCTCTTGGTTCTCTCGAAAAAATCAAGGACTACACAGTCGTTAAGGCAAAGGAAGAGGTTGATTACCTTATCGCAACTGCAAAGGCAAATCCTGACACAGTTCTTGACTCTTCTTATGACTATCTCGTAAAGAGCGCAAAAAAGAACTACAAGGAAAACGCAAAGGCTTACAAGGCCGCTGGCATTAAGGAAAATGCTCCAAAAATCCCAGCTGTTATGACAGTCGGTGCGATTCTTGATTCTTTCACAGGCACTAACGCTCAGGGAGATTTGAGTGCGGTCATCGAAGGCAAATATCGTGACGAAATTCTAGCGGCAAAAAAACGCTACAATTCTTCTGTAAAGCTCGGCCTTGACCTTTCAGGCGGTATGAATGTTATCGTCCGTGCAAATCTTGATGAAGCTCTTGCGACAAAAAAAGCTGAGGGCAACGAAATTACAGACGAAGCCCAGTGGAAAAAAGACGCAATGGCTCAGACAATCGAGACATTGACAAGCTCAATTGACAAATTCGGCCTTACATCTCCTGTAATCAGACAGCAGGGCGAAGACAGAATCTACATCGAAATCCCTGGTGCGGCAGACCGAGAAAGCATCAACTCTATCATTATGGGTAAGGGAATCTTGAATTTCCGGCTCGTCGATGAAAACGCAACAAATGCATTCAACGCATATTACGCACAAAACCCCGCAAACACCTTCAATTCTGACGGAAAACTAATCGATCCTTCTATCATTCCAGATGATTGTGAGGTTATGGGCTACTATGTAAAAGACGATTACGGTCTTGATGAAAGAACAGGCTTTATCGCAGTCAAAAAAGAAATAGCCCTTGACGGCGAGCATGTAAAATCTGCTATCGTTTCAGCTGATCAGACAACAAATCAGCCGGAAGTAAACTTCATTCTTGACAGTGAAGGAGCCGTGATTTTCGGTGAATTCACGGGTGCTCATGTAAACGAGCGGCTGGCAATCGTAAGCGACAACAAAGTCAAGTCCGCTGCTACAATCAAGCAGGCAATCAACGGCGGTCAGGTTAATCTTTCTGGCGGGTTCAGCGTAGAAGAAGCTCAGAACATTCAGAAAGTTCTTCAGACAGCTTCCCTTTCAGTTCCGCTTGAAGTTGAAAGCCAGCAGGTTGTCGGGGCAAGCTTGGGAGAGCAGGCAATCCATCAGGGCTTGAACGCTCTTCTTTGGGGCTTAGCAGCAGTCCTTCTCTTTATGATTCTTTACTACAAGGGTGCAGGCTTCAATGCGGTTGTTGCTCAGATTTTAAATATGTACATCATGTTCTCGGTTTTGAGCGCTTTCAACCTTACACTTACACTTTCTTCTGTCGCTGGTATGATTCTTACAGTCGGTATGTCAGTTGATGCCAATGTAATCATTTTCGAGCGTATCAAAGAAGAGCTCAAAAACGGAAAAAGCCGGGCTGCGGCAATCGCTTCAGGCTTTGACAACGCTTTCTGGGCAATTATGGACTCTAACATCACAACATTCATCGCTGCGGCATTCCTTTCAAAGCTCGGCACTGGCTCAATCCAAGGTTTCGCAGTTTCGCTTGCAATCGGTGTTTGTTCATCAGTATTCACCGCTCTCGTAGTTTCTCGCCTTATGTTCGACTTCAACACAGAGGTTGCTAACAGAAAGACAATGAGCATCGGTTGGGGGGTAAAATAATGAAAAAAGTAATCCAGTTTAGCAAATTTTTCCCTTGCGCCGTAGTTTTAAGCGCATTAGTCATCATTGCGGGAATTGTTTCTGTGGCAACTCGCGGAATCAACTTTGGCCTTGACTTTAAGCCCGGTATGATTGAAGAAATCAAGCTCGCTGACACAGTCCTTGAAGTAACTTACAACGGAACTGCGACAGTTTCGCTGGAAACAAGCGAAAACGGAGTTGATATCATAGTAAGCGGTATCGGCGAAGAAAACCGCACTGTCGAAATTCCATTCACAAGCGTTTCTACAGTTTCAGAACTTGCCGCAAAAATGAACGAAGTAAAAGGTGTTTCCGCACACATCAAAAAAGAAGTTTCAATTCCAAACGGAGTTTTCGTTTCTTCAGGTTCTTCTAAGAACTTGGGTGAAAACGCCCTTCGATTGTTTGTTTCTGATGAAAATTCAGCAGTCACGGCAGATGATGTTCGGGAAGCTCTCAAAGAATTCAACAATGTTGATGTAAAAGAAGTCGGAAGTGACAGTGACAAAGCATTCCAAATCCGAATGGGCGTTACTGGCGAAGAAAGCAAGACAATTCAATCTGATTTGAACAAGGCTCTCTACAACAAATTCGGCGAAGACAAGGTTGTGATTTCAAAATCTGACTTTATCGGAGCTCAGTTCTCACAGACTCTCATCAGAGACTCTATCATCCTTGTTCTTGCAACTCTAGTTTTGATTTTCATCTACTCTGCTATTCGATTCCACTGGGATTTCGCTTTGGCAGCTGTAATTGCTATCATTCACGACTCTTTGATTATGGTTTCTTTCATCTCTTTCATCCAGATGGAATTCTCAACAACAACTCTTGCCGCTATCCTTACGATTATCGGTTACTCAATCAACGCGACAGTCGTTATTCTTGACCGTGTACGAAGCGACATCAAAATCGTTGAGGCAAAAAACTTCAAAGAAATCTTGAATTCAGCTCTTTCTTCAACATTGAGCCGCTCTATTATCACGACACTCACGACATTGTTCGCGGTTTTGGCATTGTTCTTCTTCACAACTGGAACAATCCACGATTTCTCACTTGCCTTGACAGTAGGTTTGATTAGTGGTTGTTATTCTTCAATCTTCATCGCAGGAGCATTTATCCTCGCAATAAGAAAAAATCAGAAGTTCCAGACTGTAGCAAAAGCAAATGTAATGCAATTCCAGCCTACAGAAGAAGCTGACGATGTAGAGTAAAAGCAGTGCCATTTTAACGCTAAATGACAGCTAATCCCCGTGCTTTTCATGAGTCACGGGGATTTTTTTTGTATCTTTCAATTTTTTCCAATCTAGTCTATAATGGTAGCATTAAAAATCCGATATTAAATAATAAAATGGAGGAGTCAAGTGAAAAAAACTTTCCTTGCAATTTTCGGTATTGCAATAATTTCAGCATTTATTTCCTGTGGTTCAACCGCTACACTAGAGCCAGAAAACAAAAACACAGCAGAACCTGTTGAGCAACCTGAAGAAAAAAAAGAAGAAGCTCCGGCAGAGCCAGTGGCAGAAGATTTTTCGCAAGCAAATCAGGCATTGCTTGAACAGGCAGAAAAAGCTCGTCTCGCAGCAATCGAAGCCGGGGCAGAAAAATATTTTCCGGATAAACTTTCAGAAACAGACAAAATCTTTGAAGGTGTAAAAAAAGAAGTTTCTGAAAATCCAAGCAGCGATTATTCTGAAAAAATCAAGGATGTCATAAAACGATACGAAGCCTTGGCAACCGCTTCTTTGGCAAAGGAAATGAAAGAAAAGGCAGATGAGTTCGGTCTTTCTGACCCGAACGGCGAAAAAGCTCTTTCAGATTTTGAAGCATCCACTGCTTCCAGCGATATGAACGACAATGCGAAAAAAGCTCTCGCAGCTTATTCAGCCCTGCTTCTTCAAAAACTCGGTGAAATGGCAAAAAGTGAGCGAAGCGCCGCACTTGAAGCAAAAAAGAATGCTGACAGCGTAAAGGCCGGAGTTGCTAAAAAAACTGAGTACAAGGCTGCAAGTGACACATTCAAAAAAGCAGATTCCAGTTTCGTGACAAAAGATTTGGAAGGCGCATACAAGGGCTACCGCTCAGCTAAAAACTCATTTACTTCCCTTTATGAAGAAATAAAAGAAAAACGCGCTCAAGCTCAGGCTGCAATCGAAAGGGCAAAAAAACGAGTTTCAGAAGCAGAAAGCTACACTGTAGAAGCCGACTCAATAGCTCCTCTTACTGGGGAAGTCGCTGGAATCGAAAAAGAGGATGCCGTTCTTCTTGAAGCGGATAATTTCGCAAATCCAGATGACGCTGTAATAAATGTTGAAGACACTGCCGAAGCAAAGGCCGCAGCCGCAATCGATAACGCCGTTAATAGCGCCGCAAACGCTCTTGACAGTGCAATTAAAGGAGACGCAAAATGAGATTTCAATATAAAAAAGTTTTAAGTGCCATATCTTTAATTGTCACAGCTTCTTTAAGTTTTGCACTGAGCTACAAAAACAACACATATCAGAAGCTTGCTGACGAATACACCCGAAAAGCCGAAAATGCTTTGGATGCAGGCGAATATGTTCTTGCCGAAGAATATGCCGCAAAGGCCGAAGAAAACGCGCGGCTTTCCGAAGAATTTGTCAAAAAAATGCTTGCAAAAGCAGATTGTGACGCAGTTATGAAGCAGGCCGCAAAAAAGCTTGAATATGCAAAAAGCATTAATGCAGAACGAAACTTTCCAATGGCATACTCTTCCGCTCAAAAATCTTACGCAAGTGCGCAGGAATCTTACAATGGCGAAGATTATGTAAGTGCAACGGCATTTGCCCGGCAGGTACTTGAAGCTCTGGCCGACATCAAGGAAATCACTCCCCTTCCTGAATATTATGTCGTTCGTCCGTGGACAGAAACAAAGGACTGCTATTGGAACATTTCTGGCCGGCCCTATGTCTACGACAACCCTCTCTTGTGGGAAAACCTCTATCAAAACGAAGAGAACAAGAAGAATATGCCTCGTCCAAATGACCCGAACCTTATTCTTCCTGGAATGAAAATGAAAATTCCTAGCATTACAGGAGAATATCGCGAAGGCGTTTACAATCCTTCAAAAAAATACGATCCGTATTCAGCAAACAGATAATTGAAAACTAACTGATTTTAAGTTATAATTTTATCTTAAATATTTCATCATGCGAGGGGCAAAATGAGCGTCACACAGTCAATTACAGAAGTCACTTCAATCAGCAAAAAGGCAGAGTCTATTTTTTCAGAGCTAGACTCCCTTTTTCCGCAGCTTTTAGATAAAAGCGAAAAGACTTCTTTTCATCATTTGCTTTCTACAATCGAGTCGCTGCAGGCCTCCATCGCTTCTTCAAAAGACAGCGCTGCCCTCGCAACCTTTGGTGAAAAATACAATCCAGTTTTTGAAAAACTCAACGAAAAAATCGAAGATTTGAATTCTCTCGACAAAATGATTGCCGAAATCAAAGAGGATTCTGAGCAAATGGAGCTTATCGCACTTAACGCGATGGTAATCTCAGTAAAATCTGGTGAAAAGGGTCTGGCATTCAGTAAAATCACTGAAAATTTACAGCGTCTTTCAAAGGATATGTTCACATATTCAGACAAGCTTTCCGCAGAAGAAAAGCAGCTTCTCGAAGACATCAACAATCTAAAGGTAATTTTCTCCGGAATTCTGGATGCCCAAAAATCTATTGCCGCAAAAGACAGCGAATGTACAAACGAAATGAATTCTCTCGTTTCAAAAGTAACACCGGCAATGGAAGAACTCAGAAACGAGGCAGGTACAATTTATCCGACAATCGAACAGACCCGCGACAGTGTTCACCAGAATTCAACTTCAATCTTAAGCAGTCTTCAGGAGCTTTCAAATACCCTCAGAGATGCCGAAAGATACGAAAGCACTCCTGACGCTCAGACGCGCTACATCGAAAAGGCAAAAAATCTCGCCTCAACAATTTCAAATTCAATGGGAAGAGCTTGTCAGACTTTTGCCGGAAACTGGAGCGAAGTCATCGAAATCCTAGACAAGGCGGACGGCTCAAGAATGGATTTTGAGGGGCGTTTTTTAAACAGGCACGCTTTCGGAAACGACAATATCGAACGCTCGCTCGAATCTATCATCAACAAATTCAGAATTATCATCAATGAATTCAATAAATATTACACAGTTCAAAAGGACTTGGAAACGACCTGCCAAGGAATCACCTCAAAGGCAAAAGCGATTTACTCGGTTTTTGAAAATTTGCGCCCGGTAATGAGCCGCCTTCATCATGTCAGAATCCTGCAGCAAATCGAAGTCTCAAAAAACGAGGCGATTACTTCTGTTCAGGATTCCGTCACTGATATGGACAACTTGATTAACGCGGCTAACAAATCGCTTGACGGCATGGAAAGCGTACTTGAAAGCTTTATTCACGACACAAGCACAATGCTTTCAAATTTCGTGCTTTCAATTCATAAAGACAATGACGAAATGACAAGGCTCAAGGCAGACAAAGAGACTTGCTACAGCGATTTAACGAACGGCCAAAGCAACCTCGTAACTGCCATTCAGAATTTCACCGTATTCCCGAACGGATTTCAAAACAAATGCGTTCAGGCACAACAGAATTTACAGGATTTTATGCGCCTGAACGCTGAAATTGGCTCTATTTCTGACAGTTTCTAGGTCTTTAGATTTTCTAGATTTTATACCTTAAACAAATCTATCTGGACTCCAATCTGATTGATTGAGTCTTCCATTGTTGCAGAAATGTCCGTTAAGGTCGTTCCGTTTTTAATGATTTGGTTTGCCCCATCGTACATTCGGTCAATGCTTTCTTTGATTGCCACCGTCGCCTCCTGCAAGACCTTTACGCCTTCAAGAATTGACTGATTTCCTTCTGACATTTTTTTAGAAGAAGTGCGAACTTCGACAGTTGAGTCATTCATCATTTTTAAGGCATCCGTAATCTGATGGCTTCCAGTCTCGCTTTCTTCCATTGCGCCACGAATCTGACGAACCAGCTGGTCTGTTTCCTGAACATTTTCATTTACAGAGTTAAAGGCAGATTTTACTTCTTCCGAAGAAGCGACGACGGTCGTAATTGACTGCTGAATTTTTTTAAGCTCTGCACCAATAACCTTTGACTGACCCGCAGAAGTTTCTGAAAGGTTTCTGATTTCGTCTGCAACGACCGAGAAACCGGCTCCAGCCTCACCGGCATGCGCCGCCTCAATAGCTGCATTCATCGCAAGGATGTTAGTTTCGCTCGCAATTTTAGAGATTGTCTTGTTAGCCTGCATAAGTGTATGACTTTGCTCTTCGATTGTGGCAAGCTGCTCATTCAAGAGATTCTGCTTTTGAATTCCATTTCGGGTATATTCTTCGAGAAGCGCAAAGGCCTGCGCCATTTTTTCGGTGCTTTTTGAAACTGAGAGGATGTTTCCAATCATCTGTTCGACGGCCGCACTCGCCTGATTTACTCCGTTTGACTGACTTTCAATCATTTCGTCAAGGTTTTCGATATTTTTTGCAATCTGAGTGACGGAATTTACAGTCTGCGCAACACTTTCACTCTGATTTTCAATCTGAGCAGTAACATTATTCATGTCTTCTGAAATTTGGTCGATAGAAATGCCTGTCGCTTTTGTCGTCAACTGTAAATCATGATCAACTGTCTTTAAAGAATCCTTTGAATGCTTAACCTCGCTGATAATCCTTCTGAGATTCTCAATAAAGGTATTGAAGCCGCGAACAACACCGCCGATTTCGTCTTTTGATTTGATTTCAAGCCTCTTCGTCAAATCTGCATCGCCCTTAGCAATTTCTTTTATTGAGTGGTTAAGCAAAAGGAGCGGTTTTAAAAGGACTTTCATGTAAATAGCAATGAAAATAATTAAAAGGATGGCAATTATAATGCTGAAAAATGCGATGCTGTAGCCGCTTTTTTTTGCAGAAGCGAGCACCTCTTTTTCGGGAAGAGAAAGACCTAAAGACCACTCTGTCTCATAAATAGGATAGTAGAAAACATAGTCAGTTTGTCCGACATTTTTGTTCAGGATTTTTGCGACATCGTTGTTACCCATTGTCATTTCATAGGCTAAATCTTTAAAGCCTATGAGGCCTGTATCATCGTCTTCCATATTGGAGATATTCTTCATTAACTCGTCTTCTTCAGGATAAGCGATTGTCGTTCCGTTTCCATCAAGAATGAATGCAAAGCCTTCTTCACCGACATTGATTTTTGAACATTCCATTTGAACCATTTCAATGTCAACGGCACCCATAAAAAGCCCGAAAAGAGTTCCGTTTGAGTCCAAGGCCGGAAGAGCGACATAAAAAACATATCCGCCAGTTTGAAGGGACTTTTCTGGATTCGTAATACTTGTTCCCAGCCCCTTGTCGATAATATCTTTATAATAATTTGTTTGACTTACACCGAAAATTTCTTCGTTTGAAGTGTGTAACACTCCGTCAAGGCCACAGATTCCGACATACTCAAAGTCATCGCCAATTAAGGTCGGGTTTTCAAGCATATATTCATAGACAGCCTCAACATCGCCCTCCAAAAAAACTTCGTTTTTTGTAAATACTCGCAAATCCTTAAAATATCCGTCAAGCCAATATGTAACTGCCGTTGAGCTTCGTTCTGCCAAAGAACTAAAAAGATTTGAATAAGATTTTATGCTGTCACGGCTGGTAATAAGATTTAAAACAAAAATGAGAATGGAGAAAAAAATCACAAGAAGAACAAAAACTGCCCGCTCAAATTTAAAGGCAAGGGAATTAGAGAATTTGCTTTTTTCAAGCTTAACTTTAGGAGCTTTCACTTTTGGAGTTTTTGGCTGTTTAATTTTTTTTGCTTTCATAGTCTGCCTCGTGCTGCACAAAATGATTACTCTGTCCCCGACTCTGCTGAATATTATACACTATTATTATCAATCAAATCTTTAAAAAAGTCAAAATTTCTCTAAAAAAATAACTGGTATATCTAAAAAAATGCGTTATAATAACTTAAAAATTGCTAAAAAGGAGTAAAAAATGGCAAAAAAATCTAATCTTCCCTTGTATCTCGTTGGTATGGCTATCGTCCTTATCGGTTGTTTCCTTCCTCTTGTAGGAACGAGTTTCGGTAACGGACACAGTGCATTCAAGGCAATCACTGACGGCTCAGGAGACCTTAAAGTAGGCTCAATTCTCGCTTTGGGAGGGGCGATTGCTGGTATCGTATTCTGTTTCGTTTCTGTAAGAACAAAACTTCCCGTAAAACTCATCTCCCTCATCGTTTCAATCGTTGGTGGTGTTTATGTACTTTTGAGCTACATGAATCTCGCTCCTTGGGCTAAAGGCATCACAAAAGCCGCACTCAAGCTCACAGGAACAAAGCCAGGAATCGGTCTGATTTTGATTATCATCGGCTGGATTGTCGCTCTCGTAGGCTGGATGCAGAGCCGGGACTAATTCAGTTCATAAATAACAGACTTATCGTCCACGGTCACTTTTATTGTCCGGGACGATAATAGCATCTATCATCACACCCTTTTCTTCAGATTTTTTAGCAACAAAATCCTTTGAATATTTACCGTTGCCTCTTGGTGTCGGATGAGGTTCCGCATCTCCAATCAGAATAATCTTTCGCTCAGCGTCTTTTCGCCATTTATAATATTCAAGCGAAGCAAAAAGTGCCTCGTAAACCGCTTCAGGAATGTCACCACCTTCAGTTCCGTGAATGTAAAATCCGTTCAGATTCTTTCTTAAATCTTCAATTCTGCTCGTGAATTCAAATTTTTTGACAGGAAGGTTCATCCACTTGTAGGTATCGCCATAATCACGGTACAAAAGAAGTCCCATACGAAGACTCTTAAATTCCTTTATTTTCTCAAACATCGCTGGAATCCAAACCTTTCTAAGCATCTGAATGTCATCCTTCATACTGCCCGTAGTATCAAGTGCAAAAACGACATCGGCACATTCTTTGTTCTGAATTCTGTCTAAAGCTGCCATAATATCATCTGGAAGAGTCTCAGGACCTTTTGAATAAACCATTTCTCCACCGCCAAAAGCGGCGATATTTTTGAAAGTCTCCGCGGCCTCAGGGTTATAATCATCAGTTAAAATAATTTCTTCATTTTTATCTTCAGAATCATCAGCTGGGGGAAGGGGAAATTCCTCAGTTTTATCTTCAACTTTAGGTTCTTCAATCGGAGAAAATTCTACGACACTTTCTTCTTCAGGGGCAGAACTTTCTTTCTCTTCTTCCAAATCCTTTACTACAACTTCAATAATCGGCTCTTCCTTAGGAATTACTTTTTTTTCAGATTTTTTCTTTCCAAAATCAAACATAAAAGGATTATCCGCGTAATCTCCAGTGTAGTCGCCGTATTTTTTTTCAAACGAGCGGATATTTATAAAGGTTCCACGCCCAATTTTTACAAGGCCGTTTCTCGTCCAGGGATAGCCGTACGCAATTTCAGACGGAATAAAAATATGAAAGGCTTCACCAAAAATCTCGTCTTGCTCTGGAGTAGAGTCCATCAAGGGATATTTTGCTCCCTCAGATTTTAAGAACTCACCGTTCAAAACGCGTTCTTCATCCCCGTTTATCGGATTATATTCAAGAGCACGGTAAGCGTAATTATCGACCTTTCCTTCTGGATCACGGGTCGTTTCTACAAGCATAACGCTCTCGATTCTGGATTTTTTCCTGATATAAAGATGATAGCCCTTTACAGAGTCAAAATCTACTCCAGAATCATAAACTAGTCGCAAATCTTCTTTATGAATCAGAATATCTTCGGCAGAGAAAGCTTGAAAAATACAGAAAAACAAAAATAAGGAAAAGATAAGATTTTTTTTCATCTCTAAATTTTCGGCTAAATTCTGTTGTATTTAAGGAAAAGTGTGGTATAATTTAAAAGACACCATGGCTGACAACGAATCGCAGACAGAATTCACCTCTGTCGACATAAACGAATTTTTCGACTCAAAAGAACAAAGTTCCTCTGGTTACGGTCCAATAGACACAGGAATCGTTGTTTTTACAGAAAATCAACGAAAGCTCATAAAATCACTTCGCTTACAAATCTCAGTTTCAAATAATGCACAGCTTGAACCTTTCAACAAACGAGTCGAAGATTTAAAAAAGCTTGCTTCCGCTATTGCTGCATTTCCTTCGCTGCTGGAGCGCGCGAATCTTACAGGAGGAACCCGCACTCCAACATCCTTAATCGACTCTCTTATAAACTCAAATCGAGAGGGAGACACAACGCTTCAACTGCCTTCAAAGGCAACTCTGGGAAAAGGCTTTTTGGTCGCAAAACTGCACACATTTTCATCGCTCGAAAAAATCGGACAGGCAGAAAATGTTGACAAAAAGTTGCTGTCCGCAATTCACGACGAAACAATTTCAATGATGTTCCTTTTGCTTGCAGAAGATGTCTACTTAAATCTGATTCGCGACACAAGCTTACCGATGCAGTCTCGCCGTCAGCTTGCGCTTTCGCTCCTTCTTCTGTGGGAGCATCGTGCAGATCAAAATATTTCTGACATTTCACCAGTCTTGCAGTCGGTTTGGAAAGCCCGCACCCGCTTAGCCCCAGCCTTCGGCACTATGATGGGCACCAGCGAGCTGATTATGATTTCTTTTCAAATGGATGATGTATGGGCAGAATTCATCAAAACTAAGCTCGGAGATTCTGGCGTAAACCAGGCAATGGAAGAATTTTTATTCGGAATTTCTTCCGAGCAAATCAACAAGCTAAAAAATATGCTTCGTGAGCGGGGAATTGCCGCAATCGGCCGTGATGAAGTAGCAACCTTCTTAGGAACAGATGTCAAAACAAATGTAAGTGAAGATTACCGTGACTTTTTCCAGCAATATTCTCTCCGCCGTGACAACGCCCGAGCCCGAAAACGCTTGAATCTTCCGGGACCCCACAAAACGCTTGAAGATTACTTTATCGCATTCGTAATGGAAAAAAACCGCGAAAAGCAAGAAAATGACATCGTCGCAAAAAACGTAAAAGAAGATGTTTCAAGTGCAGTTGTAAACGCATAAAAAACTATAGTTTACCATTACTTGTGTACGGTAAGCAATAATTAAATTGGAAAGAATCATTCAGTTGCTTGTTACTGTAAAATTTCGGCGACTCAAGATAAACGACAATACTGTCAATCGTGCTGCCCAAATCAATTTCGATTGCATTGGCAGTGCTGGAAGTCAGAGTTGTTTTATTAACTTCTTCAGTTCCATAAAACGATGAAACATAAAATGTCGCGATATGCTCGGCTTCCGTTTCTATACTGAGTAAAATTTTTGAAATCTCTGCTTCACCAAAAGACAGGGTAAGCTTTATTATATTGTTGCTTCTTCCATCCGAACCAACAGTCGAAGTTTTAATCACATAAGGGTTTTTATTTTCCGTAACAGAATTATAGTTAATAAAAGTGCTTAAATCCCCGCTTTCATAATAGCAGACCGTAACATCCTCGTTATCCTCAGAGTCCTTTCCATAGCCATAATATTCTGCCGTCAGATTTATATTACCAACCGAAATCTTTTTATAACCAAAATCTCTTTCTCCACAGCCAAACAGCAGACAGGAAAAAAATGCGGCCAGAAAAAAGCTAAATGTCCGTTTCATAGCGGTAAGTATAACAGAATTTATTTTTAAAGTAAGACTTAATACAAAGATTTTTCAGCGTCCCTTGTCGGGAGCCTGCGGGACAAAAAAAAGCCGGCGGCCGTCAAAATCTTAGATTTTGCCGAGACTCACTAAAAACTCACCTCGTGAGTTTTTGCCCTGCTTCGCAGTGCCGTTCCCTACCTACTTTCCCCCGGAACCGGGGCTACGATGATATAAAATTTTACTGGCTGAGATTAGACTGATTTAAATAAAAAAAAGCCGGCGGCTGCCTACTTTCCCCCGGGATGGAGTATCATCGGCGTAAGGGTGCTTGACTTCCGTGTTCGGAACGGGAACGGGTATTGCCACCCCAC
>FLNY01004558.1_pt1 | contig 43522 bp, 33 predicted proteins | sample 1140381 | NCBI WGS metagenome assembly FLNY01 (sample SAMEA3878172, study PRJEB12797) | bioreactor metagenome | biome: Moose rumen | place: Sweden | collected 2011-10 | reverse complement strand
TATAAGATTTTCATCATTGAAATTGACAGTATTAAAAATTTTGACAGTGGGATTTTGCAAAAGAGAAAGAATTTCAGGCGTAATGGTTGTGCCACTTTTAGCCGCAATTTTTCCGTTCACGAAAATATCTTCAGCCAAGATTTTGCCAATAAGTCCCTTTTCGTCATTCAAATTGAAATTGACAGTATCAGCGATTTTGACAGTGGGATTTTTTAAGGTAGCAAGAATATCAGCAGTAATGGTGGAGCCACTTTTAGCTACAACTTCTCCATTAACGAAAATATCTTCAGCCAAAACTTTACCAACAAGATTTTCGTCATTTAAATTACAATCGGCAACGTTGGAAATTTTAATAAAGCCACTGCGAATGGCAGCAATTTGAGTAGCTAATTTTTTGTCAATGTCGGTATTGACAGTGGCAAATAATTTTTCGCCGGAATAAATATCTTCAGCCAAAACACGTCCAACAATCCTATCAGCTAAAGATTCAATAACAGCGTTGCCTTCCATAATTGGAGAAACTTCAATGCCACGAACATTATTTTCACGAACATAAAAAGCAGGTAAAGCAGAGGCTAAAAGGTCTTCTAAAAAATCATGAGTCAAAATAAAACCAACAGGAAATTTGGAATTATTAAGATGCAAAGGCGCGGCTAATTCCTTGCCCAAATATTGATGAATAAAAGATTCTCTGCGGCGCAAAAGTTCGACAGGATCCTTAGAACCTAAAATAATAGTTTCAGAAACTAAAGAATGAGTGGTGGAAAAAGGCGAAGATAAACTACGGCCGCGAAGAGAAATAGAAGGCGCGCCAAAAGAGCCAATTTGTTCAAGAACAGAATCATTTAAGGTGGTGTCCTTTTTAATGGAAGGAGAAATATCAGCAGCCAAAACACGTCCGGAAAGTTCCTCATGCAAAATTTCTAAGGCGTCAAAAGTATCTTCGGCAAGATAGGCGCGAATCAATTTTAAATTAATAAAAGAAACGTCACAATCGTCTTCACGAATAATGACATCTTGAGCCACATCCACAAGGCGACGAGTAAGATAACCGGAGTCCGCAGTGCGCAGCGCGGTATCAGTTAAACCTTTGCGCGCACCATGACTGGATATAAAATAATCAGAAACACTTAAACCTTCACGGAAATTGGCAGTAATAGGTAAGTCAATAATCTTACCGGAAGGATCAGCCATTAAACCACGCATCCCCGCTAATTGCCGCATTTGCTGCTTGTTGCCACGTGCGCCACTGTCCGCCATCATAAAGATAGAATTGAAAGGCTTATTAATTTTCAAATTTTCCATCATAGCGTCAGCCACTTGCTCCGTAGCAGAATTCCATAATGCAACCACTTTTTTATAACGCTCGTTTTCAGTGATTAAACCGATATTAAAATTTTGCTCAACGCGCTTAACCCGCTTTTTAGTATCCTCAATAATAGCAGGCTTTTCAGGCGGCACAATGACATCACTAACAGAAACAGTCATACCGGCAATACAAGCATAATGATAACCTAAATTCTTCACGCCATCGATAACTTCTGCAGTAGTCGCCGCCCCACATTCATCATAACATTCAGCAACTAATTTGCCCAACGCGCTTTTATTCATTTTCTTTCCCAATATCCATTGATTATCCTTAAATTCAAATTGACGTAAAACCGTAGGCAAAATCTCATTAAAAATCATTCGCCCCAATGAAGTTTGAACTATGGAAATTTTATCGTCCGGTGTCTGAAGGCGCGCCTTTATCTCGGCTTGAAGTGAAAGTTGCGAACTCTGATAGGCTAAAAGTGCCTCCTCTATACCGGTAAATACCTTCCCCTCGCCCAAAGCTCCGGGTTTTATCGCTGTCAAATAATATATCCCCAATACCATATCCTGTGTCGGTACTATGATCGGCTTGCCATCCTTAGGTGCCAAGATGTGATTCGCAGCTAACATCAAAACCCGCGCCTCAGCTTGCGCCTCCGCACTTAGCGGCAAATGTATCGCCATCTGATCTCCATCAAAATCTGCATTATACGCCGTACACGCCAATGGATGTAACTTCAATGCCCGCCCTTCTGTCAACACCGGCTCAAACGCTTGTATCCCTAACCTGTGCAAGGTCGGCGCACGATTCAATAATACAGGGTGTTCCTTTATTACCTCTTCCAATACCGCCCACACTTCTTCATTCCCGCGTTCTACTTTCCTTTTCGCCGCCTTTATCGTCGTATTCCCATCAGCCGATAACTTCTTCATTACAAACGGTTTAAATAATTCTAATGCCATTTCTTTGGGCAACCCGCACTGATGCAATTTTAATTCCGGTCCTACTACTATTACACTTCGCCCGCTATAATCTACGCGCTTACCCAATAAATTTTGTCTAAATCGCCCTTGTTTACCCTTCAGCATATCTGATAAGGATTTTAACGCGCGGTTGCCACTACCTGTAACAGGGCGACCGCGCCGCCCATTATCTATCAGCGCGTCTACTGCCTCTTGTAACATTCGCTTTTCATTTCTCAAGATTAAATCCGGTATGTTAATTTTTAACATCTTTTGAAGGCGGTTGTTACGGTTAATGACCCGCCTATATAAATCATTTAAATCTGAAGTTGCAAACCTGCCACCGTCAAGTTGAACCATAGGGCGTAAATCAGGCGGAATAACAGGAATGACAGTTAAAATCATCCATTCAGGCTTGTTTCCGGATTTACGAAATGCCTCAACAACTTCTAAACGACGAATTGCCCTAACGCGCTTTTGAGCAGAAGGGGAGCGAATGTCATTACGTAAATCAATAGCCATTTGCTCTAAATCCAAATGCTGTAAAAGATATTGAATAGCGGCGGCTCCAATGTCAATCTTGACTGCATCGCCATACTTTTCACGAAAAAATCTGCACTCGGATTCAGAAAGTAGCTGAAGAAAATGAATGTCATCGGCAGAGGAAGGAGCCTCAAGAACAATATAGTTGGCAAAATATAAAACTTTTTCAAGATTTTTGGGAGTTATACCGAGAATTAAGCCCATGCGGGAAGGAATGCCCTTGAAATACCAAATGTGACTGACAGGAGCAGCTAACTCAATATGCCCCATTCTTTCCCTGCGAACTTTAGCCCTAGTAACCTCAACACCACAACGATCACAAATAATGCCCTTGTAACGAACACGCTTGTATTTGCCACAATGACACTCCCAATCATGAACAGGACCAAAAATACGTTCGCAAAATAAACCATCACGCTCGGGCTTTAAAGTGCGATAGTTAATAGTTTCCGGCTTTTTAACCTCACCATGAGACCAAGAACGAATTTTTTCAGGAGAGGCAAGACCAATGCGCATGGAATCAAAAATATTAACATCAAGCATAACAAAAACCCCTTATAAGTTGTCGTCATTGTCAAAATTGAAATCGTCAAAAACAAAATCAGAATGAAAGTTGGAATCAGAATTCTCGTCAAAAGAATTCTCAAAGAAATCTAAATCTTCAGAAGAAGGTTGAAAATCGAGGGAAAAATCATCGTTATCCGGTTCATCAGAAACATCAGGAGTATCAGAAATGGAAGGATTTTCAGGAGGAGTAGAGGGAGAGGTGCGGCGTTCATCGTCATCATCGATAATGTCAATTTCTTTGGAGTCGGAAGTGAGGACGGAAATATCAAGACCAATAGATTGAAGTTCCTTGATAAGAACTTTGAAGGATTCAGGAACGCCGGGTTCTGGAATGTTGTTGCCCTTGACGATAGCCTCATAAGCCTTGACACGACCAATAACATCATCGGATTTAACAGTAAGAATTTCTTGTAAGGTGAAAGATGCGCCGTAAGCCTCAAGAGCCCAAACTTCCATTTCGCCGAAACGTTGACCGCCGAATTGAGCCTTGCCGCCGAGGGGCTGTTGAGTAACGAGGGAATAAGGGCCGGTACTGCGGGCGTGAATTTTGTCGTCAACAAGATGATGAAGTTTTAACATGTAAACACAACCGACAGTAACAGGATTATCGAAAGGTAAGCCGGATCTGCCGTCAGAAAGAATAGACTTGCCGGAAGAGGGAAGGTCGGCGGCGTGCATAGTGTCAAGAATATCAGCCTCTTTAGCACCATCAAAAACAGGAGTGGCAATGGAAAAACCTAATTTGGAAACAGCAAACCCTAAATGAGTTTCAAGAATTTGCCCGATATTCATACGGGAAGGAACGCCGAGAGGATTCAAAACAATGTCAACAGGAGTGCCATCCTCAAGAAAAGGCATATCTTCTTCGCGAAGAATGTGAGAAACAACGCCCTTGTTGCCATGCCTGCCGGACATTTTATCGCCGACGGAAATTTTACGTTTTTGAGCAATGTAAACACGAACTTGCTTGTTGACGCCGGGAGGTAATTCGTCATTATTATCACGAGTGAAAGTTTTGACGGCAACAACTTTACCGGATTGCCCATGAGGAACACGAAGGGAAGTATCACGAACTTCGCGAGCCTTTTCACCAAAAATAGCACGGAGTAAACGTTCTTCAGCAGTTAATTCAGTTTCACCTTTGGGAGTAACCTTGCCAACGAGAATATCGCCCGGGCGAACATCAGAACCGACAGCAACAATACCATCTTTATCAAGATTAGCAAGCAGATCATCAGAAATATTGGGAATGTCGCGGGTTAAATCTTCGGGACCTAATTTGGTGTCGCGGGCGTCAGATAAATGTTCCTCAATGTGAATGGAAGTAAAAATATCCTTTTTAAGAAGATTTTCGGAAATTAAAATAGCGTCTTCATAATTAAAACCTTCCCAAGGCATGTAAGCAACAATGATATTGTATCCGAGGGCAAGTTCACCATTGGAAGTGGCAGGGCCATCAGCAATAGGTTGACCGGCGGCGACGCGTTGCCCAAACTTTACCATGGGAATTTGATTAATGCAAGTGCCTTGATTGGAACGTTGAAATTTTTGAAGATGGAAAGAATCAATGGAGCCTGAATCAGTAGTAATGGAAATAGAATCAGCGTCAACATAAGAAACAACGCCGCTATTTTTGGCAAGAATCATAACGCCGGAATCTTTGGCAGCGACAGCCTCCATACCGGTACCGACAAGGGGGGCTTGAGTTTTAAGAAGAGGAACAGCTTGGCGTTGCATATTTGCGCCCATGAGAGCACGGTTAGCATCGTCATTTTCAAGGAATGGAATTAAAGCAGTAGCAATGGAAACAACCTGCTTAGGTGAAACGTCCATAAAATCAACAGTGGAAGAATTAACCAAAGAAGTCTCCTGCAAGTGGCGGGCAGTAACCCTGTCATTAATAAAACAATCATTATCATCAAGGGGTTCATTAGCCTGAGCGATGACGTGCAATTCTTCTTCATCAGCAGTCATATAAACGACAGAATCAGAAACGTGATTGTTAGAAACTCTGCGATAAGGAGTTTCAACAAAGCCGTATTGGTCAATTCTGGCGAAATTGGCAAGGGAGCCAATTAAACCGATATTGGGACCTTCAGGCGTTTCAATAGGACACATTCTGCCATAGTGGGAATTGTGAACATCACGAACTTCAAAGCCAGCGCGTTCACGGGATAAACCGCCCGGACCCAATGCAGATAACCTGCGCTTGTGAGTAAGTTCAGAAAGCGGATTATGCTGATCCATAAATTGGCTAAGTTGTGAAGAACCAAAAAATTCCTTCATAGCCGCAATAACAGGCTTAATATTAATAAGCAGTTGAGGAGTAATAATATCGCTGTCTTGAGTAGTCATTCTGTCACGAACAACGCGCTCCATCCTAGCTAAACCGATACGAAATTGATTTTGAAGAAGTTCCCCAACAGAGCGAACGCGGCGGTTGCCCAAATGATCAATATCATCAATCTTGCCAACACCCGCCATTAAATCAAGCAGATAACCAATACTAGCCACAATATCCGAAATAGCAATAGTGCGATTAGAAATATTGGGGGCGCAAAGCATAGTTAAAATTTCATTGTCATTTTGAACTTTAACAGGAATAGGATTAATATAACCGCCGTGCACTTCATCGGGAACAATTTTAAAAATATCAGCCTCCCGTTGCTGATCCAATTTAGAAACAAAATTTTCATCAATAAGAGTACCGGCAGGAATAATCACTTCGCCGCTCAAAGAATCGCAAACATCATTTTTAAGTTTAACTTTCCAACGCTCAAATTTTAAAATATTTTCCACATCTTCATTGGAAAGTTTATGATTAGCAGGGACAATAATTTTGCCGTCAACAGTGAAATCTTCAGCCAATTCTTGATTGATAAGCAAGCGTTTAGCACCGAAGAAGTTAAAGAAAATATCTTGAGATAAGAAAGTACCTTGAGGGATAACAATTTCGCCGGTGGAATTATTGACAATATCCTGAGCGAGAGTTTTATCGATTAAACGGCTGGAGAGCCCCAATTTTTTATTAATTTTAAATCTACCGACGGCGGCTAAATCGTAACGTTTAGGGTCGAAGAAGAGGGAATTAATAAGTTGAATACAGTTATCAACAGAAGTAGTAGGCTCATTGGGTCTGATATGTTTATAAACTTCCTCAAGGGCTTTTTCTCTAGATTTAAAAGCGGGATCTTCGCGTTCGAGTTCGTCTTTAATGAAGTGGTTGTAATCGAAAAGAGCTAAAATATCATCGTCGGATTCAAAACCGAGTGCGCGCAAAAAGTAGGTAACTGGCATTTTGCGAGTCCTATCGATACGCACACGAATTTTATCGCCAGGCTCCGTTTCAAGTTCAATCCACGCGCCACGATTAGGAATAAGCGTAGCAGTAAAAATCTTCTTGCCGGTCTGATCCACCGTCGAATCATAATAAACCCCCGGGCTGCGAACCAGCTGCGAAACAATGACCCTCTCCGCCCCATTAATAATAAAAGTTCCAGTCTCCGTCATCAGCGGGAAGTCCCCCATGAAAACCTCTTGCTCTTTGACATCTCCGAGTTCATGATTTACGAGTTGAACTTTTACACGAATAGGCGCAGAATATGTGCTGTCACGTTCTTTGCATTCTTCGAGCGAATATTTGGGCTTGCCTAGCACGGGGTCTTTAAAGAAAAGTTTCAAATTACCTGTGGCAATGGAGATAGGCGAAATATCTTCCAAAATTTCTTTAAGACCTTCCTCAAGAAACCATTTATAAGAATTGCGCTGAATGTCAAGAAGGTGTGGCATTTCCATAACTTCCTTGATTCTTGCGTAACTATAACGGGTTCCTTTGGTCACTTTGTTAGGATTAAACAAAAGCTGTCACTCCCTAATTTGAAAAAAAAAATTTTGAAGTAAGCAATAAAATACCTTCAAAATATAAATAGTAGAAGAAATTATATACTTGAATAAAGATATTGTCAAACAATTTAGAGTTTAAGATTTTGGCGAAATGAAAAAAATATAAATTTCAGTTGCATAAAATTCTTGGTATTTGGTAAAATACGCTAAAATTAAAACGAAAAAAATTTTTTTAAGGAGGTGTAGCGGCAGGATTCTGTCGCATTTGCATGACCGACTCAAAATTTGAAATACCAACAAAGTTTGACACGGAAATATATCGCACTTTAAATGACGTCGAAAATATAATTTATTTCAAGTGGACTATCGCAGATGACATAATGGAATTTGTAGGGTCGGTAGAAACTTCCGACTACGATTTACCGCAAATTGTCAGCCCTGCGTCAACTGTTTTTTTTGGCGGAAATTTTGTACACCCGGAAGACGGCGGGAAATTTGAAAAATTTTTTGACGAAATGTTTTGGTTGCAACAAACTCGCAATGATTCAAAATATTTTAGCAGTAAAGTTCGTCTGCGCGGCAAAGGCGATAGAGGCTATTTGTGGGCGGAATTTCGGCTGTTACTTTACTTTGATGATAACGGTCCGGCTATTGGATTCGGTTGCATTTGTAATATCAACGTCAAGCAACTTTGGCAAATGGAACTTCAACATTCAGCCGAACACGACGTTTTAACGGGATTTTTAAATAAAGTTGCCACTCAAAGAAATATTGAACGCTATCTTTCCAAATTGACGGCTACAGATTTACCGCCGGCTTTTATAATTATCGACGCGGACGGCTTTAAGGCAATTAATGATTCTTTTGGGCATCTTTTCGGCGACGGCGTTTTAACTGATATGGGCAATGCAATTCGTGGAGTTTTTCGCCAAAAAGATATTGTCGGTAGAATTGGCGGCGATGAATTTGTTGTGCTTTTTTGTGATATGCCTTCGCAAGATGTTTTGGAAAGACGCTGTACCGAACTTTTGCAAAATTTAAATCGCAACTATACAAATAATAATGACAGCTTGCCTTTTTCTGTTAGCATTGGAATTGCGCTTTACCCTGAACACGGTACAACTTACACTGAACTTTTTAAACGCGCCGACCGCGCACTTTATGAATCAAAATCACGCGGCAAAAATCGCTATTCGATTTATCATATGGGATTAATTGGAAGAAATTTTTCTGTAGAATCTGCGCGAGACCCCAAACACGCTGAAGATATTCGCCAAAAAGCATTTGAAGATAATATGCTGGAATTTATTTTAAATCTGCTGTACGAAACGCAAAACGCAGATATGACAATTTCAGTTTGTTTGGGAATGTTCGGCAAACAATTTAATCTTGATAGAGTTGCAGTTGCAAAATTTAACAAAAGTTCAAATCATTATGTGGTTGCTTATGAATGGCTTAGCCCAAATGGTTTTTCGCACAGTTCCAAAGATCATATGGAAAAATACGGCGATTATACAAATGCTTACTGCTCCATCGTAGATTCAAATTACCACCCGACAGCTTACGGCGTTTTGTCAATCTGCGAAAATACCTATGACAGATACCCCGAATACACAGAAGTTTTTTCAACTTTGAAAATCGGCTCTTTTGTATATTCACAAATTTCTCATGGTAGCGATATTGTAGGCAATGTTTGTTTTGAAACTTCAAGTTCTTCATATATTTTTTCTCAAGAAGAATTTACCAAAATCAATATTTTTTCAGTACTTTTGGGAAATATTTTGTTCAATCGTGAAAATGATAATGTTTCAGAAAAAATGAGTATCCATTTGCAAAATATTTTAGACCATATGCAGGAATTTATTTACGTCGTTGACAAGGATACTTACGAGCCAATTTATTTTAACAATACCATTCGTCAAACTTTAATGAATTCCACAAACGACCAAAAATGTTACAAAAGATTTCACGGCTTAGACGCACCGTGCAAGGGTTGCCCCGTTCAAAAACTTTCTAAAAGCGGCAACGAATATATCGACGTAATTTTAGATAATTATTGGGGAGTTGAAACTCCTGCGCGCGCCTATAATATCCGCTGGGACGACGAAATGGATAACTATTTGGCGTTAATAATTCAATCTTCATTTTAAATTTTAATTGAAAGGAGAAATTTTTTTGCCAAAAGCTAAAGGTATAAAAATAGCGTGCGAAAATCGAAAAGCCCGCCATGATTATTTTATTCACGAAACTTACGAGGCGGGAATTGAACTTAAAGGCACTGAAGTAAAAAGTTTGTGCGCCGGCAGAGCAAATTTAAAGGACAGTTACGCCGAAGTTAAAAACGGCGAAATTTTTGTTGAACATATGCACATCAGCCCTTATGAACAGGGAAATATTTTTAATCACGATCCTTTGAGACGCCGTAAACTTTTAATGCACAAGAAAGAAATTTTAAAACTTTTCGGCAAAACTCGTGAAAAAGGTTTTACTTTAATCCCGCTAAAAATTTATTTTAAAAACGGCAAAGCCAAAATGGAATTGGCACTTGCAAGCGGTAAGCATAATTACGATAAACGCGCCGCACTTGCCGAAAAATCCGCCAAACGTGATATTGAACGCGCAGTACGCGATAATCAGAAAAATTAATTTGCCAAATTCGGCGCGGTTAATATTTTGAAATTACAAAAAATCGGCTGAAAGGAGATTTTAAAATTGGAATTACGAAAGGGACAAAAAATTCAGCTTAATGAAAATTTGATAAAAATAATTTTTGAAAGAAACTCCGGCGCAGTCGATATTGACACAGCGGCTTTTTTGCTCCAAAATAACGGCAAAGTTGCAGGCGATGAAGATTTTGTCTTTTATGGGAACCCGCGCCATGTTTCCGGCAGTGTAACTCATAATGATGACGATTCTGTGGAAATTGACTTAACAAAACTTCCACGCCATATTGAAAAAATTTCAATAACTGCTACAATTTATGAGGCTGAACAGCGCAAACAAAATTTCAGCAAAATTAGCGGCGCAGTTTTAAAATTGCAGGATTTTTACGGTACAGAAATTGCAACTTTCAGACCGGAACAATTTACCGTTGAAACTGCAATAGTTTTGGGCGAAATTTACCGCTATAAAGGCGCGTGGAAATTTAACGCAACCGGCGCAGGTTACAAGGGCGGGCTTGCCGCTCTTTGCAATGATTTTGGAATTGAAGTTTCTGACGAAATGACGGCTCCACCTCCTCCGCCTCCACCGCCAAAAATTAATTCCACGCGTAAAAATACTGAACAATCGAAAAAAATTACTACAACCACTGAACGCCGCGCCGAGCCGAAAAAAATTGAACTGCGCAAAGGACAAAGAGTTAATCTGATAAAGCGCGGCGCAAATTTGGGCGAAATTGTCATTAATCTAAATTGGCGTCAACCGCAAAAAAATACCGGTTTTTTCAGCCAATTTTTAAATAATTCTATCGATTTAGATTTAGCGTGTCTTTTTGAGTTGAAAGACGGGCGCGCAGGCGCAGTTCAAGCGTTGGGAAATCTTTTTGGCAGTTTGACTAATCCGCCTTACATTTCACTTGACGGCGACGACAGAACCGGAGAATCTGAAACCGGAGAAACTTTGCGTATCAATGGTAAATTCGTTAATAAAATCCAGCGAATTTTAATTTTCACTTTCATTTATGAGGGCGCGGCAAATTGGGAAGGCGCAAACGCCGTTGTTACTGTAAAATGTCCCGGCAGCCCTGAATTAATTGTGCGTATGGATGAATACGGCTCCGAAAAAAGAACTTGTGCAATAGCACTTCTTGAAAATGTTGGAGAAACTTTTAGCGTTGAAAAAATCGTTCGATTCTATCACGATTCTCAAGAAATGGATGAAGATTTTGATTGGGGATTGCGTTGGACTGTCGGACGTAAATAAGGACTAGGGGCTAAGGGCTAGGGAATTTTTACTAATCCCTATCACTATATCCTAGTCCCTAAAAACTTACTGAAAGGAAGTTTTAAAAATGGCTGTAAGTTTAAGAAAAGGTCAGAAAGTTGACTTGACAAAGGGAAATCCGAGCTTGAAAAAAATTTTAATCGGCTTGGGCTGGGACACAAACAAATATGACGGCGGCTTTGACTTCGATTTGGACGCGGCAGCATTCTTGCTCGGCGCAAACGGCAAAGTTACAAGCGATGAAGATTTTGTTTTTTACAACAATTTGAAACACAAAAGCGGCTCCGTCGAACATATGGGCGATAATTTGACAGGCGCGGGCGAAGGCGACGACGAAGAAATTAAAATCGATCTTGAAAAAGTTCCCGCAAATATCGAAAAAATCGATTTCACGGTTACAATTTACGACGCCGAAACGCGCAAGCAAACTTTTGGACAAGTTTCAAATGCTTATATTCGCGTTGTTGACGATGTAACTCAACAAGAATTAATTCGTTACGATTTGGGCGAAGATTTTTCAGTTGAAACGGCAGTTGTTGTCGGCGAAATTTATCGCCATAACGGCGAATGGAAATTTAATGCAATAGGCAGCGGCTGGAGCGGCGGCTTGGCGGCACTCGGCAAAAATTACGGCGTAAATGTTTAATCTGTAAAATTTTATAATCGCTCAAAAAATTTCTTAGCCGAACTGTCTTTGGTTCGGCTTTATTTTTTTGTAAAAAAATTTTTAAGAAAAAATGTAGGACAAAACTTAATTTTTTTTATTGAGATTTTACCAAATCTACATTATAATTGTTAAAAAATTATTAGAGAGGAGTGAAAGTGCGGCGTCAGAAAAAATTTTGTCGCACAAAATTAAATGTCAATTACAAGGAGCATCAGAAATAAACTTTTCGTACTCCTTATCCTTATGGGCGCGTTGCCGCTAATTATTGTAACTATGGTCAGCGCGGTCAATATGACTGAAGAACTAGAAGTAAATGCAGAAAAAACCAGTTTGCTAAAAAATTCTATTGTTTCACAGTACGTAACCGAGCTTTGCGAAAAAAATTTTCACGTATTAAGATCCCTTGCATTAAATCCAATGGTAATTCGTTGCTTAGAAGATCCTAATCCCAAGCGTTTGGATGACGTTAGAAATTTACTTTACGATACAAATACAATTTTTCATGATAGAAATTTAACCGCGTTGACTGGGGCAGATGCTCAACAAATTGTTAGGACAGACGGACAACCTTTGGTAAATTTAAGCGGGCGTCAACATTTCCATGAGGCAATGAGCGGGCGAAGTTTCGTTTCAGATATTTTAATTAGCCGTTCAACCGGCAAAAGAATTGTTGTTTTAGAAGTCCCCGTAAAAGATAAATTAAATCACCCAATAGGTATGGTACAGCGAAACTTTAACCTTACGGTTTTACAGGATTTTATTCAAGAATATGACACAGACGACAATTCTATAATCGTAATAGACCGAGTAGGAAAAACCATTGCGCATTCAGATGAACCAAGTTTTAATATTGAAATGGAATCTGAGGAAAACGGGCGATACAAATATATCGCTGACATAGTAAAAAATGAATCAAGTACTATAAAAACCAGAATTGACGGGCAAGAAGTACTTGCAAGTTATTCTATAAATGAACGCACAAATTGGATTATTGTTACAATTCAACCTTACCATTTAATTTTGGAACAAGTTTACCGTGGAATTTTTAACTCTGTCGTTTTAGGTATGGCAATTTTGATTTTGGTTTTTGTTGTAGCGTACATGCTCTCATTAAGAGTTACAAGACCAATTATTCAAATTACAAGTGCCGCAGATAAAATTATTTCCGGCAATGGCAAAATTGATAAAATTGAAATTAATTCTGATGATGAATTTGGACAAATGGCAGCGGCTTTTAATAAAATTCGTTCAGCCCGCGACGCTTACCAACTTGAATCTGAATTGGATCCGCTTACAAAACTTTACAATAAAGCCACAACTGAACAAATTGGCAGAATGAAATTACAAAGTTTCAAAGATATTCCGGATAATGATACAATTATGGCACTGTATATAATCGATTTAGACCACTTCAAAGAGGCAAATGACACTTACGGGCACCAATTCGGCGATAAAGTTTTACTTGAGTTTTCTAAAAATCTTAGAAAAAAATTCCGCCCAAATGACTGCATAGGCAGATTCGGCGGCGATGAATTTGTTGTAATTATTGACAACTTGCCAAATATTGAAATTGTGAATCGAAAGGCGCGGGATATTAAACAAGTTGCACTGGATTTAGTCATTGATAATATTTATCCCGGCGTAACTGCAAGCGTTGGAGTTGCAATAGTTCCACAAGACGGCGTAGAATATGAGCAAATTTTTCAAGCCGCAGATAAAGCCCTTTACTACGTCAAGAAAAATGGACGCAATGGCTTTTATTATGCAAATGCTGAAGGTATTTACTAAAAAATTATTTTACTGCCAATTTGAAAATTTAATCTGTCAGCCTCGCCCGCCGGTAATTCTATTACTGCGTGTGCTCCGGTACAAATTGACATTCCAAGCCACGGCGTTAAATCCCTTACAATTTTTTTCACTACAAAATTTTCGTCAATGTAAACTGCGTCGATTGAAAATCTCATAAACATCATATGAATACTATTACACGGCAAAATTAAAAGTCCCTGTCCTTCAGGGATTTTTTTTCTGCCCATTAATCCCAAAAATCTTTTTAAAAAAGTATCCGCAATTTCAAGCTGAAAAATTTTTTCACTGTCAGAATTTTTTACTGTACATTTTTTGAACATTTAAATATAAATCCTCCTGCCGCTAATTTGGAATTTGAAATTGATTAATTGCTTATGCAAAAGATATTTTATCATTAATTATTATTTTACAACAAATTTTTGAATAGGGATTAAAAATTTCCCAAATAAAAATCACCCGGCGCACAGACGGGCATTTTGAAATTCTTTCAATTAATTATATGCACATTTCAAAAATTATGACTGTTTCAATAAAAAAGCCCGCCGATTTTTTTCGACGGTTTAATTTTTTTTGATTTAAAATTACAGATTTAAATTTCTTCGTAGTACTTATGAATAAGCCATTTATGGTGTTCGCCTCTAATGTGTCCTGCTACTGATATTCCGAGATTGAACACCCTACCGCAAATTTTGCAGTATTGTAATGAAAATCAGTACAAGTATCAGCAAAAAAATTAAAATTTAAATTATCTGCCGCTGCCTTTGACGGCGAAAAGTTAATCGCCGAAATTAACAATCCTACTAACAGGCAAGTTTTTAATCTGGTAATCATTTTTATCAAATTTTAATAAACAAAAAAATCCCCGCTCGCGCAGGGAAGAAAATTAAAATTATTTACAATTTATTTTTCAAGTGAAATTTTTGGGGCAAATGTAAAATTCTTGCCGTCAAAATCCAATTCGACTGTATCGCCGTCCTTAATTTCAGCGGCGATAATTTTTTTGCTAAGTTCAGTTTCGACAGTATGAGTTAAAAGCCTACGAAGTGGACGCGCTCCAAAATTCGGATCAAAGCCTTTCGACGCCAACGCCTCAACCGCTTTATCTGTCCAAGTCAAAGTAATATTCGTTTGCTTTTCAAGGCGTGCGTTAAGATTTTTCAACAAAATTTCGGCAATGGCTTTAACTTGTTCCTTCGCTAAAGATTTAAATACAACAATATCATCGACGCGGTTAAGAAATTCCGGGCGGAAATAATTTTTCAGCATATCCTTAATAACAGTTTCAGCCTCTTGAAAATCTTTGTTGGTAATAAAGCCGATTTTAGCCCTCTGTAAAATTTCCTGCGAGCCCAAATTACTTGTCATAATGATAACGGTATTTTTGAAGTTGACAACGCGCCCTTTGCCGTCAGTCAACCTGCCGTCGTCAAGAATCTGCAAAAGTACGTTGAAAACGTCGTGATGAGCCTTTTCAATTTCGTCAAGCAAAATTACGCTGTAAGGGCGGCGTCTTACTGCCTCTGTAAGTTGCCCGCCTTCTTCGTAACCGACGTAACCGGGAGGCGCGCCGATTAATCTTGCAACAGTATGCTTTTCCATAAATTCTGACATGTCAACGCGAATCATACTGCGTTCATCGTCGAATAAAGCCTCTGCCAAAGTTTTTGCAAGTTCAGTTTTGCCGACGCCTGTTGGTCCCAAAAAGATAAATGAACCTATTGGGCGGTTGGGGTCTTTGATACCTGCGCGCGCGCGTAAAATTGCCTCGCTTACAACTTTTACCGCCTCATCTTGTCCGACAACGCGCTGATGTAAAGTGTCTTCAAGGTGTAAAAGTTTTTCACGTTCGCCCGTCATCATTTTTGTAATTGGAATACCCGTCCAGCGACTTACAACTTTTGCAATATCTTCTTCGCCAACTTCTTCCTTCAAAAGGCGTTCGCCCTTGTTATGCTCGGCAATTTCTTTTTCAACATTTTGCAAAGTTTTCATAAGTTCGGGAAGTTTGCCGTATTTCAATTCAGAAAGTTTTTGTAAATCATAGGCGCGTTCAGCCGCCGCCATTTCTGTATTAACGTCGTCAATTTCCTTTTTAATGGCACGTACACGCAAAATTGATTGTTTTTCAGCCTCCCATTTGTCGCGCAGGACTTTTTCTTGAGCTTGCAAAGTTTCAATTTCTGCCTCGATAGATTTTAATTTTTCTTTTGAGGCGGCGTCATTTTCTTTTTTGAGGGCTTGCACTTCAATTTCAAACTGCATAATTTTTCGGCGTGTTTCGTCGATAGGCGCGGGCAATGATTCAATTTCGGTACGGAGTTTCGCCGCCGCCTCGTCAACTAAATCTATTGCTTTATCCGGTAAAAATCTATCCGAAATATATCTGTCAGAAAGTGTAGCCGCCGCTACAAGTGCCGCGTCCCTGATTCTAACGCCGTGATGAACTTCATAGCGTTCTTTCAAGCCGCGCAGAATTGTAATTGTATCCTCAACCGTCGGCTCGCCTACCATTACCGGCTGAAAACGTCTTTCAAGCGCAGTATCTTTTTCAATATATTTTCTGTACTCGTTTAAAGTTGTTGCACCTATACAGCGCAATTCGCCGCGCGCCATCATTGGCTTTAACAAGTTGCCCGCGTCCATTGCACCTTCAGCCTTGCCCGCGCCTACAACTGTATGAACTTCATCAATAAACAGTAAAATTTGCCCGTCAGATTTAACAATTTCACCAAGCACGCTTTTTAAACGTTCCTCAAATTCGCCACGGAATTTTGCGCCGGCAATTAACGCGCCCATATCAAGTGCGTACAAAGTTTTATTTTTCAAAGACTCGGGAACATCGCCCGCTACAATTCGCCGAGCAAGTCCTTCAACAATCGCAGTTTTACCGACGCCCGGTTCTCCAATAAGCACAGGATTATTTTTTGTACGGCGGCTTAAAATTTCAATCGTGCGCCTAATTTCTTCATCACGCCCAATAACAGGATCCAGTTTGCCTGCGCGCGCGGCTTGAGTTAAATCCCTGCCGAATTTATCCAAAACTTGATAAACTTCTTCGGGATTTTCCGAATTTACATTTTGGCGGCGATTTTTCTTCACAGAATCTCGAATTTTATCTGACGTCAATTTAAATTCTTTTGCAATAGCTTGAACTTCCGCGCTGCCGTCTGAAACCAACGCCAAAAGTAAATGCTCCGTGCTAATGTAAGAATCCTGCATAGATTTTGCATACTCATTCGCCTTGCCGATTACCCGCGCCAAATCGACGCCCATTGATAATCGTTCTTGCCCTTTGACTGAAGGTATTTTATTCAATTCCGCCTCCAGTTTGACTTTCAACATTGGTAAGTCTGTTTGACATTCAGTGAAGATTGTTAGTAATAAACCTTCAGGCTCTTTCGCCAACGCCAACATTAAATGTAAACTCGAAAATTCCTGCTGATATTTCATCGCTGCGATCTGTTGCGCCGCTTGAATCGCTTGAGTAGCCTTCGCTGTAAATTTTTCTCCTGCCATAATATATCAACTCCAGTTTTTAATTGGTTCTATCTTTTTGACCAATTCAATTATATCACTGCAGTCAAGAGGCAATTTGAAATTATTAAAAAATTTTAACAGGCGGATAATAATCTTTATCGGATTCTAATTTCACAGGTTGATAAATTAATTCTGCTATTTTATTAACCGGGCGTTCTGTAGAAATCTCGCCGCCCTTAGTCAAATTGTAACCATTCGGATATTTGCAATTAATTTTTTCAATCCACATTCTTTCAGATTTAATCAACTGTTCGCGGCTGTCGCATTCTTCAAGTACCGCGTATACAAAATTTTCTAAACCGTATTTACGAATAGCGTTGCCGAGTAAATTTTTGGTAGATTTATGTTGTAAAACACGAATTTTGACCGGAAGATAGTTTGCCCAACGTAAATTTTGTGATTTACGAGGCATTCTACTCCGTAAACTACACCATACATAAAAAAATCACGCCTTTCATTGACAAACAGGGCGTGAGCGCGGTATAATAAAAAATACCAAAAGGCTCTGCGCCGTGTTGCATTTGTATTTTAGCGTACTAATGATACACCCGCAGAGCCTTTCACGTCAAGAAAAAAATTTAATTTTGATTGTGAGAGTGTGCAAAATTTTAAGCGGTACAAAATCGAATATATGAATTTAAAATTGCGTCTTTGGCATTGACTTTTACAAATAAATTTTTGTAGAAAATATTCGACAAAGGCGCGTTTTTTGTTGAGCACTAAAAAAGGCAATAGAAAAATTCTACTGCCTTAAAATTGTTTTTGGACACTGTATGATTTTTAAATTTCTTCGCCGTTTGATTCAATAACTTTTTTGTACCAGAAGAAAGAATCTTTTCTGCTACGTGCAAAATTACCGCTGCCGTCGTCGTGCTTGTCAACATAAATAAAGCCGTAACGTTTGGCGTATTGCCCGGTACCTGCCGAAACTAAATCTATTGGACCCCACGTAGTATAGCCGATAAGTGGTACGCCGTCTTTTACAGCCTCATGCATTGCGCGGATATGTTCCCTGAAGTAGGAAATTCTGTAGTCGTCGTGAATGGAACCGTCAGCCTCAACTTTATCAAACGCGCCAAAACCATTTTCAACAACCATAATTGGAGTATTGGGATAACGTGACGCCAATTTATTCAAAGTCCAACGCAAGCCGTCCGGATCAATTTGCCAGCCCCAATCGCTCGCTTTAAGGTAAGGATTTTTTGCGCCTCCCATCATATTGCCTTTGACTTGATCTGCGCCTTCCTGTACCGTTACGCAATTTGACATGTAATAGCTGAACGTGTAAAAGTCAACAACGCCTTCGCGCAGAATTTTTTTATCTTCTTCGTTGTCCATGAAGAAAGTATCAACACCTAAATCTTGATAGAATTTTCTTGCAAAGTAAGGATATTCGCCGCGTATTTGAACATCGCCGCAAAGATCGTTACAGATTGAATCACGGCGTTGATCCTCAAGTAAATCTTTAGGATTAGGCGTCAAAGGATACCAAGTTACATGACAAATCATATTGCCAATCATAAAGTTAGGATTAATTTTGTGTCCTTCAATAACCGCCTTTGCAGACGCTACAAATTGATTGTGCAACGCCTCAATTCTTTCTTGTGGAACGTCAGTAAGTTCAGGGAATTTACAGGGCGCGGTACGCTGTAAATCAACATCTTGCATAACACCGACGCTGTACAAACTGCCCATTTTGGGCTCCATCAAAGTTATATTAATTTCATTGAAAGTCAGCCAATATTTAACTTTATCTTTGAAACGTTCAAAACAAGTTACGGCGTACTTTACGAATAAATCAATAGTTTTGCGGTTGTAGTAGCCTTTGTATTTTTTGACGAGTTCAAAGGGCATTTCGTAGTGATTCAACGTGATTAACGGTTCAATTCCGTACTTTTTGCATTCGTCAATAACGTTTTCATAAAATTTCAAGCCCTCTTCATTCGGCGTGGCGTCGTCGCCGTTGGGGAAAATACGCGCCCAGTTGATTGAAAATCTGAAACACTTAAAGCCCATTTCTGCGAACAGCGCAATATCTTCCTTGTAGTGATGATAAAAATCAATCGCCGTATGTGAAGGATAGAAAACGCCGTCTTCAATCTTTGGACAGAAAGTGCGCGGAGTATTCACATCGCCGCCAAGCAACATATCCGGAATTGAAAGACCTTTGCCGCCCTCAAGGTAGCCGCCTTCACATTGATTAGCGGCAACCGCGCCGCCCCAAAGAAAACCTTTTGGAAATGCCATAAAAATAAACCTCCATTCAAAAAATTTTCGTAACAATTTTAATTCAAATGAAGGTTGCATTTCAAGTGGCAAGATAAAATTTTTTAGAATTGTAGCGAATATCTTGCTAAAATTTATTGACAAACTCCCCACAAATAAAGCAAATGTTCTTATTCATCACATTTGCAGGGGGATTCTGCTATCAACAACACTTGCCTATAAGAGCAAAGCTCATTAATCAATGGCTTTGCAAGGTCTTACGGTGAAGGTCGTTGCCCCAACCAAACATAAATCAAAACTGAAAGCAAGTTTTTTTTGCGCCGTTTCATTCTCATAGCTTGCACGGCGCGATTATCGGTAAAATGTGTTGAAATTGCCCCGAACTTTTTTACTTTCGTAAGCCGCCAAATCTGCGCGCTTGTAAATTTCCTCGTAAGAAATATTTTCCTCAACTTTAAAAATTGTACTGCCTAAACTGATTGTAATTTTCCTGTCGCCAAGTTCCGGAATGTCAATTTTATTAATTTCGTCGAAAAATTTTTCAACAAGAATTTCGCCTTCAGTTTTATTAGTAATTCCGACAGCATAAGCCGCAAATTCATCGCCGCCAATTCTCAAAACTACGTCGCCTGCGCGAAAAGTTTTTTTCAAACAATCAGCAATGGCTCTAATAACTTTATCGCCCACGTCGTGTCCAAAATTATCATTAATCGATTTAAATTTATCGGCGTCCATCATACAAAACATTCCGGCAACGTCATTTTCAATTAATTCTTTAATTTCTTTTTCGCCGCTGCCACGATTTTTTAAGCCCGTCATTAAATCTGTCTGTGAAAGGTAAATCAAATTATTTTCTCGATTTTTTTCTTCGTCAATCAATTCAATAGCAAAAATTATTTGATTAATTTTGTGATTTTCATCAAATTCGGTTGCGATAAAGTAAGCCTTGCACCAGCCGTATTTTTTACTGCGGAATTCACAGCTGATAACGTTTCTTTCTTTCAATCGCTCCGAAATTGTATTCAAGTCAACGAATTTTATCATTTTCTTTAAACCTTCCGGCGCAGTCATTTTCCTTACAATGTGAACCATTTTATAGGCGGCTTGAGTATCATCGGTAATGGTAAACAAATCGTAATTTTCATTACTGCTTATTTCATGAATAGAATCTTTTTTCAAGTCAATCAAATGCATTGAAATATATAAATCAGCATAACTTGCAAGCCCGTGCTTTTTCGCCATTTCTTCAACTTGCGTATGATTTATTTGCAGAGCCACGCGCATAAAAATTAAAAAAAGCGTCGTGGCAAAAACAAAACTTCCTACCATGTAAAGAATTAAATTTGAATACGTACTCTGCGAATCATCAATATCGCGGCGTACTACCAAATATAAGCCCAAATCCTGCATATATTTTGAAATAGTGTAAACGCCGTCACTTTCACTCAAAACAAATTGCACGGATTTATTTGGATTGACAACATTTTGAATGTGCGCAGTTTCAATATTTAAAAAATCTGTGTCAATTTGCACAACGCCTTTTTGATTGACAAGGCTAATTTTAACGTCGTAAGTTTCTTCGTCCGTTATCAAGAGATTTTGTATTACGGTTAAATATTCGCCAACTCCACAAACGCCCAATAAATTTCCTTCCGCGTCATTAATTCTTGCACTTACAAAAATTGTCCAGTTATTTTGATTTATTTCGTCAACATCAATATCATAATCATAAGCTAAATTTTTATCCAGAAATAATTTGTACCAAATATCGTGCTTATCGTTTTCAACGTCGATAATTTTATTAAAACCTTCCGGCGAATAATAAATTTTTGATTTTTCAGAGACGATAAAGCAAGTTGACAGATTGAAAGATTTTTTTAATGTAGACATATAATTTTGCATTCGGTAAATATTTTCTTCAAAGGAAAATTCGTCCTCAAGTTTCAGTTGTTCCACCAACGGAATATCTTTTGACATAACGCGGGCGATCATTACAATTTTTAAAAGTTCGGCGTTAATATCATCATAAATATCTGCGGCGATAAATTTCATTCTTTCTTCATCGTGACTTTTGACAACTCTGCTTAAAACAACAGATGAAACTGAAATTGCAAGTACAGCCGCAATCGTAGTAATTATCAAAATAGTTTTAGTAATATTTTTATTTCGAGTCAAAAAATTTTTCATTAAATTTACATCACCTATTTTAGATTTTGATTATAATACATTAGCAAGAAAAAATTTTCAATGATTGAATACAATTCAAGCAACGTTGCAAAAATATTTCGGCGTGTTATAATTTTGAAGATATTCTGATATATTGGAGGGCTTTTAATGAAGTCAGAATTTACTCTAAAGCTTGAGAGGTGCAAAGGTTGCGGAATTTGTGTAAATTTTTGCCCCAAAAAAGTTTTGGCGTTGGATACACTTGGAAAAGTTTATGTAGCGCATCCTGAAGATTGTATAGCTTGCGGACAGTGTGAATTACGTTGCCCCGACTATGCAATTTTTGTAGATAAAATAAAGGAGGCGTCCAAATGATATTATTGCAAGGAAACGAGGCGGTCGCGCAGGGCGCACTTGCCGCCGGCGTAAGATTTTTTGGCGGTTATCCTATCACGCCTTCAACTGAAATTGCTGAATCAATGGCTAAACTTTTGCCGAAATTCGGCGGTACTTTTATTCAAATGGAAGACGAAATTGCAAGTATGGGCGTAGTTTTGGGCGCGTCGCTTGCCGGTAAAAAAGTTTTAACCGCGTCAAGTGGTCCCGGAATTAGTTTAAAACAAGAATTAATCGGCTATGCATCTGCCGCCGAAATTCCCTGTGTTATTGTAAATGTTCAGCGTGTCGGACCTTCAACGGGACAACCTACCGCGCCTTCACAAGGTGACGTTATGCAAGCGCGTTGGGGAACGCACGGCGACCATTCGATTATTTCTTTGAGCCCGTGGAGTGTTCGTGAGGCATTTGAATTAACGGTTAAATCTGTAAATTATGCTGAAAGATTTCGCACGCCGGTAATTTTGTTAATGGACGAAATTGTAGGGCATCTGCGCGAAAATGTTAATATTCCAACAGAAAATGAAATTGAAATTTATCCGCGCCGTAAACCAAAAAAATCCCGCGCAGAAGGTTATCAACCCTACGCGCCGGACGAAGATTTAGTTCCCAATATTGCAAATTTCGGCGAAGGTTATCATATTCACGTTACAGGCTTGATTCACGACGAAACAGGTTTTCCTGTCGGCAGTCCCAAAATCACTGAAGAATCAATTCGCCGTATGCATGAAAAAATTTCAAAAGATATTATTGAAGTTCATACAGAATTTTTGGACGACGCAGAATTTGCAGTATTGTCATTTGGCGGCACGGCGCGTACTGCCTATCAAGCCGTTTTGGATTCCAGAAAAAAAGGCATCAAAGTTGGTTTTATTCGTTTGGTTACGATTTGGCCTTTTGCTGACGAATTTTTATTTAACATTTCTCAAAAACTCAAAAGTATTATCGTTGCCGAATTGAATTACGGGCAAATTGTCGGCGAAGTTCAACGCGCCGTTCGTGGCAACTGTGAAGTTAAACTTTGCGCCAAATATGATATGACAATTTTTGAACCGGAGGAAATTGAAGAGGTTATCGTTTCAGGCAAAAGGCAATAGTAAAAAGGCAATAGGGATTTGAAAAATTTATTTTCCCCTACTGCCTCTTGCCTACTGCCTCTTGCCTAAAAAACGACTGAAAGGAGTTTTTTTCCTTGCTTGAAAGAAGTTATGAAAAATTTTTCAGACAAAATAGACTGCCGCATTTGTGGTGTCCCGGTTGCGGCAATGGAATAGTTATGAAGGCGATTGTACAAGCCATTGAAAAAAAAGGCTGGACACAAGATAACACGGTTATTGTTAGCGGAATTGGTTGCAGTTCCCGCGCCTCCGGCTATATGGATTTTGACACTTTGCACACAGCGCACGGGCGCGCCATTCCTTTTGCAACGGGGATTAAACTTGCAAAGCCAAATTTAAACGTCGTAGTTATTACCGGCGACGGCGATTGTACGGCTATTGGCGGCAACCATTTTATTCACGGCTGCAGAAGAAATATTGATTTAAACGTTATTTTGTTCAATAATAATATTTACGGTATGACAGGCGGGCAAGCCTCCCCAATGACGCCGCTTGGCAAAAAAGCAACTACCGCGCCTTATGGAAGTATCGACAGACCTTTTGACGCTTGCAATTTGGCTGTTGCCGCCGGTGCTACTTATGTTGCGCGTTCAACTGCTTTTCACGTTCAACATTTGGTTAATATTATTGCTGAAAGTTTTGATAACGCCGGCTTTTCATTCGTTGAGGCGTTGGTACAATGTCCGACGGCTTACGGCAGAAAAAATCGTATGGCTGAACCGGCTAAAATGTTACAATGGATGAAAGATAACGCCGTTATGAAAAACGCGTGGGATAAACTTCCTGACGATAAAAAAATTGGCGATAAATTTCCTATTGGACTTTTTTATAAATCTGAAAGTGAATCTTACAATGTTGCTTATCGTAAAGTTATTCAAATGGCAGGAGGTGTCACTAAATGAGGACTCAATTAAGATTTTCCGGCTCCGGCGGGCAGGGCGTAATTACAGCCGCTATTATTTTTGCAGAGGCGGCTGTCGCGCAGGGTTTTAACGCCGTTCAATCTCAATCTTACGGACCGGAGGCACGCGGCGGCGCGTCTAAGGCTGAAGTTATCATTGACGACGAAAAAATTTTTCATCCGCACGTTAAATCGCCTGATTTTTTGTTGGCACTTACTCAAAAGGCAGCTGATAAATATTTTAATGATCTTAGCCTGGACGGAACTTTGATTATCGATTCTGATTTAGTTCCCAATCCGCCAAAATTTCCAAATACCGTTTCTGTACCTTTTACAAAACTTGCAACTGAAAAACTCGGCAATACTCTTTTCACAAATATTATCGCACTGGGCGCAGTTGCTAAAGTTTCAAGTTTCGATATTGACGCCATAAAAAATGCTATTTTTGCACGTTTCCCCATTAGTTCGATTGAATCAAATTTTCAAGCTCTTCAACTCGGTTTTAGGAGTGTATAAAGTGTTTAGATTTTTACTTTTTTTAATTGTATTCATACATTCCAACGCGCTTGCAATGCCGCCAATAATGCCGCTTAACGAAATTCAAAATGGAATGCGCGGCACAGGTTATACCGTTGTTGAAAATTCCGGCGTTCTGGAGCCGTTCAATTTTAGAATTGTCGGTACAATTCAAAACGGTAAAGGCTCTTCAACTTACATAATGGCGGAGGCGTCCGGCGATTTAATTAATCGTACCGGCGGAATTTTACAGGGAATGAGCGGCTCCCCTGTCTACATTAACGGCAAACTTATTGGCGCACTTGCTGCCGGTTTTAAGGAAATGGACCCAAATATTTTTCTTATTACGCCGATTGAAAATATGCTGAATATCTGGGAAATGCCGGATCCTTTGGGAATTAATCCACGCGCGCCTAAAGAAGAAATTATCGAAGAAGAAAAAAATTCCGAAGATGAAGATTCTGAAGACGAAGATAATTTGGAAGAATTAGACGAAGGAATTATTGACGGGGAAAATTTTGCTAATGAAAAATCAGTATTCATTTATAACGGCTTTGACTCAGCGGGCTTGAGTTATTTAAAAAATTCTTTGCCGAATTTCAAAGATATAACGCTTGTAGCCTCTGACGGCACGCCAAGTCTTAAATATGACGCCTCGTTATACGGCGGCGCACCTTTTGGCGTTGCGATAGTTTTTGGCGATTTTTTAGTTGGAGCGACGGGAACTGTTACGGCGGTTGACGAAAAGAAGATTTTAGGATTTGGACATTCTTTTATGCACGCGGGCAACGTGAATTATTTTATGACTGATGCAAATGTAATTGGAGCGGTAAAAGGTGTAACCAACGGCGGTATGAAAATGGCAACCGTCGGAAGTATCATTGGAAGAGTAAATCAAGACCGCGAGGCGGGCGTAGGCGGTGTTTTGGGGCAATTCCCCTCCGTCGTGCCAATGAGTGTTACTGTAAACGGCGATACTTACAATACCATAATTGCTTACAATGAAAATTTAATGGCAAAATTGGGCGCGGCTATTGCTTACAGCGCGTTAAGTAAAAGTTCAGATTCATTGGCAGAAAGTACCGTTAAAGTAAGTTTCGATATAAAAACCAATGCAACTGAAAGCGGAACTTTCAGCCGTGAAAATATTTATTACAGCCCTGCAGATGTTGGACAACTTGCAGTTTCAGAATTACTTAGCGCGTTGACTTTGGTTACTACAAATACAACCGCCGAAAGTGATATTTTTAGTATTGACGTTAATATGGATTATGAATTGGCGCGGCGCACGGCTAGCTTAGTAAAAGCTGAACCTGTTCAAAAATTGGTAAAGCCCGGCGAAACTGTAGATTTAAAAATTACCCTGCAACCTTATCGTAAACCGGCTGAAGAAATTATGGTAAAATATACCGTGCCGATTATAGCTAAAGAGGGTAAATTTGTTTTAGATTTACACGGCGGCGGATTAGTGCCTGTTACTCAAGTTCAAGCGGCGAATGTAATTTTGCCCAGCACTAAAAGCCCTTCTGAAGTTTACAAAGAAAAATTTGATCAATTACTGAAGGCTAACAAGAATAATGAAATTATTATAAAACCGGCAGCCGTTACCAGAACTGAAAAAGAATTAAAAGCCGAAATACAACGGGCTAAAAAACTTTTGGCGCGACTTAATAAACTTGGTAAAAAATTGCCGGCAAGTCAGCCGCCTGCAAAAATTTCTACAAATTACATTATCGATAACGTGATACAATGCGCGGTAAATGTTGATAAATTGTAATTCGGCAGTTAAACGAAAGGAGATTTTTTATTGGAACGACTGATAATAAAAGGCGGAAGACGCCTAACCGGTACAGTAAAAATTAGCGGCGCAAAAAACGCCGTCCTGCCAATAATTGCGGCAACTTTGCTGGGACAAGACAAAGAAACTTGCCTTGATGAAGTTCCGAACCTTGAAGACGTAAAAACTATCAGCGAAGTTTTAAAAACTTTGGGCGTTAAAGTTAATCACGAAATAGAAAAGCATCAGTTACACGTTGACGCCTCTAAAATTGAAAATGTAATTGCGCCGTATGATTTAGTTAGAAAAATGCGTGCGTCATTTTTGATAATGGGACCACTTTTGGCAAGGCACGGCGCGGCGAAAATTTCATTGCCGGGCGGTTGTGCTATTGGAACACGCCCTATTGATTTACATTTGAAAGGATTTGCTGCACTCGGCGCAAAAATTGATATTGGACACGGCGATATTTCTGCAACTGCGCCAAACGGCTTGAAAGGCGCAAGAATTTATTTAGATTTTCCCAGCGTCGGTGCAACTGAAAATATTTTAATGGCGGCTTGTATGGCTGAAGGGCAAACTGTTTTAGAAAATCCCGCGCAAGAGCCGGAAATTGTTGACTTAGCAAATTATTTAAATATTATGGGCGCAAAAATTCGCGGCGCAGGTACAAATGTTATAAAAATTGAAGGCGTTAAAAAATTGGTTGCCCGTGATTATGCAATTATTCCTGACAGGATTGAGGCGGGTACTTATATGATAGCGGCGGCAATGACGCGCGGCGATGTTTATATTGCCAATGCTATTTCTGAACATTTAAAGCCCGTTATTGCAAAACTCAAAGAATCCGGCGTTACTGTCATTGAAGATGTTGATGGTATTCGTGTTAGAAATGACGGACGCCCCCGCGCAGTCGATATTAAAACTTTGCCTTATCCGGGTTTTCCTACAGATATGCAGGCGCAATTTATGGCTATGTTGACAATTTCTGAAGGTACAAGCATGGTTACTGAAACTGTTTTTGAAAATCGTTTTATGCACGTGGACGAATTGCGGCGAATGGGAGCCAAAATTAAAATTGACGGGCGAACTTCAGTTGTTGAGGGCGTTGAAAAATTAACCGGCTGTCAAGTTAAAGCTACTGACCTTCGCGCAGGCGCGGCTATAGTTTTGGCGGGGCTTGTTGCTGAAGGCGAAACTCAAATTGGCTACATTCATCATATAGATCGCGGTTATGATAATCTTGTTCAAAAGTTGGTAAATTTGGGCGCAGATATTCGCCGCGTCGATTTTTAATAAAAATTAAAGATTAGGGGCTAGGGATTTTTCCTTAGTCCTTAATTTTTGAAAAGAAAGGAAGGAGCCAAATTGCCAAGTTTAAATTGGTTAGGAAAAGACAAAGTTATTACTTATCATCAAAAAGTTCCCTTTCACTTCCTAGACAAAAAATTTTCAGTTGGAAATTCAGACAATATGATAATTCACGGTGATAATTTAATTGCGCTGAAAAGTTTACTGCCGCGCTATGAAAATAAAATTAAGTGTATCTACATTGACCCGCCGTATAACACAGGCAATGAAAATTGGATTTACAATGATAATGTTTCAGACCCGCGCTTGCAAAAATGGTTAGGGCAAGTTGTAGGCAAGGAAGGCGAAGATTTAACGCGCCACGACAAATGGCTCTGCATGATGTACCCGCGCCTTAGACTTTTACAAAAACTCCTGCGCGACGACGGAGCAATTTTTATTTCCATTGACGATAACGAACTTTTCAATTTAAAATGCATTTGTGACGAAATTTTTGGCGCGTCTAATTTTTTGATAAATTTGCCACGTGTCACAAAAAAAAGTGGCAAATCGACAGAAATTTTTGCTCGCAATAATGACAGCTTGCTAATTTATACAAAATCGGCTAATTACAAATTAAATCCAATGCCACACAATGACGAAGGTTTTAAAAATCGTGATGAATTTTTTGAACAGCGCGGCTTTTACAAGTTGAATCAAACTTTAGATTATGACAGCTTACATTATAGCGAAAATATGGACTATCCATTGAGGATTGACGGCGTAACATATTATCCGGGAAATTCATATGAAAAATTTTTAAAACGAAAATCCGGCGAACACAAATATATGGATTGGGCGTGGCGTTGGTCGAAAGAAAAATTTCAATTTGGATATGAAAACGGTTTTATCGTTGTCAAAAAAAGTCGCAATGGCACAAGAATTTATACAAAAACTTATCAAAAAGCAACGATTGAAAACGAAGGCAAAAATTATTTTATAAAATACAATGAACGCACCGCGCCAATTTCAAGTCTTTTACTGACAGAAAACGAATTTTCAAACGACAACGCAACAAAAATTTTAAATTCGATTTTTAATGAAAAAATTTTTGATTATTCAAAGCCAGTTAGTTTACTCGAATTTATTTGCCAACTTGCAACAGAAAAAAATTCAATAGTGCTGGACAGTTTTGCAGGGAGCGGGACAACTGCGCACGCGGTTATAAATCTTAACCAACAAGATGGCGGCTCGCGCAGATTTATTTTGATTGAATTGAATGACTACGCCGAAAGTATCACGGCTGAACGGGTTAAGCGCGTCGGCGGCGAATTTACATTTTACGAAATAGGCGAAAAACTTTTTGACGAAGACGATTTTATAAATTCCAATGTTCCAACTGAAAAAATTTTTGAGTATATTTATTTCAGTGAAACTGGCAAAAATTATGTACCGAGTGAGGAAAAAAATTTATTGGGCGTAGACAATGACACGGCTTATTATTTCTTTGAAACTTTAAATTGGACAGCCCTCGCGCAGATTAAAACCCGCGCCAGAAATTACGTAATTTACGCCGAAAGTTGCAACCTTAGCGATAACGAATTGATGAAATATAAAATCACGTACAAGCAAATTCCTTTTGACATTCGCAGATATTAAAACTAAAAAACCGGCAAGATTTTTCCTGCCGGTGATTTTTTTTGTTCAAAGTAAGATTTTACGCAAGAACTTTAGCAAGTCTCATTAAACTGGGGTCTAATTGTTTTTTGTTTGTAACAGCGTCATGAAGATTTATAGAAACAACGTGACCGCGATTGAAACCAAAAACAATATCAGATAAGCCGGAAATAATGGCAAGTGCAGCATGTTCACCGAGTCTGCTTGCGTTTACGCGGTCGATAACTGAAGGAGAGCCACCGCGTTGAATGTGTCCGAGTTTTGAAACGCGCGTATCAATTCCTGTTTTTTCGGCGATAATCGGTCCAATTTCGCTAGCTTTGCCTGCGCCTTCAGCAACTACCATTAAAATATAGCGTTTGCCTCTTTCATAGTCGGCTTTCATATTTTCGCAAATTTGCTCCAAGTCAAAAGGTTCTTCCGGCACAAGAATATATTCTGCGCCGCCGGAAATACCGGCAACCATTGCAAGCCAGCCGCTACTTCTGCCCATAACTTCCAAAACAATAACGCGGCGATGAGCAGAGGCAGTGTCGCGCAGTTTATTCATAGCGTCAAGAATCGTATTAGCCGCCGTATCACAGCCTATGGTATATTCCATTCCCCAAACGTCGTTATCAATCGTGCCGGGCAACCCAACTATCGGCAAGCCTGTTTCTTGAGAAAGAGTTGACGCGCCGCGCAAGGAGCCGTCGCCACCGACAACAACTAAGCCTTGAATGCCGCGGTCTACCAAATTTTTATAACCGAGCATACGTCCTTCAGGCGTTTGAAAACGTTTGCAGCGCGCAGTTCCCAAAAAAGTACCGCCGCGTTGAATAATATCGCTAACGTCCTTTGACTGCATTTCAAAAATATCTTCGTCAAGCATTCCATGATAACCGCCGCGAATACCCCAAACTTTTACACCTTGATGAAGAGCTGTACGAGTTACGGCACGAACTGCCGCGTTCATTCCGGGGCTATCGCCGCCGGAAGTCATAACCGCTATACTTTTAAGCATTTAAAATCCTCCCCTGTAAAAAATCTTAACCAACTTTTTTCGTATAATAACACAAATTCAGCGAATTGCAAACAAATTTTTACTGGACACTTTATAACTTGCGAAATATAATTTAGAAAAATTTTTTAGGAGTTAAAAATGTTAATTTATCCCGAAACAAAAATTTATGTACTTTGCCCGGGCAATAATCGCAGTTCGACGGCGGATATTTGCCACGAACTTTGCGCAGTGCTGATTAATTCCGGTATCAAAACTTTTATGGTTTATCTGCCCGCAAATGACAATTTCAACCCCAAAAATCCTGTTGACGAAATTTATAAAAGTTACAAAATCCCTTTCGATAACGGCGTTGAGGACAGCGAAAAAAATATTTTAATTGCGCCGGAAATTGCGGCGAATTTTTTGTACTTCACGAAAAAAACGCGCAGGATTATTTTTTGGCTGAATGTTCATGCATTCCTGCGCGATATTGCAGTAAAAACCGCCGAACACTTCGAGGAAATTTTAAATCGCCCGATGCCAAAATTTTTTTCTTTTAATTATTACGATTCAAATATTGAACATTGGGCGCAGTCAGAATACGCACGGCAATTTTTGAAGATTAACGGCGTTGCAGATGAAAAAATTTTTATGGTTACAGATTATATCAATCAGATTTTTTTTGACGCGCCGAAAATTTCAACTTCAGCGAAAAAAAATCTTATCGCCTACAGAAAAATTCAAGGCAGCGATTTTGCAGATATTGTACAGGCTTTAACAAGTCAATTTGAATGGCAAGCCGTCGAAGATGTAACGCCCGCCGTCGTGCAAAAACTTTTTGCCGATTCAAAAATTTATGTGGATTTTGGAGACCACCCCGCAAAAGGTAAACTTGTAAGGGAGGCGGCAATTTCAAACTGCGTAGTAATTACAAGCAAACACGGCGCGGCGGCAAATGATTTTGATATTAATATTCCTGCAGAATTTAAATTTGAAGAAACGATTGAAGACGCGGTTAAAGCCGGCGAAAAAATTAAATCGGTCGTAAAAAATTTTGACAGCGAACTTTCAAAACAAAATAATTTCAGAGAAAAAATTTTAAACGAAAGAAAACTTTTTTCTGAACAAGTTAAAATTGCCCTGCATTTTTAGAGAATTGCCGGTAAACTTTAAATTGTGAAACATTCAAATTTTTTTCTAACAAATAAAAGTTACGCTAAAATTTTATGAAAGAGTGAATTTTAATGAACAAAATTGAGCAACTAAGCGAAATTCTATCACAAAGTCAAAACGCAGTATTTTTTGGCGGCGCGGGAATGTCAACTGAATCCGGAATTCCAAATTTTCGCAGTGCAAATGGAATTTACAACCAACGCCTAAATACAACTTTTCGCCCTGAAGAAATTGTTACTCATAGTTTTTTTATGAATTGTCCTGCAGATTTTTTTGAATTTTATCGTACAAGAATAGTTTATCTTGACGCAAAACCGAACGCGGGACATTTTGCACTTGCAGAATTGGAGCGGCGCGGAATTTTGTCGGCGATTGTTACGCAAAATATCGACGGCTTGCATCAAGCGGCGGGCTCCAAAGTTGTTTTTGAACTTCACGGCTCGGTGCGCAGGAGTTTTTGTATAAATTGCGGCGCGCAGTACGATTTAAATTTTATTATGAAAAATAAACCAATTCCCTATTGTAAAAATTGCGGCGGGCTTGTTCGCCCTGACGTTGTCTTATATGAAGAAAATCTTGACGAAAAAATTTTGAAGGCGTCGATTGAGGCAATTTCTAAGGCGGATACTTTAATTATTGGCGGTACAAGTTTGGTTGTTTATCCTGCGGCGGGCTTGATTGATTATTTTAACGGCGAATATTTGATTATCATTAACAAAACTGCAACGGCGGCTGACAGAGAGGCAGAATTGATTATCCGTGAAAATATCGGCGAAACTTTGAGTAAGGCGGTTGAACTTATTGGACGATAAAAAATTTGCTTTTATAACGTGCGTAAACAGCGATTATTGGTACGATGAATGCGTTTTGTATTTGAAACATTTGAAAATACCGGAAAATTTCAGCGTTGAAATAATTCCCGTGCGCGGCGCAAAATCTATGACTGCCGGCTATAATTCGGCTATGAAAAATTCCGACGCCAAATACAAAATTTATCTGCACCAAGATACTTTTGTTGTTAATAAAAATCTGATTGAAGATTTACTGAAAATTTTCAGCGATAAAAGCATTGGCGTTGTTGGAATGATAGGCTGTATGAATTTGCCTGCAACGGGCGTATGGTGGGACGGCTTGCGAACTTACGGGCGCGTTTTGCACGCCTGCGAGCCTGAAAGTGTAGTTGATTCTGAATGTGACGAGCCGGAAGGCGATTATCAAGAAGTTGAATCAGTGGACGGCTTATTTTTGGCGACGCAGTACGATTTATTTTGGCGTGAAGATTTATTTGACGGCTGGCACTTGTACGACACTTCACTTTGTAAGGAAATGCAGCGCGCCGGTTATCGAGTTGTTGTACCTAATCAGACGAAAGATTTTTGGTGTATTCACTGCCCAAAAGAAAAGCCGCTGGATCCTAAGTATCGCAAGTACCAAAAAATTTTCCTGCGCGAATACGGCGGCGAATTAAATCCGGAGGTTTAAAATGCTTACAGATTTAATTTACGGCGATGATTTTTTTGAAAAAATTTTAATAGTGGAAAGTAGAGAATACATTTCAATTTTGGCTGAAAGATTTCCGGACGCCGAAATTTTTTTTGTAACGACTGACGAAGATTTTTTTGACGAACGCGCAAAAATTTTTGTAATGGATTATAGAGAAGAGCGGCTACCTTTTGACGAAGAATTTTTTGATTTAATAATTGGGGAATTGACGCTTGAAGTTGTGGTAAATCCTCAAGATATAGCGGCGGGCTTTTCAAGGTACATTAAACAGACGGGAATATTTTTGACAAGCTTTAAAAATATTCGACACTGGAAGATTTTAGAAAAATTAATGGGCGGTTGGTTTAACGGGATTGTTTCAAGATTTTACACGCGGACGAATTTTGAAAGATTAATGCTGGCGTCATTTTATAAAGACGTAAAATTTTCGCCGGTAATAAAAAAAGCCCCGCCAAAACTTTTGGAAAAATTGATAGAGTGCGGCTTTGAAAATTTCGGCGATGATTTGGAAGTTGAAATTTGGCAGGTACGGGCGGCGCGTTCAATTCCTGAACTTTCGCTTTTAAAATCTATGTACACTGCAGATTTTCGCGCAGAATTTGCAAGGATAATACACCGCGTCGAATACGATATTGAAATTGCTGACAGCGTGAAAAATTTTTGGCGGCTGTATGACGAAGTTGGAATGTTCACAGACTACGCGGCGGAATTTATAAACGAAATTGTAATTCACAAGGAAAATTTTTATAAAAACCTGCGCGACCATTCTAACAGAAGTGAAACTGAAAAAATTATTGCCGAAATTGAAAATTTATAGATAGGAGAGTTTAATTTGCTTGAATTAAAAAATATAACCTTCAGCGTAACTGAAGAAAACAAACAAATTGAAATAATCCGCGGGATAAATTTGACGCTTGAAAATAAAAAATTCTGCGTAATAACGGGACCCAACGGCGGCGGAAAATCGACGCTTGCAAGAATTATCGCAGGAATTGAAAAACCTACCGACGGGCAAATTATTTTTGACGGCGTAGACATTACCAAAAAAAATATAACCGAGCGCGCCAAACTTGGAATAAGTTTTGCGTTTCAGCAACCTGTAAAATTTAAAGGGCTTGAAGTTTTCGACTTGCTGAAAATTGCGGCGGGCGGCAAATTAAAATTCAATGACGCTTGCAATTTTCTTTCAGCCGTTGGACTTTGCGCCAAAGATTATATCAACCGTGAGGTAAATTCTTCCCTTTCAGGCGGCGAACTCAAAAGAATTGAAATTGCTACAATCCTTGCACGCAAAACCAAACTTTCAATTTTCGACGAGCCGGAAGCCGGAATTGACCTTTGGAGCTTTAAACACTTAATCCAAATTTTTGAAGATATGCGCAAAAATATTTCCGACAGTTCGATAATAATTATTTCGCACCAAGAAAGAATTTTGAGTATCGCGGATGAAATAATTGTGCTTGCAGACGGGCAAATTAAAAATCACGGCGCGGCTAAAATTATTCTGCCGGAAATTATCAACAGCGAAAATGTGATTCACGAATGCGACAAATTGAAGAGGTGAAAAAATGTTCCAACTTGACGAAATACAAAAACGTTTAATAGCAGAAGTGGCGGGACTGCATAAAGTTCCAATAGGCGCGTACAATTTCAGGGCAAATTCTCAACTTGCCGGGCGCAACAGTACCGCCAACATTGAAATTTCTTCCAAAGACGACGGCACCGGAATTGACATAAAAATTAAAGACAATACCAAAAATGAAAGCGTTCATATCCCCGTTGTTTTGAGTGCAAGCGGCTTAACTGAAACGGTCTACAACGATTTTTACATTGGCGAAAATTGCGACGTGGTAATTGTTGCGGGTTGCGGAATTGACAACTGCGGCAGTTCCAATTCTGAACATGACGGCGTACACAGATTTTTTGTCGGGAAAAATTCCAAAGTCAAATACGTTGAAAAGCATTACGGCAGCGGCGACGGCACCGGCAAAAGAATTTTAAACCCCGTTACTGAAGTTACACTCGGCGCAGAAAGTTTTATGGAAATGGAAATGGTACAAATTAAGGGCGTCGATTCAACCCAACGCACTACTACCGCAAATGTTGACGCGGGCGCAAAATTAATCGTTCGTGAAAGACTTATGACGCACGGCGAACAAAAAGCTTACAGCGCGTACAAAATTAATCTTAACGGCGAAAATTCCGGCGCAGATGTTGTTTCACGCGGCGTAGCCAGGGATAAATCTTTTCAGAAATTGGATCTGTGCATTGTTGGAAACGCCGCCTGCAACGGGCACACAGAATGCGATTCAATAATTATGGACGAAGGAAAAATTTTGGCTGTACCTTCCCTTGAGGCAAACAACGTTGACGCAATGTTGGTACATGAGGCGGCAATAGGTAAAATCGCCGGCGACCAAATTATAAAATTGATGACATTGGGACTTACTGAACAAGAGGCTGAAGAACAAATTATCAACGGCTTTTTAAAATAATGGAGAAATTTTATGACAGATGAAAAATTTATGGCGGAGGCGTTACGAATTGCGAAAAACGCTGAAGGGCGCACTTCCCCAAATCCAATGGTCGGCGCAGTTATCGTAAAAGACGGGAAAATAATTGCTGAAGGCTGGCACAGAAAAGCCGGTACGCCGCATGCCGAAATTCACGCGCTGAATATGGCGGGCGAACTTGCCAAAAATTCTACAATGTACGTAACTTTGGAGCCGTGCAGTCATTTTGGGAGAACGCCGCCTTGTGTAAATAAAATTGTTGACGCGGGAATTAAAAAAGTTGTTGTTGCAATGAAAGACCCTAACCCGCTTGTTGCCGGGCGTGGAATTGAAATTTTACGCGCCGCCGGTATCGAAGTTGAAGTTGGAATTTTGGAAGATGATGCCCGCCGCCTCAATGAAGTTTTTCTAAAATATATTACCAAAAAAATCCCGTTCGTGACGGCGAAATTTGCTTGTTCACTGGACGGGAAAATTTCAACTTTTAGCGGCGAAAGTCAATGGATAAGCTGTGAAGAATCAAGAAATTTTGTACACCACCTGCGCGACATTTCAGACGGAATTATGGTAGGAATTGGTACAGTTTTGGCGGACAATCCGAGCCTTACTGCGCGTGTTGAAAATGGAAAAAATCCCGTGCGAATTGTGGTTGACAGTATGGCAAGAACGCCGCTTGATTCAAAATTTCTTAATGACGGCGCGGCTAAAAATATTATCGCCGTTACTTCAAATGCTCCAAATGAAAAAATTTCCGCACTTCAAAATTTGGGCGCAGAAATTATTATTTGCGGCGAAAATCAAGTTGACTTAAAAATTTTAATGGCTGAACTTGCAAGCCGTGAAATTACTTCGGTACTTTTGGAAGGCGGCGGCACTTTAAATTTTTCAATGTTTCGCGCAGGCTTAATTGATAAAGTTTTTTCATTCGTTGCGCCAAAAATTATCGGCGGGAAAAATGCATTAACGCCCGTTGAAGGCGCGGGCTTTGAGAAACTTTTGGACGCTGTGGAATTGAAAAATTTAACCGCTGAAAAAATCGGCAGTGATATTTTAATTTGCGGCTATATCAATCACTAACCATCTAAATTTTTTTGCTGAAAAAATTCAAGAGAAGACTTGTAACCAGTGAAATTAAAACCGTCAATACGTAAAAAATTATTGCATTGGTTGCTGTCATTAATTGCCCAAGATTTTTTAATTCTAAATCCAAATAGGTTATCGCCAGCGGGTGGAATAAATAAACGAAGTAAGAATTTTTTCCCAGCAAACTTAAAACTGCGCGAGTAAATCTGTCAAATTGAAAATTTTCAAAAATCATAAACAAAAATATTGAAGTGGCGATTGTATATAAAAATCCCGTCGGCGAAAGTTGGTGCGCCGTGTTCACTGCCGCCATTAAATTAAAATTTCTTTCGTAAATTAAAAAATAAAAATATCCCAAATGCAAAGTCAACGCGGCGAAAAATCCTGCGCTGACGATTTTTTTATTTTTGGCAAGCCACTCAAAAAATTTTTGCGAATGTACTGCCAAAATTCCGCCCAGTAAAAATATAAAAACATAGTGCAAAACTAAATAGTTCAGTCGCCATTTCAAAAACATTTTTAAAATTGAATCGTCCGGCAAAGATTGTGTCAACTGAAAAAGTTCCACGCTGTAACTTGAAAAATAATTGAATCCTATCTGCAGAAAAAATATTGCGGCAAATTTTAGCGGCGTCAAATTTTTTATAATTTTTATCCACAGCGGCATTAAAAGATAAAACCAAATTAAAATTACCAAAAAATAAAGTTGATATTTTGCAAGCCCAAAAAATAAAATTTCAGCCGCGTATGAAGGCGTAGGTATTCCCGAGCCGTAAAAAAAATTGTCGTGTAAAATGTACAGCGCAGACCAAATTAAATACGGCAATAAAACTGCTTTAAATCTGCGCGACAAAAATTTTCCGTAGTCAAATTTTTCAGCTAAATCAATTTTGTAAAAAAGTCCGAACGCCGAAATAAAAAAGAAAATCGGAACGCTGAAACGCGAGGCGATTTCCAAAATTGCGATTAAATGTAAATTTGGCGTGGGATTCATTAAATACTGCGCGCCAATATGAATTGCTACGACGCCTAACATTGAAACGCCGCGTATATATTCGATTGAATTTAAATACGGTTTCTTCATTAAAAAATTTCTCTTGACTAATTATTCATTTCAAATTCAACGTGAACATTCGCCGAACAAGTCAAAGTACCGGATTCAATCGCCGTTGAATATTCTTCATCCATTTCAGCCCTTGACATTTTATTTGCACGCGGCGCAGAAATATAACCGGAATTAACAGAAACATTACGTACGCCGACAATATTTTTTCCAAGTTCAGCGGCTACAACTTCAGCCTTAGCGCGGGCGTCACGAACTGCAAGCCTTATCGCCTCATTTTGTAAATTAGTTTTATTTTTTATTCCAAATTCCAGCGCGTCAATCTGATTTGCGCCGTGTGAAAGTGAAGTATCAATAACTTTTCCAACCAAATTTAAATCTTCAACAATAACTGTAACGGTGTTATTTGCCTCGTAGCCGTCAGCAATTCGGCGGTTGTTGTCTTGCCGGTAATATTGGTGGAAACTGTAATTGCCCGTACGAATATTTTTTTTGTCAATTCCGAGCACAGTTATTGATTTTATAATTTCGCTTGCGATTCTTGCGTTATCGTTTTGAACTTTTGCCGCGTTTTTGTCACGATTTACCACGCCTACTGAAATTGTAGCCATATCCGGCGCAACTTCAACCGTACCTTCGCCGCTAACTGAAATTGTGGGAAGTCTTTCTTCAGCCGCCGCCGTCGAATTTATCCCAAAAATTAAAATCATTGCCAAAATTAAAATCGCCTTCATAAAATTTCCCTCCAAAATTTTTTCGTAATTGTAACATAAATTTTTATTGCAGTCGATTGAACTTTTGGACATTATAAGCGGCAAATTATTTTTTTGATTTATAAAACTTACAAGGTGTTCAAAAAATTTTCAAATTCTTTCGCCGTAAGATAAGAATCTTGAGTACCTTTGCGCGTGACACTCAACGCTGCGTATTTTGAGGCAAGTTGCATTGATTCCGGAATACTTTTGCCTTGTGCGTAATTTTTAACGAAACAACCTGTAACAGCATCGCCCGCGCCGGTACTGTCAATCGATTCAACTTTCAAAGTCGGTACAAATTCTTCAACGCCTTCAGCAAACCAAATGGAGCCGTGACTTCCAAGTGTCAAAATAATATTTTTTATACCGTGTGCTAAAAGTTTTCTTGCCGCCTCACGGATATTTTTTTGTGAATCAATCCTTGACTTAGTCAAAATTTCTAATTCAATTTCATTGAGTACCAAAAATTCACAAGTGCAAATTTTTTCGATTGAAAGATTTTTATTTATTGCGTTCATTGGCGAGGGATTTAACAGCACGGGAATATTATTTTTGTTTGCAAAATCAATCGCCGCGTAAACAGTTTCAAGCGAAATTTCAAGTTGAATTACAAAAAGCCCGCACTTTTTTAAATCTTCAGCCGCTTGCAAAATATTTTCCGGCGTTAAAAAATCACTTGCGCCGCGATAAAAAATACTTCGATATTGTCCGGAAGGCTCCACAATAATCATAACTGTTCCGGTTGAAATATTTGGAACTTTTAAAATTTGCCGTGTATCAATTCCATTTCGCTGAAAATTTTCAAGCGCAGTTTTTCAAAATAAATCTTCGCCGACTGTGGAAATCATCATAATATCTGCGCCCAGTCTTTTTGCGGCAATAGCTTGATTTGCACCTTTTCCGCCGCAAGCAATGTGAAAATCTTTTGCTGTTGTTGCCTCACCATATTTCGGCACTTCGTCAACATAAGTAACAATATCAATAATCGTTGCGCCGATAACTGCTATTTTCAAAAAAATCCCTCCCAAAATTTTTGATATTTATTTTAGCATAATTTTTAAGAAAAATTTACACCGATTAAATCAATCAAAAAACCAAATTGACTGTACCGCCTTCCAAAAATTTTTCGGTGATTTTTTCAAGTTCAGATTTTGTTGCAGTTTCTGAAATTTCATACGCCATTTGATACGGATTTAAATTTTTTGTCACAAAAAAATTTTTATTACTACTTGTCAAACGATTAATCATATTGTATAATTCAACCACTTTTTTCCGTAAATTGTTCTTTGAAAAAAGAATAGGTTTTTACCTCACAAGTTTAATCTGCAGATATGAAAAATTAAAGGAGTGAAAAATTTTTTCATATCAAAAGTAAAGTTCAATTTTGCAGAAAGTGAGGGTTTAATTATGCAATCAATTTTAAAATCTTCGCACGGTTTTGATTTGGTACCCATTGAAAGTAAGCTCCTTAGCAATCGCACAATTTTTATTGAAGGCGAAATTAATGCTGAAAAGGCTTGCGAATTCCTGCGTGAAATTATGCTGCTTGTTTCTGAAGACGCCGAAAAATCAATTAATCTTTTGGTAAATTCTCGCGGTGGCGAAATTAACGCAGGTTTTTTAATTTACGACACTATTCAAAGTTGCAAAACACCAATAAAAATTTTCTGCGTTGGACAAGCTTATAGTATGGCGGCTATAATCGTAGCTTGCGGCACTCACGGACGTTACATTTTGCCGCATAGCGAATTAATGTTGCATGAGCCGCTTATTGAAAGTCAGATTAATGGCAGTAATTCTTCAATTCAATCTATTGCAAAAAGTTTGATGAAAATCAAAAGTAAAATCAATGGAATACTTTCAAAACACACAGGGAAAAATGAAATTGAAATTGAGGAGGCGACTCTCTACAATCACTTTTTCAACGCTGAAGAATGCGTTGCATTTGGGCTGGTTGATAAAATTGTTGGGCTTGATAAGATTATGGAGGGTTGAGGCATGGAGGCAGATCGTATTATTTTAGGCGACGGCAATAACTGCATTTTCACTACGAATACAGAAAAAACTCAACTCAATAACAATGTGATTGTTTGTGGCAGTAGTGGCAGTGGAAAAACAATGAGCGTTACTGAAATGAGACTTCTCGAAACTTTCAATTCCAGTTTGGTTGTTAATCTTTCTAAACGTAAACTTGTATCAAAATACACGCCGCTTTTTAAAGAGCGTGGCTACAAAGTTTTAGATTTAAATTTTGTTAATCCTTCAGCAACCAGCGTTTCTTATGACCCGCTGAATTATGTTAAAAATTATCTTGATATTAATTTTTTGGCACAGGCAATAGTTAAATCCAATTCAAAAAATAGAAATTCTACAGCCGATCCTTATTGGGAACAATCCGCCATTTCGCTTTTATCCGCTGAAATTGCTTATGTTTTAATCACAAAAGAAAATCCAAGTTTCAATGATGTTTTAAATCTGCAAGCTGAACTTGAAATTATTGACGACGACGATTCAATAAAAACTTCAATGGATTCAAAATTTGCCAAACTTCATTCAAATAATCTTGTAAGATTTGCCACTTCTTGTTGGAGAACTTTTAGACAACTTCCAATGCGTACCGCCGGTTGTGTTTACAGCTCACTTAACACTACGCTTGACAGTATTTTTGGCTTAGAGCTTAGAAAGTTAATTGCTATCAAAAATAAGTTAGATTTTAAAAAAGTTGCTGATGAAAAAACCCTGCTTTTTGTTTCAACTTCAGCCGTCAACCCCACCTTGAAATTTTATGCTAATCTGTTTTATAGTCAAATGTTTAAAGAATTGTTTGAATATGCCGAAAGTCGCGCCGATTTAGATTATCAACTTCCAAATGAAACTCACATTATCTGCGACGATTTTGCTACAAGCCAAATTTTAAATTTCAGTGATTATATCAGTGTTTTTAGGGAGAAAAAAATTTCTGTAACATTGTTGATACAAAGTGAAAGTCAACTTGAGGCAATGTACGGCGAAGATAACGCTACTACCATTCGTAACAACTGCGATACTTACGCCTATTTTGGATCTTGCGATTTAAATACAGCAAAAAATATCAGCGAAAGATTGAATGTACCTTTGGACGAAATTTTATATATGCCGCTTGCAAAAGTTGTAATATTCCGCAGAGGAAGTAAGCCGATTATCGCTAATCGTTACAATATCCAAAAAAATCGTCTGTACCAAAAAATTACTAAATACTATGAATCAGATTTAAGTTACAAGTAAATTTAAACCGAGCCTTGAGCCAATTTTAGCCCAAGGCTTTTTTTTTAGAAATTTTTTTTGTAAGAAAATCGAAACAAGAAAAATTATATATTAAATTTAAAATTTTATAACAAACTTTAGTAATTTTTTAAGAAAAAATTACGAATATATAATTTTGTCCATTTATCATAAAATGCAAGCAAAAATTATTTTTTCAAATTTAGGCGAAAAAATTTTTTTCTGAAAATATATTTTTTATCGTAAAAATTTCAGTAGATTTTCACAAATACAGTATACAATATTAAAAATTTTTTTATTAAGAGGTTGGGAGTTAATATTTTTTTATTCAAGGAGGAGGATTTCTATGAAAGAGTTGCAGTTTTATATCCAGCGTTTCGCATATTACGGAACTTCCGGTAATGACCAATATACAAACAATTCTTCAAATACTTATGTATATGGTGGCGGCGGCAATGATTATTTTTGGAATTATGGATCATACGTTTCAGTAGACGCTGGAATAGGCGAAGATACCATTGACAACAGAGGAAATTACAGCACGGTTATTGCAGGCGATGGCAATGATTACATTCATAGTGATCCTTACCATAGCAGTACCAGCACCAACAACGGAATAAATTCTAAATTGTACGGCGGTAACGGTAACGATACCATTCAAAATTTTGCAAACGGCGTCAGCATGTACGGCGGAAATGACAATGACTCCTTGTACAATTACAGATACGGCGTTGCAGGTACTACCACCATTTACGGCGGCGAAAGAGTTTTAATGGACGGCGGCGAAGGCAACGATTATATCTATAGTGGCGGCAGATCAACCGGCGGCGGTACTGTAACAGTTATGGGCGGCACCGGCAATGATACAATAGAATTTGCCTCAAACAGCCGAAACAATACCATTATTTATTATTACGGCGACGGCAGTGACATTGTTAAAAATTATAATTCCACTGATACAATCGATCTGCGCTACAATTATTACACTCGTGAAACTCTTGGCAGTAATGTTATACTCAATATCGAAGGTTCAGGAAAAATCTCACTAGTTGGAGCGAAAAGTCAAACTATAAATATTATAAATGGAACTGTTGGCGGTGTCGGCAAATATATTGATAATCCAAATTCTTCTACAGTAATTACTGGAACTGCCTATAATGACACAATTTATAACAGTGGAAGTTCCGGCGGCGATTATTCCACAATTAATGCAAATGCCGGCAATGATTCTATTTATTCTTATGATGCTGATTATGTAACAGTATATGCAGGCGACGGCAATGATTCTGTGACCGGTGCGTATTATAGTGCTAAAATTTATGGCGGTTACGGTTCAGATTTATTGAGTATTCGCGGAAGTTACTTTTCCAATACGATTGATGGCGGTGAAGACAACGACACAATCTATGCTTATGGCGGCTCGATAAATGGCGGCGCAGGAGCTGATTTAATCAGTTTAATGTCCGGCAATAGTGGCTCCACAGTAACATTAAGGGGCGGCGCAGGTAACGATATTTTTTACACTTCAAATGTTACCGTAGGCAATTTATATCAATATTCTTATGGTGACGGCTATGATACAATCTACGGCTTTAAATCTACAGATACGCTTAGCATTAGCACAAGTTATACCACAATGCAAAGTGGCAACGATTTAGTTTACAATATGAGCGGCGGCTCCATCACTTTGAAAAACTATAAACCCAGTCCTACTCCAACTGCTATTTATAATTACACGAAAAATTCTTTAGTAAGCGGGCAATCAGTCGCTGATAGTATTTATAATTACGCAGGCGGCGTCACAATTCGTGGCAATGATGGCAACGATTATATCTATACTAATACGGATAAAAATTACACCATTAACGGCGGCTATGGTTATGTAACAATCGACGGCGGCGAAGGTAACGATACAATTCACAGTTACGATTCAA
>FLNY01004835.1_pt1 | contig 43536 bp, 33 predicted proteins | sample 1140381 | NCBI WGS metagenome assembly FLNY01 (sample SAMEA3878172, study PRJEB12797) | bioreactor metagenome | biome: Moose rumen | place: Sweden | collected 2011-10 | reverse complement strand
TCAAGTTCCCAGTGCAGGCCATTTTCTACACCCCAATGAGAGCGCATTGCCTGGCAGGCTTTGCTTGAGCGAGAATCCGCGTATAAATGTATTGATTCTATGCTTTTGTATCCGCAAAGCAGCCCGAAAAATACAATCATCAGTATATCGACAAGACTGTGCTTCTTGCATCTGTCTATCCGGCTGTCATTTATTGTTTCCAAAGATTCTTTCAAGTTCATTTCTTCCTCCAAAAGAATCTTATTATTTTTCTTAATTTTTAAATACAATACATTTTAAAGGTGTTTTAAATGCGGAGGCCCTGGGTAGGTATGCTGATTATCTACAAAAATCCAAAGACATATGTTATAATAGATAAATATGAAAGCTGCAAAACCATCAGAAGATACTCGTGTAAAACTTCCGGCTTTATTTCATACAACACGACTCGGATATACTTATGTCTCTCTCAAAGACTATCTTCACGATGGAAAAAAGATTGATGCAGAAACAAATATCTTTCTTGATATTTTCCAATCAGCAATTTCAGATATCAACAAAACAGCATACGACAAGGCTTCTGCAGAACTGATTCTTGAGTTTCTTTCTCAATCTTTAGGAACAGAAAAAACAGTTCATAAACTTTCTGATTCCCTCAGCAATGAAGATCTTGGTCGTAAATTTTATAATTACCTTGTCAATGGAATTGATGTTGAAGGCTGTCCTGAAAAAATCAAACTTATAGATTTTGAGCATCCAGAAAATAACACATACAATGTAGTAACAGAACTCACTTATCAAAAGCCGGAATGTGAAGATAACTTTCGCCCGGACATAACTCTCTTAATAAACGGCATCCCTCTTGCATTCATAGAAGTCAAAAAGCCAAATAATAAGGAAGGCATTAAAGCTGAATACGACAGAATGATTAAACGCCAGCAAAACAAAACCTTCCGCAAGTTCATCAATATAACTCAGCTGATGATTTTCTCAAACAACATGGAGTATGACGATGATGATCTTGATAATCTCTTTGGCGCCTTCTATGCAACTGCAAGTTATGAAAAGCCTTTCTTCAATCATTTCCGTGAAGAAGATGAAGAATATCAAAAAGCGTCTTTCTTAAAACCTATTGATGCTCAATCAGAAGAAAATGAAAATCTGATTCTAAAAGATAATAATCATGCAGAAATAAAAAATCAGACTTTCTATGAAAAAGACAAGTCTCCATTTACGCCGACAAACAGAATCATTACATCACTCTGTAATCCAGAAAGACTTCTCTTTTTATTGCAATACGGTATAGCCTATGTAGAACGAACTGATAAAAACGGAATTACGCATCTTGAAAAACACATCATGCGTTATCCACAGATGTTTGCGACAAAGGCTATTCACAACAGAATTGAAGCCGACCGTCAGAACAATGTTCTACAGACAAAAGGAATTATCTGGCACACACAAGGCTCCGGTAAAACAGCCCTTGCTTATTTTGTTTCACAGTTCCTTAGAGACTATTATGCTGGACTTGCAAAGCCTGTTCGATTCTTCTTCATTGTAGACCGCCTGGACCTTATGACACAGGCAAAAAATGAATTCATTGCCCGCGGCCTTAAAGTTGATATCGTAAACTCAAAAGAAGATTTCAAGAAAAATATTTCAAAAGTATCTACTTCAAAAAATGGCGAAGCAACTATTACAGTTGTAAACATTCAGAAGTTCAGTGAAGAATCTGTAGCAACTCCAAATGATTATGACATAGATGTTCAGCGTGTATATTTTATGGACGAAGCTCACCGTAGCTATAATCCTGCAGGCTCCTTCCTTGCTAATCTTTTTAATTCAGATAAGAATGCAGTTTTAATTGCCCTTACAGGAACCCCGCTCCTTAATGCAAAAGTTGTAGACGCAACAGGCAAAAATAAAACAATTCATTTCAATTCAAAAGATATCTTTGGACCATACATCCACAAATACTGGTACAACAATTCCATTAAAGATGGATATACAGTCCGCCTTATCCGCGAAGCAATTGAAACTTCTTACAAGGCGAAGCTTCGTTCGGTATTAGATGAACTTGAAACAATAAAAGGTAGCCTTCAGAAAAAGGATCTTTTTGCCCATCCAAAATATGTTGCCCCACTTACAGAATATATCGTTGGCGATTTCCTTAAATCAAAGGTAACTCTTGGCGATGATACAATCGGAGCAATGATTGTTGCAGATTCAAGCGACCAGGCAAAAGCCATCTTTAAAGAATTACAGAAATATGAATCAATAACAAAGGTTCTTATTCTTCATGATGTTGATGATAAGGATATCCGCGAAAAAGAACGCGACGACTTCAAGGCTGGTAAAATAGATTTCCTCGTAGTTTACAACATGCTTCTTACAGGCTTTGATGCACCACGACTTAAAAAGATGTATCTGGGCCGAGTTGTAAAAGACCACAGCCTCTTGCAGACACTTACTCGCGTAAACCGTCCTTACAAAAAATTCCATTACGGCTACATTGTAGATTTTGCAGATATCCGCAAAGAGTTTGATAAAGCAAATCAGGAATACTACAACGAACTCAAAGAAGAACTCGGTGATGAATTTGAAAACTACAGCCAGCTCTTCTTAGATGCAGAAGAAATTGATAAGCGGCTTACAGAGATTCAGGATATTCTTTTTGCATACGACACAAGCGATATCGAAGCCTTCTCACAGAGCATAAACATTCTCGAAAAAGATGAATTAAACAAAATCAGAAAAGCGTTAGAAGATTATAAAGTTCTCTACAACGTAGCACGCTTACAAGGCTTTGATCAGATTCTACATAAGATAGATATCAGTTGTGTAAAGGCGCTTTCCAGCGAGGTCGAACGAACAATCTTCAATAAGAATTTCAGCGATTCAATAAAAGATTCAACAGATACACAAGCTCTCTTAAACACAGCTCTGGACCAGATAGACTTTACCTTCTTAAAGATTGGCGAAGAAGAATTAACCATTGCAGACAAGTGGCAGGGAACAGCAGAGAAAACAAGAAAATCATTCATTAGAAATCTTGATCCAAAAGACCCGGAATTTATATCTCTTTACGAAGAGCTCAAGCGTGTAATGTCAAAAAAGAATATCGAAGAACTTACCGCAGATGATATGCAGAAGTCCATCAAAGAACTTGAAGACCTCAAAAAGAAGATGGACCAGAAGAATCAAAAAGACCAGACACTCTGCAACAAATACAACGGGGACCCAAAGTTTATGAGAATCCATAAACGCCTCAAAGAAAATCCGCCGCCAATTATTCCAAGCGACACATTGCTGCAGCAGGTTTTGTTGAACATTAAGTACGAAACAGACAATCTGCTTCTGAGCAATTCAAATGTAATTTCTAACGAAGCATATTTCGACAGCCAGTTAGGAAGCTTTGTAATTCCAGAACTGCAAAAACAAAAAGTAACCTTCACCTTGCCGCAAGCCAAGATGATGATTAACATAATTAAAAAGGAATACACTGGGGAACTGGTGGGAGTTTAAGATGAAAAACGAAATAGTAATACACAATAGCGAATGGATAAAAGACAAAATCTACACAATTCGTGACGAACAAGTTATGTTGGATTTTGAGCTGGCAGAAATCTATGGCTATGAAACCAAACGATTTAATGAGCAAGTTAAGAATAATATTGAACGCTTTGACGAAGACTTCAGATTTCAACTGACAGACGATGAATTCAACGCAATCTTGAGGTCGAAAAATTCGACCTCAAGTTGGGGCGGAACAAGATACAAGCCTTACGCATTTACAGAGCAAGGCATTTATATGCTGATGACAGTTCTGAAAGGCGAGCTTGCCGTTGCTCAAAGCAAAATACTAATCAGAATGTTCAAGGAAATGAAACATTTCCTTCAGAACAATGCAAATATTTTTGCTGAAATCAATACAATAAAGCGAAATCTGCTTGAAACGAACGTTCATCAAAAAGAAGCGGACAAGCGAATTGACGAGCTTTTTACACTTATGGACAAATACAAAGTGGAAGAAAAGCAGGGCATTTTTTTCCAAGGACAGATTTTTGACGCGTATGCCAAGTTTGAAAGCTTCATTGCGCAAGCAAAAAAAGAGATTGTCCTGATAGATGGGTATGTTGACCTTTCTGTTCTGGAGCGACTTGCCAAAAAGAAAAGTGGCGTTTTAGCGACAATTTACACAGATCCAAAGACTTTGATTACTGTTCAGGACATTCAGAAATTCAATGCACAATATCCGACTCTCACTCTGAAACATACAACAAAAATGCACGACAGATTTTTGATTATTGACGGAAAGACTTTGTATCACATTGGAGCATCTCTCAAAGATTTGGGCAAAAAATGCTTTGCGTTTGAAGTGTTTGACTCCGCTTTCATCGCAGATATTTTAGCAAAAGTGTAGAATGAACACACGGATTCGATTTTGCTAACGCAAAAAAAATATAGGAATTGATAATGAAATCATATAATAATGTTAGGCTTCAAACTATTTCTGAAAAAATCGGTAGTGGTATGACACCATTACGAACAAATACAGAATACTGGAATTCAAAAGATATTCCATGGGTAAAAACAGAATTACTTGGGCAATATATAATTTCAGAAACATCAGAATACATATCACAAAAAGCTTTTGAAGAGAATTCATTAACTCTTTTTCCCGCAAATACTCTTTCAATTGCAATGTATGGTGAAGGGAAAACAAGAGGTAATGTTTCAATATTTGGAATGCCGATGACTTCTAATCAGGCTTGTTGTAATTTAATAATTGATGAACAAAAAGCAGATTATAAATATGTTTATTATGCATTGAAGAATAATTATGATAATTTAAGAAATCTAGCCTCTGGTGTTAGAAATAACTTAAATGCTGATTTAATTAAAAACTTTGAAATTCCTCTTCCTGACCTACCCACACAAAAGAAAATCGCCGATGTACTTTCCTGCATTGACGACAAAATTGCCTTGAACAATAAAACAAACACCGAATTGGAAAACATGGCAAAAACCATCTACGACTATTGGTTTACCCAGTTCGACTTCCCAGACAAAAACGGCCACCCCTACAAAACCTCCGGCGGCCAGATGGTATACAACGAAACTCTCAAAAGAGAAATTCCTGCTGGATGGGGTAATTGTACTTTTAATTATTATATTGAACGAATAACAAACGGCTTAAATCCTCGCAAAAATTTTGTACTCGGAAATGGAAACAACTATTATGTCACAATTCGTTCTTTATTAGACAATGATATTGATTGGAATAACTGTGACAAATGCGATGATGAAGCTTTACAAAAAATTAATTCTAGATCTCAATTACAAATTGGAGATGTAATTTTTAGTGCAATCGGAACCATTGGTAGAACATATCGAATATATGAAGAGCCTAAAAACTGGAATATAAGTGAAACATCTTTTACAATTAGACCCAAAAAAGATATTCCACATGATTTCTTTTATTGTTTATTAAGAAGTCCAGAGTTTCAATTACAATCAGAACATAAAGCCATGGGTAGTACATTGAAATGTTTGGTAATGGATAGTTTTTGTGAAATTCCATGCATAAAAGTTGATTTGTCCATTGCAAATAAATTCTCGACTATAGTTGCTCCTATGTACAAACAGATTTATGATAATAACAAACAGAATAGAGAACTCACCAAACTTCGCGACTATCTTCTCCCACTCTTAATGAATGGCCAAATTGAGGTAAAGTGAATAGGAGTAGCTTAATTTGCAGTTAGGTAGCGATTTTTCACGCAAGATTTTTTTCTTGTCAGCCGGCTAGAAGTGTGCTATATTATGTTTAATTAGACCTTGCACGCCTCTTAACAATGCGCACCCAGCGAGGTTATTTTTTTAACCCTGCGCATAATCAAAGATTTTAACCTTTTTAACCTTGCGCATAATCAAAAATAGGCTTATACTATGCGTGTAATCAAAGAATAGTATATGTGTAACTGTGCGCATAATCAAAGGTGCCTATGATATTAAAACGAAAAATATACGACAAGTTGCTTGCCTGGAAAAAAGAATGCAACGGTTCAAAGGTTTTGCTTATTGAAGGTGCAAGACGAATAGGAAAATCCACTGTTTGCGAAGAATTTGCAAAGAATGAATATCAGAGTTATATCATCATTGATTTTGCAAAAAAAGATGCTACCGTAGAAAAATATTTTACAGAACATCTTAATGACCTTGATACTTTTTTTATGCTGCTTTCCACATATTATAAAAAAGAGCTTGTAAAAAGAAATTCCATCATCATCTTTGATGAAATTCAAATGTTCCCCCAGGCACGTGCGGCGTTGAAATATCTTGTAGCTGATGGTCGTTATGATTACATAGAAACAGGTTCTTTGATTTCGGTAAAAGAAAATATTCAGAATATTGTAATTCCTTCAGAAGAAAGAAGCCTGCGGATGTATCCACTTGATTTTGAAGAGTTTGCCTGGGCTTTGGGAGAAAATCTCTTAGTTGAATATATTAAAGATTGCTTTAAAAAACGTGAATCGCTTGAGCGGGGAATGCACAACAAGGCAATGCTTTTATTCAAGCAATATCTGCTTGTTGGTGGAATGCCAAAGCCTGTTGTTCTTTTTATTGAATCAGGAAAAAACTTTTCAACTGTAGATGCAGAAAAACGAGATATTCTAAGTCTTTACAGAAACGATATTATGAAAATTAAATCACAATATCGAAGCAAAGTCCTTGCGATTTTCGACCAGATTCCAGGCTTGCTTTCTCAACATGAAAAACGCGTTGTTTTTAAGGATATTCAAGAAGGTTCTTTTGCTGACCAGTATGAAGATACATTTTTCTGGCTCTCGGATTCAATGATTTCAAATGAATGTTTTATGTGCGGTGATCCGAATGTTGGTCTTTCTATAAATGAAGTCCGTTCATACATAAAATGCTATTTGGGTGATACAGGCTTATTGTTGAGTCATGCATTCGATGAAAACGAACTTCTGGAAGCAGATGTTTATAATCAGATTTTAAATGATAAGTTGTCTCTTAATAAAGGAATGCTTTTTGAAAATGCCATTGCCCAAATGCTTACTTCAAGCGGTCACAAGTTATATTTTTACACACATTACTCAGAAGAAAAACACCGCAACGATATTGAAACAGATTTTCTAATTTCAAATAACAGCAAACTAAAATACAAGCTTTTCCCAATCGAAGTAAAATCGAGTAAAAATTACACAACAACATCTTTACTTAGATTCAAGGAAAAATTTAAGCCGCGGATAGGAGAGTGTTATATTATTCATCCTAAAAATTTAAGTATAAAAGATGATGTTTTATGTATTCCGCCATACATGACAATTTGTTTATAAATGAGGAATTAAAAATGAACACAACACAGCTTAGTACTAATACAAAAAAGATGATTGATGATATCAAAACCGTATGTGCAAATTATGGTCTTGGTAATGCGGCAAGTGAATCAAAAATCATTACACAGGTTTTTCTCTATAAATTCTTAAACGATAAATTTCTCTATGAAGCAAAAAAGAAGAATCCAGATTTCCTAAACCTCAGTGATGATGAATATCAGATTTTGCTTTACAGCCTTGAAGCGAATGTTGCAAAGTTCAATAAGAATCAGCTTATTGCAAATTTGTATACTCACAAAGATGAAAAAGATTTTCATAATCTCTTTGATTCGACAATTACTTCTATTGCAGAAAGTAATGCGGCTATATTCAGCGTAAGCGCAGGCTCTCAGGATAAAATTAAACTCTTTGAAAACCTTAGTCAGTATGTAATTGAATCAGAAAAGAAAGATTCATTCTGCCGTGCAATGATGGACAAAATTGTAGACTTTAGTTTTGAAGAAGTTTTTGAACAGAAATACGATTTCTTTGCACAGATTTTTGAATATCTTATTAAAGACTACAACAAAGACTTTGGAAAATATGCAGAGTATTATACACCGAATGTAATTGCCAGAATAATTGCCCGTATTCTTGTAAAAGGAAAAGTAAGCAACGTAAAGATTTATGATCCGGCTGCAGGTTCCGGCACTTTGCTTCTTGCCCTAGCACATCAGATTGGTGAAAACAATTGTTCAATTTACAGTCAGGATATTTCACAAAAATCGAATGAGTTTTTGCGATTAAATCTTATTTTGAATAATCTTGTTCACTCTCTTCAAAACATTGTTCATGATGATACTCTTGTTACACCACGTCATTTGAATAAAGAAAAGAATGATATTGAACACTTTGATTACATTGTAAGTAATCCTCCTTTTAAAACAGACTTTAGTGAAACACGAGATACACTTGCCAGCGAAAACTATTCAAAACGATTCTGGGCCGGTGTTCCAAATATTCCAGCGACAAAGAAAGACAGTATGGCCATCTATCTGATGTTCATGCAGCACATCATCAAATCTTTGAATCAAAAAGGAAAGGCTGCCATTGTAGTTCCAACAGGATTCCTTACTGCTCAGTCAAAAATCGAAAAGACAATCCGCGAAGAGCTTTGTGTAAAAAATCACTGGCTTCGTGGTGTTGTAAGTATGCCTTCAAATATCTTTGCAACAACAGGAACAAATGTTTCCATCATCTTCATAGACAAAGAAAACAATTCGGACAAGGTTATGTTGATGGATGCCTCTAAACTTGGTGAAAAAGTAAAAGAAGACGGTAAAAACCAAAAGACAGTTCTTAAGCCTGAAGAAATAGAAATGATTGTAAACACCTTTAACAATTCAGAAGTAGTAGACGATTTCAGTATTCTGGTTTCTTATGAAGACCTGGCAAAGAAGAATTGCAGCTTTAGTGCAGGCCAGTACTTCGAAGTAAAGATTGAATATGTCGAGCTTACTCCAGAACAGTTCAAAGAAAAGATGGATGGCTTTAAGTCAAATCTTAATTCTTTCTTTGAAGAAGGGCATAGTTTGGAGAATGAGATTAAAACTCAATTAGATAAATTAGTTTTGTAAATAATTAACTCTTAATAGAATGACCTTATTCTACTATACACCTCTATCTTGACTAAAACCGACATTTTCTGATATAATAAATGCACTTCTTCACTGAAGTTCGGGCCATTAGCTCAGCGGTTAGAGCAGAGGACTCATAATCCTTTGGTCCTTGGTTCAAATCCAAGATGGCCCATGCTCCGAAGGAGCAAATGTCAATAACTTCCATCAGACCAAACGGTAGCGTAAGCGGACGTATGGCCCAGTATTTTCGCAACGAAGTGAGAAAATACACTTAAATCATTTCCTCTAGGCCAAACGAGCGAAGCGAAGTATGGCCCATATTTTTTTATAACGCCCTCCCTTTAAAATAATAAATCCTGCTTATTTTTATTTGACAAATCATTCATATCAACTTTACAATATATATATCGAGGAAGATTGATATGAAAAATTACAACAAAAATGCGGTCGCCCTGAATCCGCCAATGGGCTGGAACAGCTACGATTACTACAATGTCGGCGTAAACGAAGAGCAAGTGAAAAAAAACGCCGAATATATGGCAAAAAATCTTAAAAAATATGGCTGGGAATACATTGTTGTTGACGCTCAGTGGTCAGATCCGAACGCACTTGCTCTTGTCCCTGAGTGCCAGTATGTTCCGTTCACGCATTTTTGTCTGGACGAATATTCCCGTCAAATCCCTGATCCAGTGCGTTTTCCTTCAAGCTCAGGGGGGAAGGGCTTTAAGCAGCTTGCAGACTATGTTCATTCTCTTGGCCTGAAATTCGGAATCCATATAATGCGGGGAATTCCTCGTTTTGCGGCGGCAAATCATCTTCCAATTTTGTGCGCTGGTATTACGGCTGACAAAATCGCAAATCCTTTTAGTGTAAGCAAATGGAACGGTGACATGTACGGTGTCGATATGACTAAAAAGGGCGCTCAGGAATACTATGACAGTATTTTTTCTCTTTATGCAGAGTGGGGCGTTGATTTTGTAAAGGTTGATGATATTTGCAACACGAATATGTATCCTCAGAATCCGTATTCTGCAGAAAAAGAAATAGAGGCGATTTACAAGGCGATTGAAAAATCAGGTCGCCCGATGGTATTGAGTTTAAGTCCGGGACCTGCCGTAATTGAAAAGGCCTCCCATCTTCGAAAATACGCTAATATGTGGCGAATCACCGACGATTTTTGGGATGAGTGGCAGCTTTTAAAGGCGATGTTCGAGCGATGTGATGTCTGGCAGAGACAGGTCAGTGAAGGCTGCTGGCCTGACTGTGATATGCTTCCTTTGGGAATGCTTGGTAAAGGCTTTGCGGCTGAAAGGAAAAGCAGATTCACAAAAGACGAGCAGAAAACGATGATGACACTCTGGTGTATTTTTAAAAGCCCGCTGATGCTCGGTTCGGAGCTGACTCTTTTGGACGAAGAAACGAAATCGCTCATCACAAACGAGGAGGTTCTGTCACTTTTAAAGAACGGCTCAATTTCAGAGCAAGTAAGGCGGGATGAAAAATCCTGCGTCTGGAAAAGTGGGCAAACAATTGCGCTTTTTAATCTTTCTGATAAAGAAGAAAAGGTGAGCGTGACTTTTGAAGAGCTTGGAATGGAAGAAAGGGCTTATAAAATTCGGGATTTGTGGGAAAAACGCGACATTGAAAAAATAAGCGGTAAGAATGAACTTGCCGCTGTTATTCCTGCTCATGGAGCAAAATTACTGTCCGTAATATGCCCTTAAAATGATTCCCTGATCGTAATTTCCGAACCCTTTGCCGAAGATGTTCATTCCGCCGAGGTGTTCGGCATTTTCTTTTACGCCAAAAGAGACTCGAATTGAGTGATGCTCTTCAATTTTGAGGTCAGACAGTTTTACATCAGAGATTTTTTCGCCGTCAACAAAACTGCCTTCGTCCGTAACTGAAAAATGCTTTAAAAGACCATATTGGCTTCCTTCGAGCTTCCACCAAGCGGGAGTGAATTTTCCGCGCTTGTCTCCGTAGTCGCCAGGACAAGTCCAGGTTCCGACCTCAATCTTGTTAATCCAGATTGTTATGTCACTTGGCCAGTTCGGGTTTGTGCCCGGAGTTTCAGAAGAAAGCTCTGCGCTCACTTCGAGCCGTTTGAGAGTTCTTTCGTCATAAAGTGTATTGTTCGGAAATTTGTATTCGATAGAGCCAGATGTGCACCAAATAAGCCCGGCCTTCATTCTGTCTGGGTGAAGGAAAGAATTAGGCATGTCGAGCTGGCCGATGATTTTTTCGCTTGAGCAAAGCCCGCAAGGAGCCGTTACTTTGCAGTCGGTAAAAATTCCAAGCGGCATTTCAATTTCCATGCAGTCCTCTTCTGCCGGCTGCTGTTCCCCGAACTGAATGATGATTTCGTGAAAAGATGGCTTACAAAGCTTCTGAGTGCCTTTTCGAGCCTTGATATTCTGAGTTTCGATAAGACCTGCTTCTTCAAGAATAGAAATATGCGTGGCCACAGTCGACTGAGGAAAATTTAAGATTTCGGCTATTTCGTTGATGTTAAGGGGTTTTTGCTTGATGAGTGATAAAATCTCGATTCGAGGCTTTGAAGCGAGGGCCTTAATCTTTTCAATGTCTTCCAAAGGCTTGATGATAAGAACTGAGTCAGCATTTTCCATAGTTTTCTCTTTTGTACAAAATATGAGTGACATTCTAAGCATATACTCAGAATGACATTTTAATACTATATCAACTTTTCTTGATATAGTCCATATAAAAAAGAACTGGACGAGCAATGCAACATCCAGTTCTCAAATTACGAACAAGCGTTATTTTGCGTCAATTTCAAGAATTGAAAGAGAGAACGGTTTAGAAGGGTAGGTGAACTCTTCTGCAACGCCGTTGAAGGTTTCTTCAGTCGGAGCGACTTGTTTTGGAACACGGAAGCTGTTCTCATCGTCAGCGCCACCTGTAATCAAAGTAACCTTTGCACTTGAGCCAAGATTTTTTGCCCCCTTGAGGTTGACTTTGACATTCTGCGCTTCATTCGTGACATTTACAATTTTCATTATGATTTTTCCGTCATTTGTTCGTCCGACATGAGCGTAGAGCGGGTCAAAATTCTGAACATCTGTAAATTCGTGCATAAGCTTTCCGTCCAGATAGCATTTGTAGCTTTCGCCTTTGACTTCAATCTTGATTTTATACCATTTATTGTTAGCGAGTGTCATAGGCTTTGAGTCTCCGATAATGCTTCGTCCGCCCAAAGTGCCTTTTTCGATGCAGCTCTGAGTGTTTCCCCAGCCACCCATGTTCCACCAGTAAAGATTTTCGCCCTTTACGCCAAAACTGATGAGGAAGCCTTCCGCACCGCCTGTTTTCTGAGCCTGGAGCTCGTAGGTATAGTTCTGCATTCCTTCGATGTCGCTTTCATTGTCGAGAGCCATAAATGCCGGAGTTGCCATTGATTTCTGAACGATGTTGCCTTTTTCGATTTCCCATTCACCACGCTGGGTAGCTACGCTAAAGTCGTTCGTGTCTTTTACGCCGTTTGAAGAATAAATGACATTTCCGTTATCGTTGTTAGTGACCTTGATGTCCTTGAAGTTTGCTGTCGTTGCCCAAGAACCGATTCCGACAGTTCCCTCAATTCCCTTTTTCTTTGCATCAGGATTTACTGGCTGAGTCACGCTTGTTTTTACAGTGTAGTCGCTCTTGTGCGTCATAAACATCTGCTGAACATAGTAGTTTGGAGTGCCGTAAACCTGGCTGTTGTCAAACCAGATTGCATCCGGTTGCCACTGCACGAATCCGTCGCGTGCAAAAAGAGGAGCGTAGCTTGCAATTTCTATTACATCGCCGTTTCGCTCGATGCTTGTCATGTATGCTGCCTCAGTGAGAGCCGCAAAAAGTGAGTTTCGCCGTCCGTCTACCCAAGAAGCGTATTCACCGATGAATACCTTAGGCTCGTCCTTTCCGCGCGGGTAGAATTTCTGGTCATCATATCGTCCGCCGTTCGTCAGGAACCAAGTGTAGGGATTGTAGTAATGCTCATCAACTAAATCTGTGAGATTTTTTGTTTTTTTGTTTTTTTCCCACTGTTTAACCTGATTCCAAGCATTGTTGAAGTTAATGTCGTTGTAAGTAAAGCCAGAAGAAATAATCGTCTTGATGTTAGGATACTGTTTTTTTATGGCACTAGCGATGTACTGGAAGCGGGCAAGATAGTCTCCGCCGCAGTCTTCGTTACCAATGCCGATGTAGTTAAGCTTAAAAGGCTCCGGATGACCGGCCTCTGCACGAACTTTTCCCCATTTGCTTGTAGCAGGACCTGTAGCCCATTCAATCATATCGAGGGCATCCTGTGCATACCATTTGTATTCGCCTGTTGAAGATTTTTCACCGTCATGGCTCATACCAACGCTCAAAACGGGAATCGGTTCTGCTCCCAAATCCTCACAAAGTCTGAAATATTCATAGAATCCAATGCCATAAGACTGCTGATATGGAATGACTCCGCCCCAGAAGTTCGGGGTTTCTTTTCGCTCTTCAACAGGGCCGACAGTATTTTTCCACTGATAGCGGTCAGCAAGAAAATGACCGTGAACGATACAGCCGCCAGGGAAGCGGATAAAAGCAGGATGCATTGCTTCGAGCATTTCTGCCAAATCTTTGCGGAGTCCGTTCGGTTCATTTTTGTAGATGTCTGCCATAAAGAGAGAGACAAAATCTACATCGACCTTACCCGCCTGATCCGCATACAAAGAAATGCAGCCGTTAAAGGTGTTTGCGGCCGCCGTAAGGGAGAATTCGTATTTTTTCCATTCGCTTGTAATTCCGTCGATTTTGACAGAAGCTGTTTTTGCGTCGCTGTCATCCGCTCCGATTGTAATCGTCATACTGGTAACGCTTGCATCCTGAGAACGCAGGTAAACTGAACCGGGATAAGTTTTTCCGGCTTCAAAGTACATTCCCTTGTAGCCCTTGTTTGAAAAACCGTCGCCCGCCGCTTTTGCCGTAAATGTCGCATAAGTCGGGTTGTTTGCGTTCAATCCGCCTTTTTTTGAGGCTTTGAGTCGGCTTGCAGATTTTTCGCCGCTTTTGTTGATATGATCCTTCCAGCCAGTCGTCGCGCTGTTGTTGCTTGCGCCGAATTCGAATGAGCGGTTCTGTACCATTTCGCCGTACAAACCGCCATCAGCGGCATAGTTGATGTCTTCGTAGAAAATACCAAAAAGATTTTTGCTCACCTCCGTTTGGGGAGCGTTAAAATCAGCCGTTATGCTTGCTTGTTGTGCCACTGTAGCTCCCGAAAGCCCCGCGGCTGCAAGCAATGAAATGACCATTCTTTTATTTTTTTTCATGGCAACCTTTTTCTCCTTTTTTTATTATAAAAACTTTATATTTTTATAATGGGGCATAAAATTCTAGTTGTCAAGGAAAATATCAAAAAAAATGGATATATATCAAGAATTATCGTGATTATTCAGATTTTCAACTTATTACATCGAAAGGATTTTCTCTCTTTCCGACTTAATCTGACTTACATATTCTGAATAATCTGTGTCAGTGTGATTTCTTAAAAGCTCGGTCATTTTTTCGATTGGCTCTAAAAGCGGGGTAAGGGCAAGGTTTCCAACGACTCCTTTTAGGGCATGAACTGCCTCAAATGCCGCATTTAAATCCTTTGAAGCGACAATTTCGCCTAATTTTTCAAATCGCTCGTCTTTAAGACCGAGATTCACCATTTTAAGATAAAAATCTTCCTTGTTAAGGCAGCGAGTAAGTCCCTCGTCAACATTCGCACCGTATTCTCGTAAGCTTTCTACCGTAATCATAACCTGCTCCTCACGAATTAGATATGTCTTTTCTGACTTCGATGTCCTTTTGGATTAGAGCGTCAAAATCGTCCGCGGAAAGCGGCTTTGAAAAATAATATCCTTGAATCACATCACATTTTGCAAGCTTCAAGAGCTCCAGCTGTTCTTTTGTCTCGACGCCTTCCGCAATTACTGGCACATTCAAGAATTCTGCAATGCCAAGAATCAGCTCGATCATTTTCATTTCCTTGTTTCCGCGTTCAATGTTGTTGATAAAGCCTTTGTCAAGTTTTAGAGCGTCAATCGGAAGGGTAGTGAGCATATTTAAAGAAGAATAGCCTGAGCCAAAGTCGTCCATTTCAATTTTAAAGCCCTTGTTTCGGAGATTTTTTACAATCTCTATGATTTGCTGGGAATTTTCTGTATAGGCAGATTCTGTAACTTCAAGATAGTAGTCCGCAGAGGAAATTCCGTTTTCGTTTATGATTTTGCAGATGTAGTTTGTCATGTCGGGGTCGCTAAGGTCAACTCGGCTGACATTTACCGAAACTGGCATTGTAACGCCGAATTTTTCGCGCCATTTTTTCATTTGAGAAGCCGCCTCGCTCCAGACATAGCGGTCAAGCTTCTGAACCAGGCCGTTTTCCTCAAAAAGCGGAATAAAAAGGTCCGGTCGTATAAAGCCTAATTCCGGATGAATCCAGCGAATCAGTGCCTCTGCGCTTGAAAGAACAGGAACATCACCAACGATGTTATATTTTGGTTGATAATAAACCTTAAGCTGTTTTTCTTTTATAGCTGTTTCAAAATCCTGTAAAAGCCGTCCTCCGAAAAGAGCCTGCTGATGCATTTCCTCGTCATAAATTGCGAATGCTGTTCCCTGCTTGCTTCGTAATCCGTTGCAAGCCTGCAGAGCACGGTCAAATCTGGCCCTGAAAGAGATTTCGTGCTTTTTGTCGTAATAAATCCCGATTCTGAATCTGATTTCTTGAGGCTTTAACAGAGTGGAAAGCTGGTTTTGGATTTTGTTTAAGATTGAAAGATATTCCGCTCCGTGCCTCGTGTAGATATAAAAGGTGTCGGCATCGTATCGGCAGGCAATTCCGCCTTTTTCGTTTAGAACTTCACGAATTCCCTCAGCGATTTTTTTAAGAACCAAGTCGCCTGTTTCGTGCCCGTGAAGTTCGTTCAGAAGATGGAAGTGAGAGAAATCCACGACGATTGAGTCCATTTCGTAATCTGGATGACGCTTGTCAAAAATTTGACCGTATTCGTTAAAAAAATCTGAGGTATAAAGACTTGTTATGCTGTCGTTTTCTGTCGCCTGAATGATTGTCGTGTTCTCAAAAAGCTGGATTGAGTGCCAGACTCTAGCCAAAATGACTTCTGGCAAGTCGTAGGGCTTTGAAAGAAAGTCGGCGGCTCCTTTTTCAAGACTCTTGACTTCGGCAGATTTTTCGCTGGTAAGGACAATTACAGGAATTTTTTTTAGTTTTGCGTCTGCTTGAAGCTCTGAAAGAACTTGGTAGCCGTCCATTTCGGGCATTAAAAGGTCTAGCAAAACAAGTGAGAGACTGTCTGCGTTCGCCCGGATTTGAGAAAGAGCCTCAACTCCGTTTTTTGCATAAAGCAGTGAATATTTTTGCTCAAGGATTGCTCCGAGTATTTCTCTGTTTACATCTTCATCATCAACAACTAAAACTGTACGCTTAAAATCAGAATCTCTTCGTATCATTATAAAAGCCTCTGTAGGTTAATAACTCCCTATATTATAACTTATTTTAAGAAAAAAGGGAACTTTGAAAAAATCTTGAATTCGCCGTTTTTTTTCTATATATTTTGATTCGTGGAAGTTAAAGTTACCGCTCAAAATATTCCTGATTTTCCAAGAATTATGATAGCCGCCCCTTCGAGCGGGAGCGGAAAAACTACGATTACCTGCGCCTTGCTTGAGCTTTTAAAAGAAAAAGGCAGGAAGACGGTCTCTTTTAAGTGCGGCCCTGACTTTATTGATCCGATGTTTCATAAACAGGTTTTAGGCGTTCCTTCGGCAAATCTTGATTCCTTTTTTTGTGATGAAGGCAAGCTGCGCGAGATTTTTTTAGAGAACAGCGAGGGCAAGACTGCTGTAATTGAAGGCGTAATGGGGCTTTTTGACGGGCTAGGGGGAAAGTCTCTTAAAGCCTCCAGTTATGATATTGCGCAGATTACAAATACTCCGATTCTGCTTGTTGTGGATGCGGGCGGAATGAGCCGTTCCGTTCTTCCGCTTATAAAGGGCTTTTTAGATTACGACAAAAAAAATTCTCCGAGCAGAGAGTGCCTTATAAAGGGCGTTTTTCTGAACAAGGTTTCAGAAGGGCAGGCAAAGCTTTTAAAATCCTTGATTGAGGAAGAATTGGGCATAAAAGTTGCAGGGTATTTCTCAAAAAAATCTCAAAATGTATGGAAAAGTAGACATTTAGGGCTGCTTTTGCCATCAGAAATCGAAAATTTAAGAGAGCAAATCGCTGATTCTGCAAAAGAGCTTGAGAAGTCCCTGGATTTTTCGCTTTTAGAAGCGATTATGAATAACAAAGAAGAAGGAAGTGGAGAGTCCCCAAAGGAAAGGCCTTTCCCCAAAAGAAACTTTTTAGCTTCCGACTTTCAATTTTCAGTTTGCATCGCTGTTGCCCGTGACGAGGCCTTCTGCTTTTATTACGAGGAAAACCTAAGGCTTTTGGAAAAACTCGGTGCAAGACTCGTGTATTTTTCTCCCTTGCATGACAAGGCTCTTCCGGAAAGTGTTCAGGGGATTTTGATTGGAGGCGGCTACCCTGAGCTTTATGCGAAAGAGCTGGAAAACAACAAATCCATGAAAGAATCTATTCGCTCTGCCGTAGAAAATGGAGCGTCTTTAATGGCGGAGTGCGGCGGATTTATGTATCTTCAGGAAAAACTTATTAAGGATGATGAAGTTTTTGAAATGTGCGGAGTTTTAAAAGGTGAGTGCCGTTACACAGGGAAGCTCGTTCGCTTCGGATATGCCGAATTTACGCCGCTTGCATCTGAAAGCTTAGGAAGCTTTTTTCCCGACGGATTTTCGATTAGGGGGCACGAGTTCCACTATTTTGACAGCACGAACAATGGCTCAAGCTTTCATGCGCAAAAGCCGATTTCTAAAAAATCCTGGGATTGTATGATTTTTACGCCGAAAATGCTCGCAGGCTTTCCTCATTTATACTACGAGTCTGCTCCAGAAATAGTGAGCTGGTTCGTAAACTCGTGCAGAAAATAGATTTTTATGATATAATAAATTTATGAAAATTTTAATTCGACCACATGATATTGGAAAAGGAAGCAGTGACTGGCTCGGGACGAACGCCCACGACTGGGGCTTTGACGGAGTTCAGCTTGCAATCGCTAAGGCTGTTGAAGGTCAGAATGGAAACCCGGGCACTTTAACGCCGGAAGTAATCTCTGAAATTCGAAATGGCTTCAACTCGCACGGTGTTGAGATTCCTCTTTTGGGAGCGTATTTTAATCCTGTTCACTCAAACAAGGAAAAAGTGAAGGCCGGAGCCGAAAAATATGCCGACCATCTCCGTCATGCCGCTGAATTCGGGGCGAAATTCGTTGCCAGCGAAACCGGAAGCTACAATGACGACAAATGGACTTACAATCCAAAAAATCAAACGGAAGAGGCTTTTCAGGAAGTAAAAAAAATCTTCGCGCCTATGCCGCAAATAGCAAAAGAAAGCGGTGTCTGCATGGCTCTTGAAGGGGCGTGGGGTCACTGTATGTATAAGCCTGAAATGCTAAAGCGGCTTGCAGACGAAATTGACCCTAATCAGGAAAACTTCCGCTTCATCGTAGACATTTACAACTATCTGTATGTTGGAAATCACGAGGAGCGGGCAAAAATCTTTGAAACTTGCCTTAAGCTTTTCAAAGGAAAAATATGTGGCTTCCACCTAAAGGATTATGTCGTAAACGGTGACGAACTTGAAATCGTTCCGCTTGGAAGCGGCCTTATGGGCTGGAAAGACTTTTTACCAGTTATTAAGCAGGAATGTCCTGACGCTTATCTTATTTTTGAAGGCGTAAAGGATGTCCCGAACAGCTTAAAGTTCGTAAAAAGCCTTGTTGACTAAAGCTTTTTTATTTCTTCTGCGGAAAGCCCGGTGACTTCTGAAACCTCTTCGGCTGTCATTCCGCGTTCAAGCAGCTTTTTTGCAGTCGCTCGTTTTTCAGCGAGCACTGCATCTTCTGCCGAGGCTTCTGGCGTAGCAGTGTCTGCACTTTCTTTTTCTGCAGGCTTTTTAATTTTTATCGTGCTTGGCTTAAAAGCCGTTTCGTCTGGAAGCTCTCCTCCAAGAACGAAATCTGACAAAAAGCGGTTTATGAGCTGATTTTCAAGCTCCGGGAAAAAAGAAAGTACCTCATTTTTGTCCCATCGGTCTGTTTTTATGAGTGGAGCATAGTCCTCTGAAACGGCTTTGTATTCCTTGTTGATGATTTTATTTCCGTTTGAGTCAGTTCCGAAAACGCTCATAATGAGTCGGGCGCTGATTCCCTTGTTATGGACGCCTTCCTTTGCATACATTTTCTGAAATCTGAAATTTACATACAAAACGCTGCCTGCGCCGCTTTCCCTACAGGTCATTCTGTTTTTTTTGCCGTTTGACGAGGTGATTGCATCGTAACCGGCAGCAGGAACTGTGTTTCCAAGATAATCTGCGAAATTTTTGCCAGCGTCCTTGTAAATGCTTAAGTCGCTGTTTGATGTCGGGTCAATTACAGAAAGACCGGCCGCCCTTAGCTTTTGAGAGAAAAGCTCGCTTGCTTCGTCAATTCGCTGTTGAACTGTTTCCTGCTCAGGATTTTTTTTGTTAATCAGGCGGTTTACTGCTCCGCTGATAATTCCGTCCTCGACGCTTTCTTTGCCTGTTTTTTCGTCATACCAGGGTACGCTGGGATTTGAATAAATCGTCATGATTGCGACTGGTGAATACTCATTCAGATTTGCCGGGACAGAAGAGCAGCCGTATAAAAAGGGGAGGGCTGCAAATAAAGTAAAAAGCAGTTTTTTCATTTCACATTTAAAACATAATGAAATGAAGTAAGTTACAAGAGAGATAAAAAATGCGGTAGGCAATTTAGCAGAATAAAGATACAATGAATAAACTGGGGGCTAAAATCAAAAATTCTTTTTTTCTCTTTAAATCTGCAAAAACTCCAGAAATAGGCTTTACAACGGGAACTTGCGCGGCGGCGGCGAGCGTTGCGGCGGCAAGAATGTTGGTCACTCAGAAAACCGTTCCTTATGTGATTCTTACAACGCCAAAGGGTATAAAAGTTTTTATTGAAATCGAAAATCAAAAAATTACTAAGACTTTTGCCTCATGCTCTGTCAGAAAAATCTCTGGAGACGATCCTGATGTCACGGACGGAATCGAAATTTTTTCAAAGGTATCTTTCTTTGAAAAGTCACGCTGTCATTTCGAGCCTGCCGGAAAATCTATCATAATCACTGGCGGAAAGGGTGTAGGGCGTGTTACTTTACCTGGTCTTGATCAAAAGGTCGGAGAATATGCGATAAATTCTGTCCCCAGAAAAATGATTCTAGAGGGAGTTGAAAAAGAGAGCGATAAATCTATTCTTGTCGAAATTTCAGTTCCTGAAGGCGAGGAAATTGCTAAAAAGACCTTTAACCCGAAACTTGGAATCGTCGGCGGAATCTCGATTCTTGGGACTAGCGGAATTGTTGAGCCGATGAGTGAGCAAGCGCTTTTGGACACAATAAAGGTTGAAATTAATGTCAGGAAATCCCAAGGCTTTAGGATTTTAACGATGGTTCCTGGAAACTACGGCTCTGATTTCTTAAAATCTGAATTCGGGATAAGTGTAGAAACTGCAGTGCATTGCTCGAATTTTGTCTACGATGCCCTGAAAATGGCGGAAGAGGCGGGCTTCAGGAAAATTCTTTTTTGCGGGCATATCGGAAAGCTTATAAAAGTCGCCCGCGGAAGGAAAAATACCCACTCAAAGTTCGGTGACGGACGAATGGAAGGACTCTTTGAGTGTGCCAAGGATTTTTTCCCGAATGAAAGCCTTGAAAATCTAAAAAAAGAGCTTGAAGGCTGCATTTCGACGGAGCAGGCGATAAAGGTTTTGGATATCTTCGACAAAAAGTCAGAAGGCAAAGAAGAAAATCACAATCGAAGGGCTAAAATCATGCGGGAAGTGGCGAAAAGAATTCAGAAGCAGATGACAGACTGGACGGACGGAAAAATTGAAATTGAAGTTATAATATTTACTAAAGAGAGTGGATTACTGTCACATTTTCCGTCTCTCTCATTTTGTAGTCAGAATCTTCGTCAATCATCTTGAGCATAATTTTTGCGAAGGCGGGATCAAACTGAGTTCCGACGCCTCGTTCGATTTCTGAACGGACATGCTCCTGTGGAAGCGGAGAACGGTAGCTTCGTTTTGAGGTCATTGCATCATAAGAGTCGGCGACAGCAATAATTCGGGCAATTTCCGGAATGTCAGTGCCTTTTAAGCCCAAGGGATAGCCCCTTCCGTCAAAACGCTCGTGATGATAATGAGCCCCGACACTGATATAAGGCGACTGAATGATATTCGCAAGAATTTGCCGGCCGACACTGGGATGCTTTTTCATTTCGGAATATTCTTCATCGGTAAGCTTTCCGTTTTTGTTGATGATTGTGTCAGAAACTCCGATTTTACCGACATCGTGCAACAGGGCGGCAAAATAAACCTCTTCACATTCCCTCTCTGATTTTCCGAAACGCCTTGCTATTTCCCTTGAATATTCTGCGACACGAGTTGAGTGACCGTGGGTGTACTTGTCCTTTGCGTCGATTGCGCTTGCCAAAGCTTCTGCCGTCTGAATGAACATTAAGTTGAGGCTTTTTTGCTCTTCTTTTAAAAGCTCGATTTCGCGTTTGTTTGCTTTTTCGATAGTATCATTTAAATCAAGAATTACAAAAACATAAAAAAGAACCGCGTCTCCTACAAGGGTCATGTTCGTAAGGGAAAGTCCATAAGTAAAAATCTGAACTGCCGTGGCAATAACAGGCAGAATCGTAAAAAGAAGCAGGGAAATCGCAATGTTCCGGTTAATCTTTTTAAAATGCTGAATTACGAGCGAGAATTGCAGTACAAGCATTGTAAAAGGAATTATGTATGTGAAAAGAAAGCCATTTGAGCGTTTGTAGCGATTAAATTCGTCAAAGGTGTATAAAAATCCCGTAAATTGTGATGAAATAAGGATAATTAAGTCCAAAAAGAACAGATATTGGGTAATCTGAAGCCGTTTTGGAATTTTGACAAGCTTTCCGTCCGACATAAAAAAGTCAATTAGATAAAGGGTTAAAGAAAAAAGCAGAAAAAGGGAAAGAAAAAAGACAGAAAAGTTGCTGATTCTGACCATCCAGTAGCCGAGAGTTGAAACATTCCCGCGGTAGATGTAAGCAAAGCGGTCAGCAATAAGAAGCAGCATAGCACTGGATTCAAGGAGCAAAAGGGCAGTCCGCCGTCTTTTTGGCAAAGTTCTTGTGAAAAGGACAAAAATCACAAGCATGCCGCAGATGCCGCTCATAATTAACATAATGTTAAGTTGATGCTGCCTAAGAAATTCCATAGGCAAATTATAATGGAAATCTTAATTTTTGTAAAACTAGGGAGGAAAAATTATGCAGAAAAGAGGGGCTGTCCAATAAGAATGAAATGTCATTGCCGTGCTTGACCGGGCAATCTCTTGTATTGCAATTAAATGACACTTTTTGAACTTATTAGTCATTCCCCAGATTGTTACTTTTCTTCGGTTTTATCTTCTTTTCTTGCTGGAGAAAGAAGCAAGTTTGTTACGATTCCAAGGATAAGGGCGCAGGCAACAGTTCTGATTTCGACCTGTCCGAATTTTACAACCATTCCGCCAACACCAGTAATTAAGATTACGCTCGCAACGAAAAGATTTGAGTTTTTGTTCAAATCTACCTGCTGGAACATTTTAAGACCTGAGACAGCGATAAAACCGTACAAGGCAACGCAAACGCCACCCATTACGCAGGAAGGGATTGTCTCCAAAAAAGCGACTAGCGGAGTAATCAAGCTGAATATGATACAAAGAATCGCGCAGCCCCAAATTGAGATTGTCGAAGCGTTCCGTGTGATTGCCACACAGCCGATTGACTCGCCGTAAGTTGTGTTCGGACATCCGCCAAAAAGAGTTGAAACCATGGTTCCAACACCGTCTCCAAGGAGCGTTCTTGTAAGGCCCGGCTCTTCAAGAAGATTAACCCCTACGATTGACGACAAGTTTTTATGGTCAGCCAAATGCTCTGCAAAAACTACAAAAGCGACCGGGACATAAGCTGCAAAAATCGTAAGAAGATAAGTTCCCGTGACTCCCTTTAAGCCTTCGATTCCGCCAAGAGCAAAGGTGAATTTTGGAAGAGAGAGATAGCTTGAAAACTTAGAAAAATCCAGAGCTGTGAGGGCAGAGTAGTTGATTACGATTAAAGACGGGTTATTTGTCGCATATCCGATAACCGCAAAAATTGAAGCGACAATGTAGCCTGCCAGGATTCCCTGAATGAAGGGAATGAGTTTTCCGAGCTTGTTTCCGTAAACTGAGCAAAGCATTGTGACAAAAAGAGTTACGAGACCGCAGATTAGGGCAACATAAGAACTTCCGCCTTCAACGCTGGTTTTCATTAAGTCGCCGATTGCATTTCCGGAAAGGGAAAGGCCTATGATTGCGACCGTAGGACCGATGATTACAGGAGGCATGAGACGGTCAATCCATAAAACTCCGCATTTTTTTACAGCAATGGCAATGATGATATAGACTAGTCCTGCCATAAGAGCGCCGATGATTAAGCCCCAGTAGCCGACAGTAACGCTGGCAGCTCCGCCAAAGGCAGAGAACATTGAGCCGATGAAGGCGAAAGAGCTTCCCAAGAAGACAGGGCTTGCGCTTTTAGTAAAAAGAAGATAGATGAAGGTTCCGACACCAGCTCCAAAGAGTGCCGCTGAAGCCGTAAGGCCATTGCCGACAATTGCCGGAACTGCGATAGTCGCCGCCATAATAGCCAGAAGCTGCTGAACGGCAAACAAAAACACCTTTCCAAGAGAAGGACGGTCCTTAATGTTGTAAACTAATTCCATTTTTTAACTCCTAATTATAATAGACACGGATTAACGCAGATGAACGCGGATTTTGTATTATTAATCTGTGTCTGTCTGTGTAATCTGTGTTTTTTTAATTTGTATTATCCCAAAACCGTGCGTTCGATTTCGAACATCTGGCTTCGGTAAAGTGCTGAAATATTGTGACCGTAATCCGCCAAAAGCTGGATTATGTTCCTTGGATGCTCCTTCGTGTCACAGCCGTTGAGTCTGTCTCCCGCGTCTCCCAAGCCTGGCATAATGTAGGCCTTTTCGTTCATAACCGGATCCATCCAGAGAGTGTAGCAAGTAAGATTTTGAAGAGCGCGTGTTACACGAATTGAGCCTTTTAAGGTTGAAATAGTGTTGAAAAATGCAATTGATTTTGGTTTTACGCCCTGTTCTTGTAAATATTTCACGACGGTGACGAGCGAGCCGCCAGTTGCGTTCATAGGGTCAGCGAAAATCAAATCCTTTCCGTTAAGCTGCTCCAAGTTGAAGAAGGATTTGTCGAGGTCAAGAATGTATTCCATATTGCTCTCGTTTTTCGTGTCGTTTCTGCTGATTTTAAAGAGAGCGAAAGGCGTTAAGTATGAGTCAGATGAATATTCTTCGATTTCCTTAGACACAATCATGCTGGGAAGAAGGGCGCCGCGGAGCATTACGCACATTACCGTATTGTGAATTTTGTGGTCGATGTCAGGAATTTTGTGGACCGCATAGTTCTGAACAGGAAAATTTACCGGAGTTTTTACGATAATATGACCTTTCTGGTCTGTTTTTTGATTGATGTAAGCCATACGGAAAAGCATTTCGTAAGCCCGCTGGCTGTAGTACATGAATTCCTGATGGTCAGTGCGTTCGTCCCGAAGCTTTGAGATTACACGGCTTGCCTCTGCCTGAGCCTGCTGCTCGGTTTCGAAAGAATAAACCTTGATTCGCTCGTGCTTCTGACAGATTTTGTGCATTTCGTGCCCGAGTCTGTCATATCCTTCGATGATTTTTTCTTTGTTTACAGGATCGAAGGATTTCATAGTTTCGTGGAACATTTCGTCAAGATTTTTAAGATCGGCTAAATCTTCGTTCGTCAGGTAGCCGTCCAAATCTTCTGCTTTAAGAATAATTTTGTTGCTCATAGCTTCATTTTAGCACCATTGTTTCTTTTCCGCAAACTCTGTTGTCAAAAAGGCATAAAAAAAAACACCAGCACTCTTTGCGGAATAGTAGACTCGAACTACTGACCCCCACGATGTCAACGTGATGCTCTAACCAACTGAGCTAACCCCGCAGACAGTGCTGATGTTGATGAAGATTATATATCATTTTGCTTGGGCTTGTCTATAGCAAAACTGAAAAAATCGCAAATTTAGAGTGTTTTTCCTTCAATTTCGGCAAGTTTTTTGGCAACCTGGGCGAGCTTTTCGTTTGAACGCACGGAAGAAGCTAAAATCTTTGAGCAAATGGAGGTGTCAGCGAAGAGATTTGCCTTGTAAGAGCGTTCTCTGCTGTTTATGTATTTTTGGATTTTTTCACCTTCATTTCTAATGGTTTCGAGAAGATTTTTGTATTTTTCTTCTGCCTGAGAGCGCAGGCTTACAAGCTTTTCGGAATCTCCGGGAACGAATTCTTCGTCTGTCATCTTAATTTCAAAGGAATATTCATTTTTGCAGTCGCCGTCCTTCCAGACAGCCTTTCCAATTCCGTCTTCCTCGATAATTTTTAGGTCAAGGACAAAATATTTGTCGCGGTAGTGGTCATTTTTTTCGACTCGTTCTTTAAATTCGTCAAAATATGCCCCTTGCCCGTTTTCATAGGATTTAAAGCTTTTTGAAACGAAATATGGCGTTATGTAGTCATAAGAACGGATTTCCTTCGGGTTTAAGAGCCTGTAGGCAATAGTCCCGTCAGACATTTCGACAGGAAAAGGCTTCGCTTGCCGTATGTAGCCAAAAAGCTCCGGAGCTTTTACTTTTTCTCCTGACTCTGAATCTACAAAGAAGCTTTTTTCGATGAAATTTGAGTAATCTTGAATTAAATCTTCGATGTGGGAGATATTTTTTTCGAAAGGATGTGAATTTGAGATTATTGCGTCCTGAACGATTTTTTTACTTTCTTCGAAACTGAACGCTTTGTTCCACAGGCAGAACGGAATTATCTGGCAGTCCATTAAGTCTACAGATTTTCGTCCGTTTAAAAAGGCTGAGCTTTTTAAAATCCAGGCAATTCTTGACCATCTGTCATCTGAAATGTAAGGGATTTTTTTAGTCTTTCCGCTCATTTTTCGTCTGAGGCAAAGAATAACTTCCTGAACTTCGCTTGAAATCTTTATTTCGTTTATAGCTTTTGCCCATTCACCAAGCTCTTCATCTGAAATGGCTTCTTCTGCCTTTGAAATGTCGTCGCTTGCTTTTTTGTCGGAAATCAGCTTTAAAAATGTTTTTTCGTCCTGAATTGGATTTATGGAAAGTCTTAGCAATGCTTTTTCAAATTCTTCGCTTTCAGGGATTTCGTTTGCAGTCGAGATTAGTTTTTTTCGGGTGAGTTTTGTCGCATTCTGGAAAGCAAAGTTCACACGCTGTTTTACAAGATTTTTTCCGATTCCGTGAGGTCCTAAGATAAGGAGAGTTTCGCCAGAAATTCCTGCGAGTAGGGCAAGGCTAAGGGCTTCATCGCGCTCTTTTAGTCCTTTTGTGATATGCGCTATGATATTTTTGATTCTCTTGTGAAGCGAAGATTTCTTTTCCATAACTATAAGTGTAAAGCGAATTTAAGAAAATTTCTATAAAAATGTGAAAGAGATTCTGTGCCACGCCCAGAATGTTCATAGGAGACAGTATAGCAGAAAATGAGTGAGATAGAAATGTGGCAATAAAAAGGTCCCCTTAGCTCATCTTTCCGATGTCTTCGGCGATGGCAATTAAAAGTTTTTTTTGTGCGGCGGGCAATTTCTTAAAAATATGGAGCAATTCCCTTGATTCTTTGTCGTCTTCGTGAGGAAATGAATTTTTATCGCCCATAATCAGATATTCAACACTCGTGTTCAGGACTTTCGCAAGTTTAACAGCGGCATCGGCGGAGGGCATACAGGCCTGACCGCTTACATAACTGATTATAGTCCGATGTGAAATGCCTGTTTGTGATGAAAGTTCTTTGTAAGACAAGCCCGAAAATGCGATTTCTTCTCTTAATCGTTCCCTAAAGTCCATATTTATAGGAAAAATTAGCAAAATACTGTTATTTTGTAATTGATTTTTACAGTTATTTGGAATACTATTTTAAAATAGAACATTATACTGTATGAATATAAGCAAAATCTGACAGTATGATGTTAAAACCCGACAACTGTCACTTTTCCGGGCGAATTGCTTGTGCGATAATTTTCCAGTTAAACAAATAGGGAGGCTTTTTATGAAAGCGAAATTTTTGAGACTGTTTTCGATTTTAGCCGTGTGCGGACTTTTCTTTGGTTTTTCGGCTTGTCAGGCGGAAGGTGGGGATGAAGAGTCATCTTCTAAGAAAACCGAAGAAACAAAGACCGATGAAACTAAAACAGATGATACACAAACTGGCAAATACAAAATTACTTATATGCTTAGCTATGAAAACACTGTTCCTTCAACCTCAACATACAAGACAATTTACTTTGACGAGCCATACACCATCACAGAAGATGATCTTGTTATTCCTGAGCCAAAATCCTACATGACAGGTGAAGAATGGGTTTTTGATGGCTGGTGGAATCAGAGTTCTTTTATATCGACAAAACTTACTCTTGGTGAAACTATTGACACAAGTATAACATTGAGCGGATTTTGGCGAACGAGATATTCTCGTAATTTATCTTATTATTCACAATATGATTCTGAACATTGTCCGGAAAATGCTACTGTAAAGGAAAACGAAGTTCTTACCGAAGAAAATCTCCCGGAGCTTTCATGCGAAGGGCATATTTTTAAAGGCTGGTGGACAACTATTTATTCAGACGGCGAGAGTAAGGAAATTCCTGTTACGCCAGGCTATCGAATTCCTATTTCAGGAAATGGGTACATCTATCTCACTGCAAAATGGGATCAAACTGTATCTTTCTCCACAGAGTATGGAACTGCCCCCGAAGCGATTTCTGGATTTTATGGTTCATTTACACAACTTGCAGAAACTCTCTCTGCCGGTAACTACATTCTTACAGATGATGAAGGTGTGCGGGACTTCCTAGGTTGGAAGTATAATGGCAGGCTCCTTAACTTGGAAGCGGAAGAAAATTGGTCTTATTCCGGAAACTTAGAGGACGACATTACAGTAACTGCTCAGTGGCAGAAAAAGAAGTGTACGATTACTTTTGTAACGGAACACGGAACTGCCCCAGAGCCAGTTGTAGTTGATGGTGGAACTTCAATGGACAAAATATACGAAATTTATAACGATGAAAAATATAAACTGACTGCCGAAGGCTATGATTTTTATGGATGGAGCTATAATTCTCCATCCATAAGATATAAGGGTGATTATGTAATTTGTGACGATATGCAGGTAAGTGCAGGTTGGTGGCCAAAATCATATACTGTCACTTTTGAAGCAAATGGGCCGACTAAAGGGAAAAATTCAAGCACAGATACATATTACTATGATAGTCTTATTGGATGGGCAGACTCTTCATATAGTAGCAGTTTGCCTAAATATGATGATTGTGAACTCATTTCTTCTTCTATTTGTTCTGATGGAAATAGCGAAGTTTCGCTTTATGCAGTCTGGGTAAATGACTGTGCTGCGCAAATCTGGACAATGACAGCCAGCGGAACTATAAAGCCTGAATTTGACTTGACGCAAGCGATGCTTGATGAAATTGGTGATGCTCTGAGATATCTTTATGAAACGAGACCTGATATAAAAGTATCTTTAGATTTGTCTGCACAAACACAAATTACAAAGATAAGTTCTGCATTTTCTGGGTGTGCAAATCTTACAAGCATAAACTTTCCAGATTCCGTAACAGAGATAGATTCTTCTGCATTTAAGGGTTGTACAAGTCTTATTGATGTCTTGATTCCAAACGCTGTTAACAAAATTGGATGGGGAGCGTTTAGAAATTGTACAAGTCTTACAAGCATAAATATTCCAGATTCCGTAACAGAGATAGATTCTTATGCATTTTCTGGCTGTACAAGTCTTACAAGCATAAATATTCCAGATTCCGTAATGAAGATAGGTTCTTATGCATTTTTTGACTGTACAAGTCTTACAAGCATAAACATTCCAGATTCCGTAACAGAGATAGATACTTATGCATTTTATGGTTGTTCTTCGCTTGAAAGTATAACAATAGCTTCTCTTGGAAATAGATATTATTTTTATGAGATTTTTGGAAAAAATGAAGATGTACCAGTATCTTTAAAAAGCGTTATGGTTAATTCAGATAAAATACCCTGGTTTCGGGAGTGTTCTTCTATTGAGTCAATTGTTATCAACGGAAATCCCGCAGAGATAGATCCTTATAAATTTTCTGGCTGTACAAGTCTTAAATGCATAAACATTCCAGATTCCGTAACAAAGATAGGTGAAGGTGCATTTTATGACTGTACAAGTCTTACAAGCATAAACATTCCAGCTTCCGTAACAGAGATAGATTCTTATGTATTTTATGGTTGTACAAATCTGAAAGAAAGCTATATAGAAATTTTGGATACACTAAGTCTTTGGCGAGTCGAAAAACAAATGATCTATTATTCACCAGAAGATCCTAATCATGGTATAACCAAAACAAATATTGGCAACCTCACTGCAAAGAACTTGCTTTACTATGTTGGTAAAGACTATTCGTCTGAGAATTTTGTCTACACCTTATATAAAAACAACTAAGGGAAGAATTTTGACAAAATTTTGTTTGACTGTTATAAGATGTTGTAATATAGTTTTAAATATAAAACATTATACTGTTGTAATTTTCATTTCTGCCAGTATAATGCAAAAATTAGGAGGAATCTATTTATGAAAAAAACTTTATACGCCTTGCAAGGAACTGCTGACTTGGGAAAAAGTGAGACCTTGAATATTCTTATTGATTTGCTTACATCTGTGGCATATACATACACGATTGAAAAGTATAACGAATACACAAATGACCGAAAGGCTGTATTTAAAATCGGTGACAGCAAAATTTGTGTGTATACAGCGGGTGATAATGAAGAAGAATCTAAAAAGGCGGTAGAATTTTTCAAAAAGAACAAGGCAAATCTTGCTTTTACTGCCTGTCACAACACAAGCTCTACAAGTCGGGCTGTTTTGAAGGATTTTTCAAATGAAAATGGCTATGAATTCCTTATAGAACAGAAACAGGATGATTGGCAGGAAAGCAGACTGATTGCGATGAAATTTTTTATCCAAATCATGCAAAATTGTAATAATCAGTAATAAAAAACCGACAAGTGTCACTTTTTTCTGCTGCCGAATTGTGCGATAATTTTTGCACATGGAGCAGATTATGGAATCATTAAGTATACATAAGAAAATTGCGGTTTTGCGGAAAATGCGCGGACTGAAACGCTCGCAGTTTGCCGAGATTCTTGGCGTGAGCGATGATGCGATTCGCACATGGGAAAAAGGCTCGCACACCCCAGATTCATTTCACCTTCTTGCCCTTGCAGATGCCCTAAATGTTTCCCTTGATGTATTCAGAGACGATGCTACGACTTTGGACTTGCCCCGTCCTGATTTTGGCAGTGCGGCGGCTGAATCCCCAAAAAATGAAGAAACTGCTTTTGATGGCGTTCCCCTTCGTTTTGGCAGCAGTGAGCCTGACTCAAAACAAAAAGAAATCCTTGATTTTTGCTCTGCTTACCTTGAGACTCTCGACGATTCATTTTTTATCAAAGGTGCAGGGCAGAATTCTGAATATGGAACCGGACGATATTTTTGGGAAAGACAGATTGATATGCTCCTGTTTATCGGTTTTGTACCTAGTTTTGAAAAAAATCATCCCGAATATGCTTTTTCAATCAGCGTGAACACGGAAAATCCTCTCGATGCCGAAGACCTTTCTGGATTCAATGCATTGCAAATCAGAGAAAGCGAATATGAAAACTGGATTTATCTTCCTATAAAGTGCCCTTTGCGAAAAGACGGTGCCTTTTATCCCAAGAAACTTCGTGAAGCCTGTGACAAGGCCCTGGTAGATGCAATGAAAATCGCCCGCAAGTCTCTGGAAAGGACAATGGAGCGGTTCATTTCACAAAAGGCTGCTGAGAATCAGACGAAATACGGAAAATTCGCCCACTAGCCAGTAGTTTTACTTTAGCCCCGCCTTAATCTCCTCCAGAGCACGCAAATCGCTGATTGCATCTTCAAGCGGGGAGACAAGCTCGCTTTGACCGTCTAAAAAATCCACTGCGTTCTGGATCATGCCTGAAAAGTAGCCGGTCTTTTTGGGTAGCTTGAGTTTTTGTCTGGTGAGGGAGTAAAAGCCCGTGTAGAGTTTTGATTCCTTGCGAAGAAAGAGTTCTGCAAAGCCGTTTCCGATGCAGATTTTACCCAGTGTACCCAGGATTTCGATTCTGAATTCAAAGAATTTACTGCGGCCGCTCATTTTGATTGTGACTTCGGGGATTGTGCCGAAAGAAGTGACTACCGATTGGTAATGAGCGGAAAAATTTCGCACGATTCCTTTTTCGTCCTTAAAAACGCCTGTGACGAGAGGATTTTTCAGGATTTGGCAAGGACTTTCTTTGCTTGAAGCTGAATCTGTCTTTTTGTCTGAAAATTGCTGTTTTTCTTCCGAACGGTCGTTAGTTTTATCATCTTTGGCAAGATTCCCGCCCAGCAAAAACTGAATTATGTCCACCAAATGGGTTCCGTCGTGCAAAAGTGAGTAAGTTCCGTCTTTTTCGAACTCTTCGCCATAAATGCGGAGGCCTGAGTCCAGCTCTCCGATTACCGATTGTATGTCTCCAATTTGCCCTATCATTTTAACTACCGAAAGATAGTCTTTTGCAAATCGCCGTTCGTGGTTTACCATTACGGGAACGCCGCACTCCTGAGCTTTGGCACGGATTTTTTCGGCTTCTTCTGAGTTGAGGGCGACCGGCTTTTCCAGAATCACCAGCTTGGGCTTATATTCAATGGCCCTGATACATTCTTCGAGATGGTTATCTTCGTTTACCGCCACAGTGATTATGTCGAGGCAGGTGACATTTTCGTAGAGTTCCTTACTTGTCGGAAAAACGAGAGAGAAATCTTTTTTGGAATGGTGTTTTTTTACGAATTTCTGCCAGCGCGTAAGATTTTCTTCGTTGCTGTCGGCGGCGGCAATCAGATTGATTCGCTTGTTGCCTAAAAGTGCCATTGTGTGGCTTGCGGGCTGCTCCCTTTTTTTGTCAAATCCCAGCGTGAATCCGATTCTGCCTGTGCCGACGATGGCGGCGATGTAACGATTTTGTCTCATGCTTAAATTATATTAGATGAAAGGGCAATGTGCTACTCTTTTTGACTTATGCAAAGCAATTTAAAAGGGAGAGGATGCTTGCGTGCGTTAGGGATAGTAGCCACGCCGAAGGCGGCCACCGCAGGGAGCTTGCGACCGAGGAGGCTGGAGCGTCAGCGGAATGGCGGATAGCCCGACCTGTAGTGATGGGATTCCCGCGTCCTGGCGCGGGAAGGACAGAACGAAAGGTAACGCCCAAACGAAAATAGCGGACGACCTGGAAGCGATTAAACTGTGACGGCGATGTGGCGATAATCATAGAATGGAGAGATGATTCCTACAACTGTAGGAAAACCCGCCCGATGTCGGGGAACGGCCAGGCGATGTGGGGCGGGAGATTTTTTTTTTGAAGAAAGAGAATGTGAGAAATGAAAAAAGACAAACTTATGGAAATTCCGAAAGAAAAACCAAAACCTAGCAAAAAATCTATCGTTGTTATTTTTGTCTTTCTTGCACTTGTCGTGATTTCATGCTTGATTACAGAAAACCTAAGACTAAGACGAATCTTAGTCGCTTGTCTCGCTTTCGTTGCCATTGTTATAGCACTCATTGACTTTTTATGGGATTTTCTTCCGACAAAGGCACGGAAAGAGCGTGTTGTGTCAGAAATACAAGGTGTGTATTACTGGCTGCAGAATTACGGCTATCAGTTTGAAAACAGTTTTTACTTAAACCATAATATACAAGTTGAATATAGTGCCGAAAATCTTCCATCAGTGAGCATTTTTTGGAACAATAAGGAAAAGAGCATAGCACTATGCCTGTTTGGAAAAGAACTTGACGAACAAAGTGCTGAATGGTTAAACATTCGTTACATCGGTAGAGAATGGTATGGCATTGATTGGCAGTCAGATGAATTTTGTGAATTAACTTTTGAGCAGTACTGTGAGAAGGTATTTTCTGCACTTGGAATAAAAAGGTGTGATGAAAGCGATGAGCGTTAGGAATTGTAGGGGCGCGAAGCGTTCCGAACGAAGTGAATACGGCGACTTTGCTGGTTAAGTGAAATTTCACTGAAAAATCCTGTCAATAAAGCGGAATTTAATGCAAATTTCGCAAAAAAGTGGTATACTGTGCGTAGATTTTATGAAACGGAGGCGTTTATGCTTGCGGTAAAAGGATATATCGACGGAAACACAGTTGTCGCCCTTGATGACGGCTTGCGGGATTTCAGCGGAAGCGAGATTTTAATCCGCCTTGTAGACAATCCCAACGCCAAAACAACGCTTGCATCGGGAAGCGAGCGGCGGAATGCCCTCAAAGCGATTCAAGGAGTGCTAAAAGGTAGCCGTCCGATGACCGTCGCCGAAATCCGCGAGGAACGGCTGAAGGAACGGTACAGTTTATGCAAATATGGAAAATCAAGCAAGTAAACCTTTTAAACGCAGGGCAATCCGCACGGTATGGAACGAGCAGGAAGAGGAATGGTATTTTTCTGTCGTTGATGTTGTGGGGGTGCTGACGGAAAGTGAAAATCTCTATCCTTACCAGTCTGTATCTGTTATATTTTGAATATGAATATTGCAAATCTTATTTCTGATGTTCCCAAAGACGAACTTGTGGATTTTCTTTGTGAGCTTGCTGAAAAAAATGAATCTGTCGCTTCAATGCTTGTCGCCCGCTTTGCAAATATCGACGGCAAGGCTGAGCTTTCTGGTATAAAAACAGAGGTGAATCAGATTATCCGTGGAAACGGTGACCGCCATGGCTTCATCAGCTATCACGCTTCCTACCGCTTTGAAAAAGAAATGTACTCGTATATGCAGAATATTTTTCCGTCGCTCATTTCTGCGGGAAAGAACTGGACTGCTTTTGAAGCCCTGTGTTTCATCTTCTTAAAACTATCTGAGCCGATTGATATTGATGATTCCAACGGAACAATCGGTAATATTTCCTGCGACATTATGAACTTTTGGGAACAAACGATAAATTCCATGACGGACGCTGAGCGAAAAAAAGCCCGTTCATGGTTCGAGAAAAATATGCACAATGAAAAAATCATTGACTATATGCAGGAATATCTTTTTGACGCATATATAGATTTTTTCACTGATGAGGAATCGCTTCATGCTGAGATAAAGTTTATTGACTTCTTTTTGGAAGACACTGACGGCGACTCTGCCCGCGACATTTTTTCAGTCCGATATGAATGTGAACGCTATGCAGAGGCCCGGATTCACTGCATGGAGAAGCTGAATCTTCCCGAAAGCGAAATTCTCTCTTTTACAGAAAAGTATCTTGAATTCGATAATATTTGCTATCTCGCGGTAGAAAAATGCCTTGCCTCTAAGGATTATGAAAAGGCGGAAAAGCTCCTTGATAATCTGATTCTTGCAAATCAAAACCTGCCGGGAATCGTTCACAAGGCAAAAGAAAAATTGCTTGAAATCTATAAGTCTACAGAAAATAAAGAAAAAATTGCTCAAACCCTTCGCTGGCTTTTGCTAAACGAGAGACGTTTTGAAATCGACTTGTATAATGAATATAAATCACATTTTTCCAAAAAAGACTGGTCTGAGGAAGTAGAAAAACTGATTTCAGAAAAAGAGAATTCGGAATTTGCCGAAGCGATTTTCGTTGAAGAAAAAATATATGACCGTCTGTTCTTGTCAGTGAAAAAATCCCACGAGCGTTGGAAAAGTTTTTATAAACTGGAAGAGTACAGAGAGATTTTGTCTAAGAACTATGCAAGAGAACTTGTGCAAATGTTCAAAGAAAGTCTTGAAAGCAGTGTGAAGCAAGCAAGTTCCCGCCCCCAGTACGCAGAACTTGCGGAGCATTTAGAAAACCTTGCAAAAATTCCTGGTGGAAAAGAAGTCGCCGTATCAGTCCGCGAAGAATGGCTTCTTGCTTACAAAAACCGCCCGGCGATGAAGGATGAGCTGAGCAGGGCGAGATTGTAAATGGAGATATAAGTATACTTTCAACAAACGATTATTATGCCTGCACCTGCTCGAACATTTTTCTTTGCCAGGAAAGACAGTTCTTGGCGGCGAGATGTCACCTTATCTATATAAGTTTTTCCCAAAATGCGCTATACTTTCCCTATGATTCAAATCTTCGGCACAAACAAAAACTTTGACTGCAAGGCGTCCCAGCGTTTCTTTAAGGAACGACGCATTCCATTTCAGTTCATTGACCTTAAAGAAAAAGAAATGTCCTCTGGCGAGTTTGACTCCGTGGTATCGTCCCTTGCAAAATCTGAGGGAAGCCGGGCGGCGGCAATCGAGGCCCTGACCGACACAAAATCAAAAGATTACGCCAGCATCGCCTACCTTGACGACAGCGAAAAAGAAGAAAAACTTTTTGAAAACCAGGCTAAACTCTTAAAACAGCCAGTCTGCCGAAACGGAAAAACCGAGGCCACCGTTGGCATGGCGCAGAAAGCCTGGGAAGGCTGGAAGTAAAGGGCAGGAAGAATCATAGATGCAAAAAATTGGAATGGAAAAAGAAAACATTGTCGGCATAGTTGCAAACAGTTTGCTTTTAGGAGGTTGCGTTTGCGCTTTGATTGCGATGTGTCTTTTGCAGGCCGGAATAATTCCCATTATAATTTCCGCTTTTTTCATCCTGTTGTTCTTATTCGGCATCATAGTTGAAAGCCGGGAATCCATTCTTTATGACGAGTCTCATTTTGAAGTAAGAAGTTTTGCTGGAAAAGAAAAAATCGACTACGGGGATATCGTTAAAATTTCCCGCGTGTATATCCGGCTGACGGCAAGGGCTGGCGGGCATTGGCGTTATTATGTTTACATTAAAGCAGATGACGAAATTAAAAAAGTAATAGTTCCCTTTCCTCAGTTTATAGAAAACGTTCACTTACAGGATTTGTTTTCAAAAATCAAATTTGCAAATTCCCAAGTCCAATGGTCTCTGCCTGTAAACATTCAGAGTAATCGTTAAAACTATCTTATAGAATATAAACCGAATATGCTTCAATCAGCTTTTCCAGTGACCATGCGGCATTTGCGGGGCTGGTGCTGGGAAGGCATTGGCTTGTTAGATTGAAGCGTTCTTCGTAAGTGTCGGCACAGTGCTTCTGCCAGAGGGCAAAGGCGGTCTTTCCCGTGCAGAAAACGCGGCGGATTCTGCTCTGCTCAAAAATCTCCGTAAAATCATTGGGCGTGGCGTTTTTAATGCTTGCGTCCGCCGCCCCCTCAATCTCGCAGGAGGCAAGCACATCCCAAAGGGCGATATGATGGCGAATTAGAAAATCCCGCCTTTCTTTAATCGCTGCGGCAAGGTCGGCTCTTTCCTGCCTGGCCGCCTGTGTCGTGAGAAATCCTCTGTTCGTGTAGGTCAGCTTCTCTCCAAAGATCGCGGGTAGCACCCGCCAGAACCTGTTCTGTCCGTGCATGTAGAAAAATCCCGCATTCCGGCTGGCGGGGGAGGGCATGGTTCCAAGCAAAAGAATCTGGCTTTCACTGTTCCACACTGGCGGAATGGGGTGTGTGATTTTTTCGGCAAGAGAGGATGTGCTCATTGGAAAAGTATAGCAGAAAAATCAGCGAAAAGAAACGATGCTTTGTATGGGGATTTTGTGGGTTTTATATCATTTGAGACTTCCCCTTGAAAAATCAGTAATCTGCGATATAATTTAAGCAAATTTTTTTTGCAAAAGAGGCCGTGTATGAAAAAATATTTTCTTTTTATAGCATCGATTTTGTTTGTTTTGTCACTGAATTCCTGTTCAAATTTTATATCAAATAATTCAGATACTGGCCTTTCGGTAACGCTTCCTTCGGCTCAGGTTAAAAATCGCTCTAATGCAAGGGCCGGAGAAACTGGTCTTGCCGAAAAATGGTATGATTCGGTTACAAAATACGAAGTTTATGTCGAAAAGCGATTCTCAGAACTGGAAAGTGAAGAGCTGGATGAAAATCGAGAGTCAAATTTTTTCCAAAAAGAAGGAAAACCTGGCGAAACAATTACTTTTACGGATATAGGCTCTGGTACTTATAGCATAATTGTCATCGCATACGAAGAAGAATCTCCCATTGGAAGTGGCGAAAGCGAGGCTACGGTCATTGACGGAAAAAGAACAGCCGTTACGATAAAAATCTCAAAATATGATGACGAGGAGGAGTCCGACGAAATCTTATATGGCGGCTCTGTTACTGTTACGCTTTCTTCTTCATCATCATCAAAGACTTTTTCTTCCCTTTCACAGGCATTAGTTTATGCAGGGCAAAATCCTGCGGAAACTGGAGCGAACACAATTACCTTAAACGGAAATGTCTGTGCAAATCTCCTTGACTACTCTGCAGAATCTTCTGAAACTGTCAGGCCTTGGTTTATTTCAAATAACCTCATTATAGACCTGAATCACCATGTTTTATGTTGGTCGGAATTCAACTCAAATGAACTTAATACTTATGAAAATCCGCTTTTTCAGGTTGCCAACGATGCGACATTGTTAATCAAAAACGGAATTATCACGAGCGAAAGCGGATTTAAGCATCAGAATATATTGATTGGAACTATGTCAGGAACCGTTTCAGAGGACGAGGTTTCAAGCGGTACTATTGCCCTCAGTAATGTCACTATAAAAGATGTTACGGCTCCTTTCATTTTGTACGCAAAAGATTCTAAATATTCAGGTGAGGGCGAAACGACAAAAGGTCTTTATCTTGATTCTGTTACTATTTCTGATTGTGTCTCAAAAAAAGTTGCTTTGGCAAGTGGTGAATTTGGCGGGGATACTGTTTCGCTTGAAGGCTCTAGCTTTTATGCTTTAAATACGACCATATCTGAATGTCTTGCAGAAGATTATGCTTCTGTTATTATAGCAAACAGTTCCGATGGGGCTTTTGTTGGCGGAAAAATATCCCTGACAGAAGATCCAAGTGAAATTTTAGGTTCTTCATATGAAAAACAGTATGCACTCGTAATTGCGGGACTAAATGCCAATTCGGGAGGAAGCTCTCTGTTTGTTTCTTCTTCAACAATTTTTACAAATACCACCTACTATTATGAACCTGTTGTCGTTTATGCTGGCTATTCTCAGTTAAATCTTGCTGACGGCTTTACTTTTGTAAAATTTGACGAAAATGACTTTGTACCGGTGCAGCTCGCTTCAGATGATAGTGAAACAATTTATGCCGATGATGCGAGTCTTGGTCTTACAAGAAGTGCCAATATAATTGCGGCGTCAAAAACAAGTTCTATAGACAAAGACTCTACTGAAACAGCCCTTCAATTGGGGATTTATAGACTTGCCACTGATGCCACTGGAAATTCGACAGAAAAGGTTTATGTTGGTTCTCTTTACATCAACGGAAATTCGTCAATTTATGGAGTTGTAAATCTTGCCTATAAGTCAAACATTGGGCAGACAGGCGCATTTTCAAGTGACACTAACGAGACAATAAAAATCGATTTCGGAGAATACATTTCTAATTATGAAAATGCTTCCAGCGTAAATTATCCGATTTATTGGGCCGCAGGAACAGAAAATACTGAGGATGAAAGCTCTTGTGTGACAACATCAAAATTCGAGGTTTACAATGCAGATGGTTACTCAATTCAGAGAACCAATAATGTTGTCGCTGGAACGGATAATGCTTTGATTGATGCAATAAATCATATCTACGCTCCACTTACAACGGGCGAGTAATGAAGCAGATTTTTGTTTTTGCCGGAACGAGCGAGGGACGCGAAATTTGTGAACGCTTGTCACGGCGGGGAATTTCTTGCACGGTGAGCGTTGCGACTGAATACGGAGAAAAGCTTCTTCCAAAATCAGAAAAGATTGAAATCTTACAGGGCCGCTTGAATCACGGGCAAATGGTCTCTCTTTTTTCTAAAAAAGCTTATGATTTTGTGATTGATGCAACTCATCCCTTTGCGACTGAAGTTTCAAAAGAAATTAAAAAGGCGTGTTTGCTGGCAAAAAAACGCTACATTAGATTTGCGCGTGAGTGTGGGGAAGGGACTCTTCGCTATTCTCAGGATGACGGGGCTGTTTTTTTCCGGGATATATCTTCCTGTGGTGACTGGCTTGAAAATCAGGAGGGAGGAATTTTTGTTTCGACCGGAAGCAAGGAGTTGTCACTTCTTTGCGAGAAGATTTCTGATAAAGCGCGGCTTTTTGTGCGGGTTTTGCCGTCAGTCGAAAGTCTGAAAATCTGTGAAAAATGTGGAATTATTCAAAAACAAATTATCGCAATGCAAGGCCCTTTTTCTGAAAAAACGAATGAAGTTCAGTTTGAAGAGAGCGGGGCAAAAATATTAGTAACGAAGGAAAGCGGCAGGGCTGGCGGATATTTTGAAAAAATCGAGGCTGCAAAAAAGCTCGGAATGAAGATTGCAGTGATTGAAAATCCAGAAAAAGAGATTCTTCACTACGCTCAGAATGACAGTCCTCTTGTGTGTTCGGGTGAAGAAGCTCTTATTTTTCACTCGGTTGACGAGTTGATTGAAAGAATCGTTTAAGGGAAGGGGATGACCAATAAGTATGAGTCATTGCCGTGCTAGACACGGCAATCTCTTGTATTGTAATAAAATAGATTTTCGGGTCAAGCCCGAAAATGACACTTTTTGAACTTATTGGACAGCCCCTAACTTTGAAAATTCAAAACCGAGTGAAGACATAAAGTTTTTACTTTTTCTGCCCGTAATAAGCATTCGGCCCATGCTTCCGCTGGTAATGCTTGTCGATGATATAGTCTGGAAGCTGTGTTGCCGCCGGATTTACCTGCAGCGTGATGCTTGCCATTTTTGCGACTTCTTCAAGGACTGCGGCGTTATACACGGCTTTGTCGGCTGTCGCTCCCCAGGTAAAGGGACCGTGACCTGCAACCAAAACCATTGTCGTTTCAGCCGGATTCAGATCTGCATCCGCAAAGTGCTTGACGATTAGGTTCCCGGTTTCAAGCTCGTAATTGCTTTTCAGTGCCTCGCGCGTGATGTAAGGTGTGCACGGAACGACAGACTGAATGTGGTCAGCGTGAGTTGTTCCAAAAAGCGGGATAGGACGCTGTGCCTGTGCCCAGCCGACAGCATAGGTTGAGTGAGTGTGCACAATGCCGCCGATTTTCGCTCCGCCCTTTACTGCCCATTCTTTGTAAAGTACGCAGTGGGTCAGCGTGTCGCTTGAAGGGTTCAAGTCGCCTTCTACGACCTTTCCATCCAAATCGACGATGACCATACTGTCTACCGTAAGCTGTGGGTAGGCGACACCCGACGGCTTAATCGCAAAAACGCCTTTTTCTGCGTCAAATGACGAAACATTTCCCCAGGTGTAAATCGCAAGATGCTGGGATGGAATCTGCATGTTCGCTTCGTAAGCCTGCTCTTTTAATGTTTGAAAAATGCTCATGTGATACCTCTATAAAGGGCGCTCCCTACAATCCCTAGCGCTTGTTATTCCAGTAAGCTGCGTTCCAGCGCAATTCGTTGCGGAATGCCGGGATTGTCGTGTCTTTTCCGATAACGACACATTCAACGCCTGTCATTTCTGCCCAGTCACGAAGCTGCTCTGCAGTGACGATGTTGCTGAATGCGGTGTGGTGTCCGCCTCCGGCCAAAATCCAGGCTTCCGCGCTTGTTGCAAGGCTTGGGTATGGCTTCCAGAGCATACGGGCAACAGGCAGTTTTGGAAGAGGAGCCTCCGGAGGAATGACATTGATTTCGTTTACTACGCAGCGGAAGCGGTTTCCCATGTCAACGACGGCTGCAACCAAACCTTCGCCCTCCAGCGTGTTGAATACAAAGCGGGCAGGCGGCTCTTTGTCGCCGATTCCCAGATGGTGAACTTCGATTTTTGGTTTAGAAACAGCGATTTCGGGGTCAACCTCAAGCATGTGGCTTCCCATGTTCGCTTCTTTTCCCTTAACAAGATTGTAAGTGTAATCTTCCATAAAGGCGTTGCCTTTTTTGCCTGCAACAACCTGACCTGCCGTCATTGCCTTGAATGTGCGGACAAGACAGGCTGTTTTCCAGTCGCCTTCAGCACCAAAGCCGTAGCCGTCAGCCAAGAGCCGTTGAATTGCAAGTCCCGGAAGCTGCTTCATGCCGTGCAAGTCCTGGAAGTTCGTGCAGAGTGCTTTTCCATCGTTGTCCTTTAAGAAGCGGCGGAGTGCGATTTCGATTTTTGCCTGCTCTTTAATCTGACCGATGATAAAATCCTTGTCAAAGCCGTTTGGCGTGTTAAAGTTGATTTCGTATTTTGTGTTGTATTCGTCATAGAGTGCGTCAATGTCGCCCTGAGAAACTTCGTTCATGTAAGCGACAAGGTCTCCGATTCCGTAGTATGGAACGCTCCAGCCGAATTTAATCATTGCCTCAACCTTGTCACCGTCTGTTACGGCGACCTCGCGCATATTGTCGCCAAAGCGAATGCAGCGCAAGGTTTTTCCGTCAGCAACGGCGCGGGCTACTCTCATCCAGTCGGCAATGCGACTCTGAACGGTTTCATCCTGCCAGTGACCGACGATTACTTTTCTCGGTAAATCCATTCTGCTTGTGATAAAGCCGAATTCACGGTCGCCGTGCGCGCTCTGGTTCAGGTTCATAAAATCCATATCCATTGTGGCATAAGGAATTTCCACATTGAACTGCGTGTTAAGCTGCAAAAGCGGTTTTTTGTAGGCGTTCAGGCCCGCTATCCACATTTTTGCAGGGCTGAATGTGTGGCACCAGATGATTACGCCGGCACATTTGTCGTCAGCGTTTGCGTTTTCAAGCGTCTTGTGAATTGCCTGTGGTGTCAAAAGCGTTTCCTTCCATACAAGCTTGCATGGAAGCACATTGCGCTCGTTCAGCTCATCAACCATTGCCTTTGAGTTTTTGGCAACCTGTTTTAAGGTTTCTTCTCCATACAAATCCTGACTACCCGTCAGAAACCAAAATTCATATTCGTCCAATGAAATCATCTTTTTTCCTCCAATTTGATGATATTTTTTGACGCAGATGGACACAGATTAACGCAGATTGTGTAAAATTAGCTTTTGTCTTTGTCTGTCTGTGTCGCTTTTTTATTCGATATTTGCAATTGCGGCTTTTTCGATTGCAAGGCCTTTAGTGTAGCGGGCAAAGAAAGTGTTAAAGCCTTCGATGTCTTCTTTTTTGGCCTCAACCGTGGTCTTTTTGCTTGTGGCAAAGACTTGTTCGTTAAGCCAGAGAGAAAGATGCTTTCCCTTTCCGTTTACAAGGTAACTTGCTAAAACCGCCATGCCCCAGGGACCGCCTTCTCCCGCTGTTTCCAGAGCAGAAACCGGTGTGTGAAGGGCAGCACTCATAACGGTAAGGCCTGTTTCGGCAGTCTTGAAAAAGCCTCCGTGACCTGTAAGGCTGTCGATTTTGACATTTTCTTTATCAAAAAGAATATCCATGCCGGTGCGGAGCGCACCGAGTGCCGTAAAAAGCTGGGAACGGATAAAGTTTGCCATAGTAAATGAAGCATGCTGGCTTCGTACAAAAAGGGGGCGTCCTTCTGTTAGCCCGGTAATGCTTTCGCCTGAAAGATAGTTGAACGGCAAAAGCCCGCCGCAGTCCTTATCTCCTGAAAGAGCAGATTTTAAGAGCGTAGAGTAAAGCTTACCTTTGTCGGGAGCCTTTCCTGTAACGGCGGTAATCACTTCGTCAAAAAGATTTACCCAGTGGTCAAACTCGCCCATACAGTTATTTGCGTGTGCCATTGCAACAAGCGCCCCGTCAGGAGTTGTAACAAGGTCAATAAGACCGTTATAGGCTTTCTGCAAGTCTTTTTCGAGCACGACCATGGCAAAAACGCTCGTTCCTGCAGAAACATTTCCCGTGCGCTTTGCAACACTGTTTGTGGCAACCATGCCCGTTCCTGCGTCTCCTTCTGGTGGCGCCATAACAGCACCTGCCTCTAAGTCTCCCCTTGGGTCAAGAAGCTTAGCCCCTTCTTTTGTTACGCTGCCTGCGTTTTCACCTGCAAGTAAAATTTTTGGCAGAATACCTGAAAGCTTCCAGCTAAAGCCCTTATCAGCAATGAGGGCGTCAAATTTTTCGATGAAGGCCTTGTTGTAGCTCTTTGTTTCCGTATCAATCGGGAACATTCCTGAAGCATCCCCAACGCCAAGCACTTTTTCGCCAGTAAGCCGCCAATGAATAAAGCCTGCAAGAGTCGTAAAGAACGCAATGTTTGGCACATGCTCTTCGTTTTTTAGAATCGCCTGATACAG